>Ga0315285_10003739_pt1 | contig 15830 bp, 13 predicted proteins | sample YL17G09_36_MG_FD_203698 | JGI IMG/M metagenome (GOLD analysis project Ga0315285, IMG submission 203698) | Sediment microbial communities from Yellowstone Lake, YNP, Wyoming, USA - YL17G09_36 | ecosystem: Environmental > Aquatic > Freshwater > Lake > Sediment | place: USA: Wyoming | collected...
TGCACCATCGCCATCTGCAAACGTCGCCTTCGCACTCCACGACCAGCCCGAAGAGGCGCTCGTTTCCGACCTGATGTCGGGTGCGATCGATGCGGCAGTCAGGGGGACGCTCCCGGCGAATGCAACGCTGCAGGCTTTGAAGAAAAGCTGTGGGGTCGACCACCTCGAACGCATTGCGCTTCTCGAGACAGCCGGCAAAAAAAAATTCCTGCTGGCCCCGGTCGGCGTGGACGAAGGCTGGACGGTGCAGGAGAAGCTGGCATTGATAAAAAAAGGCAGGCATATTGCGAAGCGGTTTGGCATCTCTGAGGAAGTCGGCATCCTCTCGGGCGGGCGGTTCGGGGATATCGGCAGGCACCCGCAGGTCGATGCCAGCATGGCGGACGCGGAACTTGTCGCACGGCTCAGTGGTGCCCGGCACTTTGAGATCCTGATCGAGGATGCGGTTGAGCGGTGCGGGATCATCATCGCCCCGGACGGCATTTCGGGGAATTTAATCTTCAGAACACTCATATTTCTCGGAGGCGGGCACGGACACGGGGCGCCTGTGCTAAATATCGATAAAATATTCGTGGATACTTCGCGCGCCTCACCGGATTACACCAATGCACTCAAGCTCGCAGCATCTTTGCTGGATTAATTTAAAACCGATATAAATCTTTATTTTTAAAAATCGTCCGGTTTAATCCGAATAAAAAATATTCTGCGAAATTCTGCGGCTGGATTTTGATTAAATTGGCGGCATGCCTTCCATTGCTCCATTGGAGGGTAAAATGAGGGTTTTTCCCAGAAAGTTTTTATATTTACCGATATATTTCTTTTTGGGGTAAGAAACATGACAGATTTACCAATCGCTGCAGTTGTAAGGATTGCAAAGAAGAACGGTGCAGAGAGAGTCGGCAGTGATGCTGCAGAGGCGCTCGTTGCAAGGGCAGAAAAATACATCGCCCAGCTGACCAAGGAGTCCAACAAGCTTGCAGAGCATGCCGGGAGGAAGACGATCAAGAAAGAGGATGTTGATCTGGCAGCCAAATCCTAGGAATCAACCCTTTTTTCTCTCGTTGTTCCAGCCGCACCAATTCTGATCCCTGCCACCTTCTGGTCTTGTGACGTTTACCGAAGGGTTTTTGGTATTTTGCATTCGGTGCCGTCCCTTTTTCCTGTGTATCCCGTCAGGAGTCCGGAGAAATGGTTCATGGGATCGTGCACGCGCACGTTTTTTTTACAGAAGGAAGCAGATGCACAAGCCCTCAGGAACATTATGAACGATTTCTGGGCTCTGTAGAAATCCCTGATCTCACATCAATACCCGAGATCCACGATGAACCGGTTTTCGAAGGATATCGCAAGAGGGGATTTTCGCCATTGGTGAGAGATGGCGGACTCGTAAAAATGGTTATCAGACCATTTTCTGAATGTGACGAAGGAACACGTGAAAATAATCATCAGATTATTTTCTAAGTGCCGCAGTGGCGGGGATCAACTCGAAGATTTCCTGAAGGAAATCTTCTCAAGTTTGCCCTTCCCTTCGGGAACGGCAAACATCCCACAGGACCGTTATGAACGGTTTCTTTAGCCTTTCAGAAAAAAAAGCCTCAATTTTTTTTATACGTTCCCCCTTCACGTCCTGCGGGAGCATGACTGATGCTTCGTGCGTGTTTCGCGCAGGAATCCTTTGCAGACCGGGACAGGAAAAGAACTCTTGCTTTGAGACACCTAAAATTGTAAACCCCTTTTCATTAAGAGATGTAAACGGATTATCATTATAAGCAATTCACTTATGAGGTTTCCCACCCCTGATGGGGTCGCGGCGACGCTTCGAAGTTTTAAAACTTCTCGAATCAGTCCTCGCTGATGCGACGACTGATACTCATCGGGTCGCCGCTGGGCAGGAAGGTTTATACCGATCGCTTTGAATTCAAGGATGGTTGAGATGAAGAGGTTTGATCGATTAAATTGCCCAATACACTGAACTGACAGAACCGCCGCGGGGGCGCCCCGTCGGGGGCGGCGGCGTTTATCGTAGAGGGGGGTATGGGGGTATCTGCATTGTCATAGATAATGCGGATTTGAGAAAATAATCCGCAGCATTTTTTCGAGCATCAGCCCCCATCAATAAAATTATGGATGAACCCTGATTACCTGCTCATTTTGATGAAGAACCAAAAAAATGTATAATTGGTCCCGATTCTTACAAATTTAGTGTCTTACTCAATTATCATCCGCTTGTCAGGGGATGGGCAAACCTGAACGAGCCCGGGGGGATAAAAATCTCGAACCTCGCCCCTTTGCCGGGTTCTCCGCTCTCTTTTATTGACAAACCGGTGATGCCGAGGATCTCAGCGACGAGGAAGAGCCCGTAGCCGGTATTGCGATAATATTCGCGTTTGAATATCTTTTCTTTTGCATGAGAAGGAATGCCAACGCCGTTGTCCTCGTAGATGATGGTCACACCGGATTCGTCCCTGCGGAAATAGAACCGGATCTTTGTCACCGCCTCCCCATGCCGGATTGAGTTCTCCAGCAGGTTGTAAAAGACTTTTTCGAGAAGCAGGTCAGCATAGATCTCAAGATCATTGAGATCAGCTTCCAGAGCCGCCTTGCCAAAATGCAGGTCCGTAATCGCGTTGTCAATGACGCGCTGCACTCTCTGCCAGTGTGGGGAACTCGTCCCGATATTCTGGTAGTCACGGGTGAACCGGATCTGCTTCTGGATAAGCAGGGTAATCTGTTCGATATTATTGAGATGGCCAATCACTGCGGGGTCAGTCGCTATTTCTTTAGCGAGGGACAAAAACATCCCCAGTGCCGTGATCTGGTTGAGGATGTCGTGGCGGGTGATGGAAGAGAGCGTGTTGAGTTTTTTGTTGGCCAGCTCGATTGCGTCCTCGTACCGTTTGCGTTCCTGAATTTCTGTCCTGAGCATGTCGTTTGTCCGCAGCAGTTCACTGGTCCGCTCCCGCACCCGGCCTTCCAGCTCCTCCTTGGCATTCCGGATCATCTTTTCGGCCAGCTTGCGTTCGGTGATGTCGATCGCCGAACAGATTGCGGTATATTCCGGCGCACTGGTTGCCGTTATCAGGAACTGGCGGGCTGCACCGCTTCGGGTATGGAATACCAGCTCCACTTCACCGGTGAATGACCGTTCTCTTAAGTTTGAGATGAACAGTTCCTGCTCGGGCGAGGGCGGCAGGATCATGGAGATGTCTTTTTCGATCAGGTCCGCGCGTTCGTACCTGAGCATGGCGGCACATTTATCGTTGATATCCTTGATGAGCAGGGTTTTGCAGTCAAAGGTGAAGATGCCTGCCTGCGAGTTTTCAAAGATCTGCTGGTATTTACGCTCCTCGGCCCTGAACCTGAGTGCCAGTGACGCTGTCACCACGCCGATGGTGACAAAGATCGTGAACCACGCGATCGAGATCGCGAGCAGTTTGGGGTCGGAATACCCATAGTAGTAGACAACAGCGAAGTACAGCAGACTGATCAGGAGGGAGAAGAGCACACCCCGTTTCGGGTAGAAATACACAAAGATGATAATGGGGAAGAAGTACAGGAACGGGAATATGTCAAAGATCCCGTGGGTAAGGGAGAGCACCGTCGAATAGGTGGCCCCGACAACGGTCAGGGCAATGACACAGTTCCAGAACCACGGATTCTTCAGGAGCTGGTGTTCAGTCATTGGCGTCCCCCTGTCCTGTTGTCCGCGTGACTGTCACGCAGGACCGTCTTCTCGCTCATCCTGCGCTGTTGGATCTCTGCTTTGAGCTCCTCGTTGATCTTTTCGAGGTACGCGGTCCGCTCCACGACCTGCCGTTCCAGTTCCTCGAGTGCCTGCCAGATCTCGTCTTCATCGATCTTCTGCCGGCTGGTATCAGTCGTAAAACATAATACCAGATTGTTCGCTGCGAGAATTGCCGAGATCAGGTACTGGTGGTGCGTGCCATCGCTGCCCCTCAGCATGACCTCCTTCTGGCATGGCCCATGCCCCCTCCGGATGCAGGCAAGGAAATCTGCCCGCTCCTCCTCGTTTGTCCAGATGATGGTAAGCGGTTTTCCGACCAGGTCGTCCGGTTCGTAGTGCAGCATATGGGCGCATTTCTGGTTCACCTCGTGCAGGCGCATCGAGCGGAGCTCAAAGCAGAAGATCCCTTCATGGGCATTTTCAAGGACCTTTCTGGTCTTTTTCTTCTCGTTGAGCACACTGGTTGCAAATGAGGACGTCACCACGCCGATCATGACAATGACGGCAAACCATCCGATGGCAATTGCCACCAGTACAGGCTGGGTAAACCCGAAGAAGAAGACAAGCCCGATGTAGAAAAGGCTGATGCCAATAGAGAAAGGCACGCCATACCGCGGGTAGAAATACACCACAAGGATGGTGGACAGGATATAGAGGAACGGAAACACCTCAAAGATCCCGTGGGAAAGGGAAAAGATGGTGGTCAGGATCGCCCCGATGGTCGAGGCAGTGACAATGAAGAGGTGTACGAATTCGTCATTGAGATGGGTCCTGATATTCATGCCGTCTCCGTTGTTGTTGACCGGCAGGGCCGGGGATATACCGGTCGGCCGGGTCCCTGTGCTCAGTCAGGGACCAATCATGCATACCCTAATGGTACCAATACTATCCCTGTGATCTCCAGATATATATACAATTCAGAAAACCGGTCCTGTCGCATCAGTCGTATCTCTCCCCGCTGTCCTCTCCCGATCCCCCCTGCGTTCCGGTGTTGAATTTCTTCAGCTCGTCAAGACGGTTGATATTGGTGAACGTCCTGAGTGCAGGGTCATAGCGGCGGAGTTCCTGCACCGAGACGTACGTGACGCGGAGGTTCTTGACCATGTCCCGCAGGGACAGGGAATTGTGGCCTGCAAGGTACGCGAGCAGTACGTTTCTGCGGTACACCGCGTGCAGTGGCTCGTACATGTCCCTGTTCCAGCAGGGGATTGCGGCATCATACCCGTCGATCAGCTCGAAGAGCCGGGCGACAACCTCTGAGTTGACGCAGGGCATGTCGCAGGCGGCCACAAAGAGCAGGTCACCTCCTGCCGCCTCTGCACCGGCATGGAGCCCGCCGATCGGCCCGATCCCTTTCCTGATATCGGTGATGCAGCGGACGCCTTCAATATCCACAAAACGGGTGCACTGGACCGGGTCGCGGGCGACCAGCACGATCTCGTCGACCACAACTGACAGGGATTCAATGAGGCGCGAAATAAACGTCTTTCCCTCGTACGTGAAAAAATATTTCTCCTGGCCATTGGCACGCGTTGCCTCGCCCCCGACAAGTACGACCGCCGATCTCACGAAGAGTCCCCTCCCGCTGTCCGCTCTGCAGGGAATACAATGTACGGGGGGCGGGCGGCATGATACGGTGCCGGGATGTCCCGATCGCCTCCCTTTGCACTCCGGGCAGTCGGTCCGATGCCGGGCCCGGCTGGCCTGCCACCGGAGCGGTCCTGGTCCATGGTTCCGGTACAGGATAGGGGTGAACTGCCTTTCAAGGTAACGAAAGCACCGCTGCCACCGCTCATCGCTGCCTCCGGTGTTTCCCCTTTTTTTCCATCTCGATCAATGCCTCCTTGATCTCGACGGATGGGGTAAAGCCGCCGATCCCCCGGGCTCCCACGACCCGGTGGCAGGGGATGACAAGCGGGGTCGGGTTGTGTGCCATCGCCCTCCCCACGACTCTGGGGGCGGTGCCGCACCGTGCTGCAATTGCACCGTATGTGGCGGTCGCACCGTACGGGATGTCCCGAACGGTGCGATAGATCCGTGAAAAGAGCGATTCAGGCTCAAGGGCAATGCTGTCCATGCGTGAAAGGTCAACCGGTCTTCCCGCACAGTACTGCAGGACGGGTGCCGGGACAGAACCCGGGATGCCGGTTTCTGCAAACCGTACGCGGTGCACGATGTCCCCGTCCCACCACACGTGGACGTACCAGAGCCCGAACCGGCATGAACCGCCTATGATTGCCATGGAGCGAGCACCTCCCGGAAGCGTGCGATGTCGCATTCGACAATCTCGTCCCGGATCCAGCCGGGAAGCGCCCTCTTCACGCGCTGTTCAAGGAACCGCCGTTCTCCCAAAACCAGCACGCCCCTCTCCCCGGGGGTCCGCAGCACCCTTCCCAGCGCCTGCAGCGAACGGTTGATGGCAGGCAGCGTGTAACAGAGGAATTCCCCTTCGCCGGGAAACTTGTGCCTGAAGTACTCGATGACCATTTTTCGGACACGGGTGAACGGGGCGAGCGGGAGCCCGATCACCATCGCGCCGGAGAGCATTTCGCCCCGGTAGTCCAGCCCCTCGCTCCACTTGCCGCCGCAGACCGCAAACATCACGCCTGCCCCGCCCCGTGAGGGCAGGGAGAGGAACTCAGAGAGTGCGGGCCCGGCATCGGCTGCGTCCCTTGGTTCGGCAAAGACCTTCTTTGCCGGTATGCCCGGCGTGCACGCTTTCGCAAACGATTCGAGGATCTGGTAACTGGGGAAGTATACCGCAACGTTGCCCCGTACAAGGGAAAACGCCCGGATATAGTCGGCGATCTTTTCGTTGTTTGCCCTGTCCTGCCGCAGCGAGAACGCGGTCGTGATATCGTTCGCACCGCAGACGAGCCGGTTCTCGCGTGGGAACATGTTTGGCAGCGTGAGTGTCCTGACCTGCACGTCCCCGAAGTAGTACCGGGAGAAGCTTTCGACCGGCGAGAGCGTCCCCGAGATCAGGATGCAGCAGGCATGGGCGCTGCAGATCTCCTGCAGGGGTCCGGCGGGATCGATATTGCGCACTTCAAGCGTGGTGCCGTCCTCGTCTTTGCGGTAGAGGGTGAGGTAGGCAGTGTCACGGGATGACTTCGAGAGCCGGTACAGGAACGCGGTCAGCCGTTCGATCGCCGTCTCGCGGTACTCCCCGCTCTTCTGGTTCTTCTCCCGCACGGCTTCTGCAAGCCCCATCAGCTCGTCCACGATCTCCTCCATCTCCTTCCAGAGCGAACCTCTGACGATCATCCGGTCAAAGATGGCAGGGTCAAACCAGTCCTCCACCTCGGTAGAGTTCCCAAGCCCGCGGATGAATTCCGTGAGCCGGGGGAGCACGTGCTGGACGGCTTCTGCCCCCTTGTGGCGCCGGCGGAGACCGGAAAGTTCCCGGGACGCCTGCTCAAGGTCCCGATCCGCGAGTTCCACGCTCCCGATGGACTGGATCACGTCGCCGCAGTTGTGCGCTTCGTCAATGAGCAGGAGAATGTCTGAAGGCTCGATCCCGAGCGAGAGGTAGACCTGCTCCCGGATGCTGTCATCGAACAGGTGGTGGTAGTTGAGGATGATCACGTCCGCATTGCGTGCTGCCTGCATCATCAGCTCGTACGGGCAGAGGTCCCCGCAGAACTCCGGAAGATGATTCGGGGGGACCGGCTCGTCCAGCACCCGGTCGGATTTTGAACGGAGCGGGGCGGAAGGCACCATCTTTAACCCCCCGGTTTCCCCCTGCACGAACGATTTGCTGTGGATATAGTAGGGGCAGATGAGCGGGTGGTCCTTATCCATGCGCCGGATCTGCTGCATGATGAACGGGTCTTTTGCCGGCACGAGCGCTCCCTTTTCTGCCCGGTCACGCATGAGCGAGGACGAGAAGAGTTTCACGCCTTCGCAGCGCCGGTAGACATCCCCCTCGCCGCCCAGCTGGCACATGCTGGCCTTGCCGATCAGGTACACGGTCTTCAGCTGCGGCTGTTTCTTTCTGACGAGCGCCAGTTCACGGATAAACGTGTTCAGCTGGCTCACGGTGCGGACGGCGATCACGACCTTGCGCCCGTTGCGCTCAACAAGCAGGGACGCAACGACGGCTGACTTCCCGCTCCCCGTCGGGGCATCGATCATCCCGATGCGGCCCTCGCGTGCACACTGCGCCGCGAACTCCAGCATGTCGCGCTGGTGGGGGCGGTAGGCATCGTAGGGGAAGTAAGCGTCAAATGCGTCCATTGGTACAGGGTTGGCGCTGGAAGGTTTTATGGGTGTGGGAACGGGTGCCGGAAGATGTTTGTCTATAGTGAGGGATTCTGTGAATAGGAAGGTATTACGGCTGGTGCGAGAAAAAAATGATGTGAAAATTTTTGTAAGAAAAAGTTGGGATTTTTTTTCCGGTTCCAAGTTAATCAGTTCAATCACAAATTCTACGTCTGGTGCATCATTTTCTGCCAGATCGGATGATCCAGATTCGGATAGACGCCGTTTCGAGCGCTTAACACTCCATTCACAACCTGCCAGCCATGAGATTCGCCGTCATGTGTCCAGTAATACGAATCGGTGTAATAATTGCCGCCACCATCTATTCCGGTATATACTATGCCGGGCGTTCCTGGTTCGGACCATGAATTGCCGACAAGGATATCAGATATAATCTCCACCCGGGTAGTCGGTGATGCCGAATAGTCAGCATATATCAGATTCTTCTGGGGAACGTGGATGGGAGAATATTCTATCCATTCCGGAGATCGTGAGCTGATCCTTTCACGTTGTGGTGGTGAGAAATCCAGCTTTGGCAGGAACACAGACTCGTTGCCAACGGGATAAAGGGTGTTTGGAAAGATCACCGGAGTAAGTAAAAAGGTGGTATTACTAATTCTAACAGAATATCCTGCGCTGCCTGATGGATCGGGATTGATCTTATCAGCACTGACCTTCAGGAACCACGGTTGATTGTTCGGGACGGGATATGTCCCAGTAAATTTCACGCCCGGAGGTGACTGGACGAAATCGATGGAGAAATTATTCTTTTCAAACTGGCTCTTGTCCAGATGGATTGTCCCTGTCATGGGTATTCCGTCCTTTACCGGTAAAGGGAGATAGAACGTTGCATTTGTTATCGGTTCACTTGTATTGATAGTGACACGATACAAGGAATGGGAAATACACGACCGCATGATACGTTCAGATGAACAACCGGCACTCATCGCCAGGAGAATAATACATACGATGAGAAATATGCTAGTTCGGGAATTTGTTGATATGTTCATTGAACAGTTGTCATCTGTTGAAGTAAATAATACTGATCAAATAATTTCCATTAAGAATAAGATGAACTTTTCACCATTTTAATAACGCGAACTCCAGCATGTCACGCTGGTGCGGGCGGTAGGCATCGTAGGGGAAGTAAGCGTCAAATGCGTCCATTGGTACAGGGTTGGCGCTGCCGGGTTTTATGGGTGTGGGAACAGGTGCCAAATATGTTCAGATAAATTACCGAATGAAAAAAGGGATTTGAAAAGCGAGGAACAAGTGTGTGTCAAAGAGCAGCCTTTTCTTCGAGTTTATCATCCCACTCCTTCCGCATCTCCTTGAGCATCCGTCCGGTATTCTTCAGCTTGTCAACACCCCAGAGTTCTGGCAGGTTGACCAGCGGCTGGAGGCGGATAGCGTCTTTTTCTTCCACAATCACCAGCGAGTCACCTCCTTTTAATAAAAATTTTTTCCGGATTTTTGAGGGTATGACAATCTGGCCCTTTGAAGACAGGGTAACAATGTCCATGGTATGATATTCGTTGAATTGTAAAAAATAAATGTGTTGGCTTACTGGTCGGATGTTTGTCTGAATGTAAAGCAAAATCCAGCAGGAAGCCACGCATGAGAATTTTTTTACGATTCCGAAATTTCCCTAAAAATTTTTTATAAAATTTTTTTCTTTTTTAAAATTTTTTTTTGAAAGTTTTCAAAACTCCAAAAAATTTTTTACAAAATTTATTTTCGTTCTCAATTTTTTTTGAAAAATTTTCGAAATTCTAAAAATTTTTTATAAAATTTTTCTTTTCTCTCAAACTTTTTTTTTAAAGTTTTCGAATTCTTAAAATTTTTTTTGCAAAGAATTTTTTCCGGTGGGAGTTTGAAAATACAAAAACCATAATATTGTCTCCGATTTGGAAAAAAAGGTTAAAGTGGCGGTTTTTATTTTGACCTTTTTACCATGAAAAATGCCCGCGTGAAAATTTCCTGAAATTTTTTTTGAAATTTTTTTAATTTTCCAAAATTTTTTTAAAAAATTTTTAGAATTTTTAAAATTTATTTCTTAATTCAGAAATTTTCATGAATTTTTTTTCCCACGTTCAGAATTTTTTGAAAAGTTTTTCCGGATATATTTTTCAACTGTGGTTTTGTATCGCCTGCATATCCCCAAACCATCCCGGATTCACGTCAGTGTCCGTCGGGGAAAAACTTCGATCTTGGGGCAGAAACAGGGGTTTTTTTCGTTTTCAGGTATCCCAGTCCGCCCCTGCCTGGAATAGCCCGCACAAAAGGACCTAAAAGGACAATTTTTAGAGACCAATCCTGCCGTTTCCAGCCAAACGGGATGCAATATGCGGATTTTGAAAATTAAAGGACTTGGTTTTGTCTGAATAAGACTTGGTTTGGGGCCGGGACTGCTTCGCTGAGAGGAGGTTTCCGACGGAGAAATGATCCTAATGAATCTCCCCTTTACACCAGGGCCGCTGCCCCCCCATTATTGATGGTAAAACCACGTCGGTGTCCGTCGGTGAGGAATCCATATTTTAATTTGAAAACAGGGGTTCTTTTCGTTTTCAGGTATCCCGGTATGTCCCTGCCTCGAATCGCCTGCCTAAAAGCGTCCATTAGCGAACATTTCAGAGGTCATTTTCAACAGAAATCTGGCAAACGGACAGCAATAATAGCGTATTCTTACAACCATGTACCGGAATTCGCCATTTTTTGCAGCCAAATCAGGAAAATCATCCCCCTTTGACATAGGGTGGAGAGTGTGCTCCGTCGGAGAGTGCGATCTTGAAAAGGAGCTCAGCTCTGAGTTTCTTTGCAGCTCCTTACCGGGGCCATGGCTTTTCCGGACGCGAAATGCCACCCCATCCACTAAGCCGGGTATCTTACCCGTGACAGGTCACTGGGTACGGCACCAATGTCCCGGATTTGCACTAATATATAGGGGGGTTTTTGGGGTGTGTCAAACGGTAAACTCACCAGATATGCTAAGAAGCGGGGGGTTTAGAAATACTTAATTCCGGATCACAAAATTGAAGGGACCGGAAATTTTTGCGATTGAACATTTTTGTGGACAGAACTTTTTTTGAATTTTTTCAGGTTTAAAATTCTTAACAAATTTTTAGAATTTTTTATCTTTCTCAACTTTTTTTTAAAAAGTTTTCAGAATCTTAAAATTTTTTTGCGTTGAAAACAAAATCCCAAAATTTTTTTATAAAAATTATTTTCCGAAGCAGAGATAGTGATCGTCTATCACGGTCTTTTTGCTAATTTGAGTGAATGCAATAATAAAAAAAGTTTGATAAGTCCCGGATTATCCCCAGCCGTTCAGCTCCGTTGTCACGGGGCCGGCTTCTGTATTGACCTGGAACTTGACAAAACCCGGAACACCCGGCGCAGTCCAGTAGGTCGATGTAAGCCCCTGGGTGGTGACGGTATATTTTGAGGCTGCCGCGTAGGTGCCTGCCGGCACTGAGACCGGTTCAATACCGGCAAAGATGAACCTGACATCCGGTTTAACATCGTTGGGGTCGCTTTGTGCCTGCGCCTGCCCCCCTTTCGGTGAACAGTCGATGGTCATGCCGCCGCCCGGCAGTCCTTCTCCTTCCATCCTCATCGTGCATGTGCCGGACTTTTCTATTTTCAGGTACGACGTCATCAGTTTTCCACCGGTATTCATGGACGTCTTGTACTCAATCCAGTTATACGACGGGGCTGCACCAAAAATGCCTGTCCCTGAGACGACCGAGCCGGGTTGTAGTGCCGATCCTCCGGCCGGTGCTCCTGAAGAACCGCCGGATACGGTGCCGGCTGCCTGAGCTTTACCGGCACCGGCTGCCGTTGCTGGCGCATTTTGCGTGGTGCATCCTGCAAGCGCAACTGCAACGATAACAATAACAATGATCCCTATGCTTACCCGTGTAATCCGCAACAGAATTCCTCCTTTTTTGTTTTTCCCGCAGGCCTGCCCCGATCGGAACGATCAGCACAGAGCGGTGCATGGAATCACTCGTTTTATAAACGATAAACCTTACGACTCCGGAAAAATCCAAAAAAAACAGGTTCAGGAAAAATTTCCTTACGTATTCTTTCTTATCTTCTCCTTGGAATCCGGTCGCGGGCCGCAGATGCCTGTGCGATCATTTCGGCGATCGCTACAAGGTCGTGCCGGACCTTGTCAAGATCGGTCTCCTTCCCGCTGATGGAAGGCGGCCGGTACGCGATCGATCCCTGCTCCGGGAAGTCGCCTTCGGCTACGAGGATCCCAAAACAGCTGGACGTATGAGAGTGTGGTGAGTACAACAGATCGGAATATATTTTATTTCGTGCTTTCAATTGAAAGCGTGACAGCACATGGATGATGGAAAGGTTCGCTCACAAAGCGATCAGGGTCCTGGTGACGGATCCGTCCTCCTCTCAACAGGGCCCAAGAGCATGAGTTTTCTTTACCGGTATGTGATGGCCCTCTTTCCCATCGTCCTGGTGATTGTCTGTATCTTTCTCCTGCCGATCCTTGAGAACATGTCCCATGTCGCTTCCTCGTCCCTGACGTCTGCAGTGGCAGGTGCCATGGGTCCCTATTCGACAGGTCTTGTAAACCAGTATTCTTCTCCGGTGAACGATGCGGCAAGTATCACCGTCCTGATGATTGCCCCGGTTGGCATTTTCATATTTTTTGCCGCCATCGGATGGGTCATGCGGCTGACCGAATTATGGACGAGCACGGCATTAACCCTGGGCCTGAGCGGTGCGGCGGGAATCGTCATGGCAACCTGGGGAGGGAGTTCACCGGTATCGGGGAACTATATGCTGCTCCTCCTGCAGTGGATCGCGTACCTGGTCCAGCCGTTCTGTCTTGTGGCAGCCGGTATCGTCATATTCCGGACAGAAAAATTCCGGCGTTCTATCCATTACACCATCACCAACGAGGGCCTGTGGATACGGGGCGGTTTCCCCGGGACACAGGAACATATGATCCCGCACCACCAGATCGGCAGGATTGTTTTTGAGCAGGATTACCTTGGCGCCATGTACAACTTCGGCACGCTCATCCCGCTCAGCATGACACGGTGGGGTGAGGAGACGTCGTTCCGGGGAATCGGTGCAACAGGGCAGAAAGACAATCTCGGGGTGGGGATCGGGTATGCAAAAAGCCGCGAGGAGGGATCACGTTATCCCCTTGACTGCCTGTACGGGATCCCTGATCCAAAGAAGGCACAGAAAATATTCACGGGATTCCTCGCCCGGCACGAGACACGGGAGGAGGAGCAGGTCTCATACCTGAAAAAGATTTACGAGACGAATGCGGCGGGGACGATGGCTGATGCACCCGGCACGCGGCCAACAGTACCAACGGCAGCTCCAGGGCCCGGTGTAAAGGACGATACCGGTAAGAAGCCCGTTGATGCAATCGCCCATGGTGCAAAATCTTCCGAACACCGGGAAAGCACCATCATCAGGATAACCGGTGCTGAAATCCCAAAAACACCGGCGCCCCCTGTCACTGGCACAATCAGGGAGATCCCCCCTACCGTCAAAACCGAAGATGTCCCGGACAAGGGAGCCCCTCCTGCCGACCCGATTTTCGACCAGATCAAAAAATTGTCAGAACTCAGGGAATCAGGAATCATTACCGAACAGGAATTTACTGCGAAAAAAACAGAATTGTTGAAAAGAATTTAATGTCTTGATGGTATTTTGCATTCCTTAGTAGTTATTTAACATTCGAAGCTGCTTTCTTGGCTAATTCTTTGAGTGTTTCATAATCTGTGGTAATCCCTGTCATAGTAAACGTCTCGAGCACATCCATTTTATTAAAAATTATTATATACGTTTTGGATTTGTCATAGGTATTGGTAATTCTGAATGCCTGGCTCTGATCACCAATTTTTGGATCGGACAAATCTTCAACAACTGAAGTATTTCCCCATTGTTGTGTGTATCCTGCTTTTATAACCGGCAGCATGTGAGATATTTTTTCGATCGGGTATATGGAAATATCCTGCGTTATTTCAGTTCCCACACGTTGATTCAGATCGACCCGGCTGAATGTTACCCCGTATCCTTTTTCCCATCCATTTTCAAGTGCTGCTTTAGCTGCATCGGATGTTGTCCTTTCAGACCGTTCTTTAATGATAAAATTTTCCGGAAGGTCACCAAGCTGCAATGCCATTTTTGATAGTTCAACTTTTGATTGAGTCGTGGCATGCTCCGATGGGGCATTCGATGAGCATCCCGCAATGCATACAGAGATAATTACTAACGATACCATGAAAACGATGAACCATTTCCTCATGGTTAAAGCATACCCATCATATTATGATTAAAGTATCCCTGGTAAAAGGTGGAAACACCATTTCGAAAAACCCGGTTTCTTTTTATCCTGCACCCTTTCCATCCATCACTACGCTCACCCGGCTTGAATACATACCAACAGAATCACAGGGAATCATGAGAATTGACATTGGGTTGGAGTAACCGACGTATTCAAAAAACATGAACCAGACCAATTCTTATGCCATTGAACAAGTGTGACAGGGCCATATATGCGACATAAGACACTACGATAGAAATAATGATTACCCCTATCGCTTTCTTCAACGAAAACTGGTGGGTATGCCTGATCGCAAAAATCCAGAGGCAACCAATCCAGAGCGATACTACCCAACATATGATGGAGCTCGTATACGGATCTGTAAGCCACATACCTGAAAAGATCCCATAGGAAGTATTGGTGGAAAACTTATATGCGAACGAAACCACCGGGACAACCATGGACAGTGTCCAGGGAAGCATGCCGTATCCCACATTCTGGATGGTTGCATAGAATGACCCGCTCCCAGAGAGTACACGGGAGATGCTGTATGCGGCGATGGAAACAAAGCCCCACATTCCAAACGGGACAATAATTGATCCGATGATGAATACCAAAAGAACATCCCGCTGAAGCCCGCCATACATCAAAAAATCCACAGAGTAACCTGAGTGGCTGGGAGCGATAAAAAAAAGTAAAATCATTATGATATTAATGACAACCCCCACCCCGACAATCACGAGCGGCGGAATCAGGTTCACCTTTTCATGCGCAACCCGTGCAAAAAAAGCATCCGGGTGCAGGAGCAGTTCCTTTATCCCAAAGAACATATCAAAGGAAGAGTATGATGGGATACGTATAAAATACCCATTTTGCGTGATACCGGATAAAAACTCCACAACGAGACCGAATCCCTCCTCATCCAACGTTCCTCTCACCCTTCTGATCGTTAAACACTTTATCCCACAACAACAGATCTGTTCTCATGGCAGTCCACCCCATTGAGGAACGGTACGGCACTGCGGAGATGCGGGCCGTCTGGAGCGAACAGAACCGTTTTTCCTGCATTGTTGCCGCCGAGGTCGCACTGGCACAGGCACAGGCACGGTACGGCACGATCCCGGCAGCGGATGCCGATGCGATCGCGGCCAATGCCCGCACAGCATCGCCTGCACGGGCAAAAGAGATCGAAGCGGAGATCGGCCACGACATGATGGCGATGGTTAAGGCAATCGCGGACGTGTGCGGTGAGGCCGGGCGGTGGGTCCATTACGGGGCGACCTCCAACGATATCCTCGATACGGCAACCGCCCTCCAGCTTCAGCAGGCGCTCGACCTGCTTGACGCCAAGCTGCGCCGTCTCCTTTCCGTCCTCATCCGGCGGGCGAACGAGACGAAGACGCTCGTCTGCGTGGGGCGGACGCACGGGCAGCACGGCGTGCCGACAACCTACGGGCTGCGGTTTGCGATCTGGGCGAGCGAGGCCGGGCGGCATATCGAGCGGCTGGA
>Ga0315285_10003740_pt1 | contig 15828 bp, 18 predicted proteins | sample YL17G09_36_MG_FD_203698 | JGI IMG/M metagenome (GOLD analysis project Ga0315285, IMG submission 203698) | Sediment microbial communities from Yellowstone Lake, YNP, Wyoming, USA - YL17G09_36 | ecosystem: Environmental > Aquatic > Freshwater > Lake > Sediment | place: USA: Wyoming | collected...
AAACGGCGTCATCTGCCGCACCCACTGCACAAACTCGCGCTGTTCGATGTGTTCGGAACGGGGCTTGGGGTCAACCACGGCTCACCATCCTCTGGTAAATCGCGCGAACACGTCGCACGTCGTCGGCGCAATACGCTGCTACCTCGTCGATGCGACCAGAACGCACCATGCCCGCCACCATGGAGCCGTCGACGCCACCCTTGCCGGGGAGGCCGAAAGCCAAGCACAGGTCATCCAGGCTCACCCTGCCCGTGCGCGAGTCGGTCCACATGGCCATGGTGCAGCGCCACCGCGATTCCCACGGCTTCACGTCGGTAGCCGAGTAGGCGCGGGGCAGTTTGACCCCGAGCACGATGGCGCGTTGACGAATCATGTTCCGATCAAACTCGGCATTGTGGGCGACGATGTGATCACCCTCCACGTCACACTCTGCGAACGCTTCCAGCATCTCGCGCTCACCATCGGCGCGGTAGAAGTTGCGAGTCAACGTGCAGGGCTCATCGTCGTCGTTGGCCCAACTGATCACAGCAAGCTCGCCAAACAAGCCAGACAGGCTGGTCTTGTCGAGGTCGGCTGCTGCTTTCTTGGCGGCCTTGGCGATGTCGTCGGGATCAAAATGCTTGGCGGCGTAGTGCTCTGCGACGTCAAGACGTGAAGACGGTACGGTTTCGGTGTCGAGGTAGATGATCATTGTTTCACCAATGACAGTGTGATGCCGCCCGTCGGCACCACATCTTGTGGATTGAATGGGTACGGCTTGGCGATGTGCGAGACCTTGAAAACCGTTTCCCTGATTGCCAAGGTGTCGCCGATTTTGACGTCGCGGTCGCTGGCAACGACGACAAATCGTTGACCTTCAAGAAGTGCCTGCTCAAGCCAGACGGTAGGGGCGCCATACCATCGACCGGGTGAATGCGCGTACATGTCCATTGTCATTGTGCATCCTCGTCGTCCATGCGTTCGGCGTAACGCTGGTCAAGATGGGCGTTTTCCATCTCTGCCATGGTCCGCACAACGAGCGCACCCGTCGAGGTCAATGCGTCACCGTAGACGCGGCGCAGACCGTTGATGACGTCGGCGCTTGGGATCATTCCCTCCCGCTCGTACTGTCCGATCGCGGAGTATGAGCAGCCAACGATCGTGGCGACTTCACCTAGGGTCATCCCGAGGCCAAGCCGTAGTTCTTTCAACTTGGGTCCGTCGAGGTCAATGCGAGTCCCCGTCGGTGTGTGGTGTGTGCGCATTGGAATCCTTGAAAATGAAAGCCGGGGGCTGTCCCCCGGCAGGTAGGTGTCGGTCAGAACGGGAGATCGCTGTCTTCGTCGGCGCCATCGGCGGGCTCGCCATGCTCAAGTGCAGCCGCTGCAACTTGGGCCTTGGCAAGTTCGTCAGCCGCTTTCTTCTTGGCGATGATCGCCGCCGTGCTGCCTGCGGGCTTGGGTGCCAACGGCGCCAGCTTCGCTACTTGTGCGACCTTGGGCGCGGGCAGGTACTTCTTGACGTCGTTTTGCTCGTCAAAGTTCCCCTTGGCTGGCGTGATCCCGAGGCGCACGATCACTTCCTGGCCAACGCAGGGGGCGAGGTTGCTGCCACCGACGCCGCAGGCCGTGCCAAGTTCCTTGACGCGGTCCAGGCCCATGCCGACCGCCGTCTTCATGCCGTCATCGGTGCGGGTGGTGCCGACCGGGTGGCGGGCAAAGATCTTCTTGCCTGCCTTGTCGCCGTCGACAATGGACAGGCGGATGTTCAGGTTTTTGATCGTCTCGGCGGTGTTCATCTCAAGCTTCATGCTCTCGACGGTGCAGCGGTAGTCCGCAGCCGGGTAGACGTTGCTGCTCTTGGTAATGCTGTTGATCTCAAAGCCAAGGTCCAGATCGTTTTCGCTCATTTGGTCTGCTCTTCTGTGCTGACGGCGCCTATCCCGTCGGTTGGCTGGTGCCCCGTATCGTGGGGCTAGGCCGGTTCAATCCAAGATTTTGGCGATGATCGCCCCGAGGTCGCATGGCTCGAAAGGATCCAAACGTCCCGTGCGGTCCTTCGCCATGATCGTCCGCGTCTTGGCCGTGCGGATCTGGCGGTCGCCGTTCTCTTTCATCTCCAGCCGCAGCACGCCGTCAAAAACGTAGGGCATGGCCTGTTGCAGACCCTTCGACGGCACCGAAGGCCCATAGAAGTTGACCGGCTCCGGCTTCTTGGCACTGCCCTCGTTGACCTCGTTTCTCACTTCTTGAAAGATGAACAGCACCCCGAGGGCGGCGACGTCCACCAACCTCCACAGGATATCCAGCGTCGCCGACATCATGCCTCCATACGCCTGTCGTGGGTCGCCAGCGACTTCCATACGGGCGCGCAACTCGCGGTCAGCGATGTTGCTCACGCTGTCGACGACACACCACGCGATCGCGTTGGCTGGATTGCTCGCCATGGCCACGGCTTCCTTGACGTCTCCGATGGTGCCGACCTCACCAACAAGCACGCGGGGATCGTCCATCATGTCGGGGCAGGCTTGGCGCAACGAGCGCAGCCCGTGTTCAGCCGTGACGATCAACATCCGTTCTTCTTCGCCAAGCAAGGCCCAGATGGCCATGATCTGCGTGGTCTTACCCGTGCCTGATTCCCCATACAGCGCGATTTTTGGGCGTCGGCTTTCGATTGCGTCTCTCAGTGTTTTCATCTTGAGTGCCATGGGTTCCTTCTCTCTTGCTTCGTTTGTAGCCGCTGCTACCATGCGAGTCAACAGGAGATCACAAGATGAAACTTCGGGACTATCAGCAAGAGGCAGTGGACGCCGTGTTTGCGTATTGGGATCGGGCACCGTCAACGACAGAGAAGCCAGCATCACCGCTGATCGTCATGCCGACAGGCAGTGGCAAGAGCCCCACACTGGGCGAGATCGTGCGGGTGCTCGTTGCCGATTGCGAGGCTCGCGTTGTGATCGCAACGCACCGCTCTGAATTAATCGTGCAAGACACAAAGGCTGTACGCTCTGTCTACCCTGGCTGCGACCTCGGCATTGTGTCGGCTGGCCTGTCGCGGGCTGAGTACGGCCACGCGATCACGGTAGGCGGTGTCCAGACGATGGCGCGCAAGGCGTCGAGACTTGGGCGTGTCGATGTGCTGATCATCGACGAAGCACACCTGATCTCCACAAAGACGACGACGCAATATCACGCGATGATCTCTGCCTTGCGTCAGGTCAACCCTGACATGCGCCTTGTGGGCTTGACAGCCACGCCCTACCGTCTGGGGCAAGGCTACTTGACCGAGGGCGACGACGCCCTGTTTACGTCGGTCTGCTACCAGACGGACATCATCAAACTGATCAAGGACGGCTGGCTGTCCCACATCACTACCGGCTATGCGACGGCGACGATCGATCTCAAGGGCGTCGGCATCACTGCGGGAGAGTACGCCAGCAACGATCTGGCTCTGGCGTCTGACGTCGACAAAATCAACGACGCCGTCGCGGCTGATATTAAGTTGGCGCTCGACGCAGGGCGCACGTCGGCGCTCGTCTTTGGCACGTCAGTCGCCCACGCTGCCCGCTTGCGAAACGCGTTGCAGTTGGCTGGCGTGTCGACAGAGACGATCACGGGCTCGACCTCCAGAGAAGACAGGGACCGCGTGATCGGTGCGTTCAAGTCTCGCCAGTTGGCGTGCATCACGTCGTGTGATGTTCTGACCACGGGCTTTGACGCGCCTGTCGTTGATGTGTTGGCGCTTGTGCGCGCCACGATGTCGCCTTCGCTCTACGTCCAGATGGTCGGGCGAGGCATGCGTATCGCCGACGGTAAGAAAGACTGTCTGCTGTTGGACTATGCCGGGAACATCGCCCGACATGGCCCCATTGACGACGTCAGAATCAAGCCAAAGTCCAAAGGCGGTGGCGACGCCCCTGTCAAAATCTGTCCGCAATGCATGGCAATGTGCGCAACAGCCGCCCGGTCTTGCGACCACTGCGGCTACGAGTTCCCTGCACCGACACGCAAGGCAAACGATCGCCCGTCGACGCTGCCGGCGCTGTCGATCGACATGCCGCCACCACCAAAGAAAAGCCCGCCTGTTACGCATGAGGTCGGGCGCGTCGAGTGGGCGAAACATCAGAAGTGGGGCGACGACGACGCCAAGCCTACATTGCGGATCGACTATTTCCCCCCTGGCGAGTTGGCCGTGCGCAAGCTCGTCAGTGAGTGGGTGTGCATCGAACACGACGAAGGCGGATTCGCTTGGCGCAAGGCTGTGGAGTGGTGGGAGACACATGTGGGAACGCCGTTCCCTAAGGACGTTGTCGACGCTTGCGAGTTGTTGGACCTCGGATACATGAAGCCGGTTGCCGCTGTCGTCACACAGAAGGATGGCAAGTGGGACCGCGTGATTGAGGTCATCCACGGCGAGGCCAGCCACGACGAGGGCGGGTTGAAGCGGTGCTGCCTCAAGCGCATTGCAGAGATCGGCTTTGAGCCTGACATCGCGTCCGGCGAAGACAAGCACCACTGCCCAACGTGCCGGACGTGCATCCGCAATGACCTCGACGAACACCCGGATCTCAACCAAGCATCCAACGAAGAAATGGACGACCTCCCATGGTGAAGAGAAAGAACGGGACAGGCAGCAAGTGGACACGCCCTGATGGAAAGTGGGTGGCTCGACGGTCTTCCGACGCATCTGGAAAGCGCGTCGAACGAGTGTGGGCGACGGCAGAAGAAGCCGATGCATGGCTTGAGAACAAGCCAGCAAAAACAACGCGAAACAAACTCGATCCAACGATTGCAAAACGGATCGATTCAATGATCGTCGACGGCGTCGACGCCAAAGTGGTAGCTGACGTTACAGGGGTCCACCTCAAGACCGTCCGGTCCCGCCTCTACAAGCATCGGCATGGCGCGTGGGCAAAGGGCCGATGGGTGTCCCTCGACGACGTGCTTTCCCTTGTCAGGGAGGCTTACGAATCGGGCGAGTACGCCCTTGGCATCGACAATCTGATCGCAGACATTGAAAAGAGGTCGAAGAAATGACCACCGTGACCCCCCTCGACGCCGCTCTCCACTACGCCGAACGCGGCTACCCCGTGTTTCCCTGCTCCCCCAACACCAAAGTTCCTTTCGCTCGCACCAACGGCTGCAAGGACGCCACCACCGACGAGGCCACGATCCGCCGATGGTGGGACTCTGCCCCGACGGCCAACGTTGCGATCGCTACCGGCTCCGTCTCGGGGCTCTATGTCGTCGACGTCGATGTGGTGTCATCTGAGGTGATGCCCCTTCTGCCGACGACGTGGACGGCTCGAACCCGTGGTGGTGGTTGGCACTACATCTACACGACGACGGAGCCGCTCCCGAACACCAACAAGAAGGCGCCAAACGCCGTCCATGGCGACGCTGACACCCGAGGCGAAGGCGGCTACATCCTCGTCTTCCCGTCGGTCATCGACGGCAAGCAATACGCGTGGGTCAACGACATTGACCCCGAGCCCTTGCCAGAGTGGATCGCCGACAGGGTGCGACCAAAGCCTGAAACGCGCATGGCCACGCGCCAAATGTTCCAAATGGTCTCCACGTCGTGGGCAGGCAAAGCCCTCGAGGAAGAATGCGACAAGGTGGCCAACACGGGAGAGGGTGGGCGCAATGAAGCCTTGAACCGGGCCAGCTTCAAGATCGGCCAGATCGTGGCAGGCGGGCACCTCTCGGCATCACAAGCGGGGCAAGCACTCGATCACGCTGCTGCTGTCTGTGGGCTCCCCGAGCGTGAACGGCGCGCCACCATCGAACGGTCAATCAAGGCAGGCATGGCCAGCCCCCGGCATCCCGAGCGCCGCGAACGGTCGGACCCGTTCAACGGTGAAGAGATCACCTGTGAGGTTTTGCCGGCTGTCGTCCCTGCCAAGCCACCCAAGCCCGACACCGACGCCGAACGGTGGGCGCTGCTGAACGATGTGCGGTCCCTTGGCGGGCTCTGTGATTCGTTTTCAGCGTGGGTCATCCGTGGGGCTGACCATCCACAGCCTGGACTGACGATCGGCGCTCTGGTGGCGCTTGGGTCGGTCATGGCTGGCCGTCGGCTCGTTTTTCGTCGGTCGCTTTCAAGCATCTACCTCGTTGCCATGGCAAACAGTGCAGAAGGCAAGAACCGTCCACAGTCCTGCCTGTCCCGTGTCATTGACGAAGTGTGGCCGGGGCTTGCTGGCCCCAACAGTTTCTCGTCGGGGCCAGCCTTCACCGACAACGTGCGCAAGGCGGTAAACGCCGGCACTGGTACTGTGTTGGTGCTCGACGAATACGGGATGCAACTGGCCAACATGATGGGCCCGCGTGCTGCCTCGCATCGTCAGGACATCAAGCAAAGCCTGACGGAACTCGCGACCAAGGGCACCGACAAGTGGAGCCCAGCCCTGTCTCTTGTGAAAGGCGGAGGAAAGCTGGAACTGTGGGCGCCATCGGTGACGATCCTTGGGAGCACAACCCCCGAAAGCCTCCATAGCGTGTTGACCTCAACCGACGTCGCCGACGGTTTCGTTGGTCGGCATGTTTGGATGCGTGCCCAAGACGTGCTGCCACTGTGGCAACCCCCCGACACCCGAGGCGATGACGGGATCCCGATCGACGTTCGGTCTGCCGTTATGGTTCTTAGGGAGCGTCACGAACAGTGGAACATGGCATTGCCTGTCCAGAACGGTACCGGGATCGACGAGATCCGGCTGTATGACCCATGTCACATGCCAGAGACCCCCGAGGCAGGACAGGCCTTGCTTGATCACAAACTCAAGTGCGACGAAGAACGCCGGACAGGAAAGCGGCTGGACATCCCGAGGCCCGTACTTGGGCGCGCCCCCGAATTCGCCAGCCGGATGGCCATGATCTTGGCGGTGCTGTCTCAACCCGAGGAATCATGCCCCACGGTCGGGGCTGAGCACGTCAGGGTGGCAATCGCTTTGGCGGATGAGTCGGCTAAGGTCTTTGCGGCGTCGCTGCACGCAAACCGCAAACCAGCATGGGACGACCCACAAGGCCAGTGTGAGCTCGTTCTGGCGGTCATCCAGGCGCAAGGGCAGGGCATCACCCGTCAGGACCTCCTGACGGCTTGTAGGCGCCTGACGGCCCGCACGATTCAGGAGGTGATCGATCGGCTTGCGGAAGAAGAGAAGATCACGGTATTGGTCGAGCCCACCAAAGGCAGATCACGAACCATGTATCTGCCATGTAAGACGATGTAGGGAAACATACTTCTCAACATGCAGCGCCAAAACGGGCTCCCCCAATGGGAGCCCGTTTTCATTTCGTCTGCAAGTAAGGGTGGGAAGGGGGGGCCCTTACTTGCACTGATCTAGAAGAGAGAGAGAGAGAGGGAAATTTCCTCTATATATAGGACCAATACACAGATGCGACCTTGACTCCCATCACCCGATCTGTACCATCCCCCCACGGGCTCGACCCCGTACCTAGTCCCGATGTCTCCCCACTGCGGGATCAGGTTGATGACGCCACCCAATGGGTGGCGTTTTCTTTTTGGGCTTGAGTGATCTGTCGGATAGATCATCTACATACGAAACAAATGTTCAGGAATGCGCCTAATCTGGCTTTGGGAAGCCCCCATATTTATTTCTTGCTTCTATGCTTGACAGTGCGCTCACTGTCACGCATAATGAGCGAAGAAACAGGGAGACACCAATGAAGACCGCCACCGTCCGCAAGCACCTCGCCGCCGCCCGCAAAGCTCACAAGACTTTTCTCGACTGCAAAGGCGACCGCTCACACACAGGAATCAAGGCCATCTGGGCTCTGGCGTGCAAGGCGGACGATGCGGCCTGTAGCGCGATCTGGGCTGGCGAGTGCCAGACGACGATGGGCGCCATCATGTCCGAGTGCAACGAGATGAAACGTTGGTGCGATGCGGAGGTGGAGTGGAAGGCGGAGTGCTACCAGCGGAATCTCCCCAAGCCCAAGAAAAAGACCTGGTTGGATCAGGTCGCTTGTTGACCCCCAAGCCCGCCACACTGGCGGGCTTTCTTTTTGGAGACACCATGATCAAGACCCCAAAAGAAAATCAAGAATTCAAGCGCTGGGTCAACCCCAATTTGGCCGACCCTCCCAAGCCTCGCCAAACCCGCCCTAAGCGCCTCTCGCCCTCTGGCCGTGCTCACACCTGCCAAGTCTCGTTGACTCCAGCCCAAGCCGCCTGGTTGGCTTCTAGGGGCTGTCCTGCATCGGCTGTGCTTCGGATGCTGGTGGACGATGCGATGCGGCTTGATGAGCCTGTCGATCTGGGCTAGCCTGACCCCGGTGTCGACGCACTAGCCCCCGGCGAGCATTCCGCTTGACGGGGGTTTCACTTTGGTGCACTTTCAAGGTGCGTAGCCTAAGCAACAACGCGTGAGCGCCACTGTCACAATTCCGTGAGAGTGGCGTTCGGTCTTTTAGCGGTTGCGTTTCTGTGCCAATGCGTGGCATACTTGTCGCGTGACAACGTCTTATCCCAGCAAGCCTCGCCTATCTGGCAAGCAGGCTGGGCGCCTTCCCCTGCCGCATTGGTTGCGCGGTGGCGCCTATGACTGCCTACGGATCGAATACGCTATCGGTGTCGGTCGACCCGAGGCCGCTGTTGCGCCCGGTGACGACGTGCCCGATAACGTGGCGTCTCTCGTCATGGAGGCACAACCCGAGTTGCGTGCGGCGTGTCGCCGGTTCCTCTTGGGCCATGCGCTAGCGCCCCATGCCAAGTGGGCCGCTGAACCCGAGCCTGTCGAAGAAGACCTGCCCCCCGTCTCCGTCGCCGACCTTGAACGCCAGCTGAAGGAACTCGCCGACGCTGGCGACCGCTCCGCCATCGTGACGCTACTCGCGGCCCTCGATCCCGCTCGTTACGGTCCGCCTGGCCGCATGACTACGGCGGCTGCTGACAGCGTCGACGGCGTCGACTTCACGCCTGTCATCAAGTGAAGCGGGCATCTGTCGTCATGGGCGACAAGCACCTCATGGTGCTAGCCGACCGTGGCCCTGGCATCCGTGTGGTGTCTGGTGGCTACGGCTCCGGCAAGACCTCGCTAGGCGTCGCATGGATGGTCGACCTCGGACTGAGGCACGGCCAACATGGCCCGATCCTCGGCACGGAGCCTAGCTACCCGATGGTGCGCGACGTGATGGAGCGCAGCACCATGCGCTACCTCGACGAGTGGCGGCTACCGTACAGGCACTGGAAGAGCGATCACATCTTTGAGATCGGCGGCGCCAAGCGGTTTGAATTTTGGTGTCGCTCCCTCGACAAGCCCCGCGCTGTAGAAGGCATCAACGCGATTGGTCTGTGGGCCGATGAGTGGGAACTCTGCGACCCTGAGGCGCTCGTACCTGCAATGCAGCGTGTCCGCTCCGGCACTGCCCTTGAGACTCTGCTGACCGGCACTCCCGAGGGCTACGGGCCTGCCTATGAGTTGGTGTTGGCGAAGCCATCGGCGACGACACGGGCCTACGTTATCCGCACGGCTGACAATCCGTTTCTTCCTGCGTCCTACGTCGACGAATCGCGGTCGCGTCTAGGCACTGATGAAGCCATCAAAGAGAAGTTGGACGGCGTCAGGACCGCGAGAGGTGGCCGCGTCTATTCGCGTTTCGATAGGCGCATCCATTGCGGCGCTCCACCTGTCGTCACGCCTGGCCGGGGGCGTCTCGTCATTGGGTGCGATTTCAACGTGCGCGATGCGCAATGGATCGTTGCTGAGGTCGACGACGACAGGCGCGTGCTCCACGTCGTTGGCGAGGTCATCCGTCAAGGCGGCACGACGACGGATGAACATGCCGAGCGCACCGCTCGTTGGATCATGGCGCATCTTGAGCGCACTAAGGGACGGCGCTACACGCGTGAAGACGTCTTCGCGATGCGCATCAAGGCGCACCCTGACGCAAGCGGTGCGTCGCTGCATACGACGTCGACACTTTCCGACATTCACCTGTTGTTGCAGGCCGGGTTTCGCCCCGATCACCCCAAGGCGAATCCGCCGATCATGGAGCGCGTCAACACGGTCAACGTGCTGTTGCGTGATCGACGTCTGACCATCGACGCCGACGCCTGCCCGCATCTATGCCGCGCACTTGAGACACAGGCCCTCGACCGCAATGGCGAGCCTGAAAAGAAAGTCGGCGCCTCGGACATGTCGCACATTCTCGACGCCCTGGGCTATGCGGCACATCGGCTATTCCCTGTCCACAGAAAAGCGAACGTCGTCAGGTCGCAATCCGACGCCGTCACAGACGACTGGGGCCGCGTGGCCTAGCCCCTTGACACGCACCATGCTAGTGTGCGTGCCATGCTCAAACTCAACGCCGAAAGCGACGCCATCGTCAATCAGATCCGCGCCGACGCTGGCGTTTGGGGGCCTGAGCAATTGCTGGACCTGTTGACGGCGGGTCGACGCCAACGGCCTGCCGACTACGAGACGGTCGTGCGTGGCCTCGCCAAGCGGTACAGCGGTGACCAACAAGGCATTGTCAAGGCGGCGCTGAGGGATCGATACCCACAGACCGGCGACAAGATCCCAATCGACCCTGTCAACTGGCTACGCTTTTTTGCTCGCCAAGACAGCGGCGTGTACACGGAACCCGCACAGCGTGAACTTTTCACGGATGACGACGTGGCCGTTGATCACGAAGACCCGAGGGCTGAGGCGTTCGACAAAGCACTTGAGGACATCGGCATCAACGTGCTCATGCCGGAGATTGAGAGACGCGCTAACACGGGTGCACGCGCTGCTGTCGTCATGCTGGGCTATCGCAAAGTCGACGACGCCGACGATGGCAAGCCCGTTGCGCACATCTACTGGCCGCACGACGTCGTCACGATCAACCACCCATCGGCGCCTGATGCGCCCGAATCGCTTTGGTTCGTTGCATTTCGCCAAGCAAGGGCACAGACGTCATCGGCTGTTGAACTGTGGTGGGTGTGGTCGCGCACATTCACCGAGCACGACGACGGCACCGTTGCCATGTACGGGCAGTGGACGCATCGGCGTGTCTCTGAGGACGGCCACAAGGCGACACCGTCCGAGGTGTACGATGGGTTGTTCCCCGGCGTGTTCTTCAGGACGGAACCGCCGTCGGGTGGCTTCTGGCCTGAGCCTGACAGGGACGTGCTGATCAACGTCGACAGCCTCAACGTGTCGAGGTCCAATCGCCAGCATGTGATCGACATGCAAGCGCACGCGATGTTGATTTACGCGGGCACCATGCGTGAGACTTCCGAACTTGTGTCGGGTCCGTCGACGGTAGTGCAAGTCGGCAACGGCGAGACGATCCAATACCTGACGGCTGGAGCCAACCACACGGCAATCGAAACCAGCGCAACGCGTGACTTGCATGAGCTCGGCGTGTCTCGCGGCAACAGCCCCGATGCCTACAGCGTCGAGCCTGGCGCGCCACAGTCGGGTGTCTCGCGGATGATCGCCAACGCTCCGCATGAGCAACGCGTGTCCGAAATGAGACCCATCTACAAGCACACTGAAGAGCAGTATCTGTTGCCTGTCTTGATCGACATCCTTGAACGCTACAGCCCATCGGCGCCGTCGTCGTTTGGCAGTGCCTATGCGTCGGTCTCGATGGGCATGAGCAAGACCTACGAAGACGACAACGCCAAAGCACAACGTGTGCTTGACCTCAAGTTGGCGGGCCTTATCGACGACGCTGATGCGCGTGTGATGCTGGGATTGTCGAGCAACCGGGCCGAGGCGATGGAGTATCTAGGAGAGATCAAGAAAGCCCCGGCGCTGTCGCCGTTGCAGTCGCTGTTTGCTTCGCCAACCGATGGGGCACAGACGATGCGCGAGACAACGACAGTGATCGACGACGGGGCCGACAATGGCGGCATCTGATAGGTCCGGCCCCGTCGCTGATGCGGCGGTGGCGGACCTTGAAGCCATCCGTGTCCAGTTGGACCGCGAGATCCGACGGGCGTTGCTTCGATTGAACACCGCCCCCGGCGAAGACACGCTCGTCAAACAACAGGGCCGTGTGGCTGCACAGGTTGCCTCTCAGATTGACGCGACGATGAAAGCCAAGGGGCTGAAGGCCATCACTGGCGTTTTGCGTGACAGGGCGATTGAGAGTGCCCTAGCGGCATTGGGCGGTGTCGACCTGCCGGTGTCTGTCGTGACGGAGATCGACGCCATCGTCAAATCGCAGACAGCCGACATCGCCAACGTGTTTGGGGATGCGTCGTCGACAATCCGCAAAGCCATCGCGCTAGGCACGACGACAAGCGCAAGTCTGTCTGACCTCATCGAAGGCGTGGCCGGTGCCATTGGGACAAGCGTCACGCGTGCTCAAGCCGCTGTCGACGCCAGTGTCATGGCTGCTGGGAGGACGGCTGTCATCCGTGCGGCGACGGAAGCTGCCGATGGGCTCGTTGATTTGGTCTACCTCTACAGCGGCCCCAAGGACTCGCGGAACCGGCCCTTCTGCCGTATGCATGTGGGCAAGGCGCTGACTGAGTCCGGCATAGCGCAAGCCAACAACGGACAGGGTTTGCCCGTCGACGCTTTCGCGGGCGGATACAACTGTCGGCATGTGTGGAGCCCCATCACGTTGGCGGAAGCGCGACGACGCGGGATCGAGATTCTGGAATGAGCATCGTTGTGACTCGCTCTGGCGGTCCTCCCCGTGTGCCGATGGAGCGCATCGCCAAGCTCGTTGCGACGTTGGCGCCTGGCCTGATTCGGGAGCGCACGGGCGAAGGCATTGACGTCAAGGACCGGCCATTCAAGCGCTACAGCCGTGACTACTTGCTGGCGAAGACAAGCGCGGGCCGCAACCCCGGAGTCAACCTCACTGTCACCAACGGCCTGTTGGGTAGCGTCGCTGCTGTCTCCGTCGTCGTCACGGAACAGGGGTTCACCATCGTGATTGCGCCCGGTGCTGGTACGTCCGCCGCTACCCGATTCGTCGACGGTGTCGCAAAACGAACGGGCAAGCGAAGCCCAACGCATAGTGTGCTTGGCGCAATCCATCACTACGGGCGCGGGCAAATGCCTGCCCGTCCGTGGCTGGCGCTGTCCCCCAAAGACATGGCTAGCCTGATGCGTCAACTACTAGATGCCGGAATCGCCATCCCGTTGCGTGGCCGTTAGCGGCGTGTTACATAAGCCGCTATGCAACGCATCCTGCTGGGCACAACACAATCGGTAGTGTCCTATCCGCGTGTCCTGAGAGACGACGTGATGCGCCTGTCTGGCGTGCCTACGTCGGCGACGGCTCGACGTGTGGGGCAGGTCTCTCGCGACCCTGAGACGGCCTACGTTGCGGCATCCATTGATGCGCTGTCGACGACGACACAGGGCGCACATCAAGAGGGTGACGAATCGATCACGTTGGCGGGCGCCGTCGCCATTGTCGCCGGTCGACGGTATCTGATCACCGATGCAACGCATGGGCGCGTGCTGACTGTCGAGGCGACAAGAACCGGCACGTCGACGGAGATGTGGCTTGCAGAGCCGTTGCTTGCGGACGTCGCTAACGGAAGCGCGGTTCGAGGTCTCGAGGTCTCCGTCGCGTTGACGGCGGCGCAGACATCCGAGCCTGGCCCCGGTTATGTGCTCTTCAGGGCTACCGTCGACGGCATCTTGACGGAATGGGACGAGGCGTTTCGCGTTGTCCGGCGCATCACGTCAATCGCGTTGACGACGACGACGTTGCAACACCTTTACCCTGTCGTGCGTCGGCTGGCGTCGTCGACAGACACCACGCTGGAAGAGTCGATTGGCGCGGCGTGGCTTGCGATGGTGCAGCCGTGGCTGGCAGCAACTGGCATCCTCGATGAAGACGTCATCACCGATGACGTGCTCATTCCTGTCCACGCTGCGGCTGTCGTGCTGCATCTCGCTCGCCAGTGGCCCGCTGCCGATGTGGCCTACGTCGAACGTCTTGAAGCGGCCTACGAGCAAACGAAGGCCACGACGAAAGACCGCGTTGACCTCGCCATCCGGTCACAGCTTGAAGCGACGCCGGACCCTCCGTCACCCGGCAACGAGCCCAAGCAGAAGATCATGGTGACGCGATGACTTGGGCGCTGGCGCGTGCCCAAGTGGTGTCGATCATCAAGGGCGTGGCGCCTGTTGTGCGCACGCGTGGGCTGGCGCCGTCGTTCAAGGAAGACCCCACGGGCAGTGACCTAGCCGCCGTTGGGTCATCGCGGCGCTTCTGGATTCGCACCACGTCGGGCGCACCTGAAGACGTGACTCAACCGCTTGCTTCTCGCTGGCGTGTCATGTGTGACCTTGTCGTCGAGTACCCCGATGACGTCGCCTACACGTCAGAGATTGACCTAGCTGTCGTCGACGACGCCACGCGCATCATTTATGCGCTGCTCGACGGAGCCAACTGGGCTCGACCGACGTCGACGATTGAACGCATCGCTACTCTGGACAACACGCTAGCCCCGTTCGTCGTCGAGCAAATCACTGGCGCTCGACGCCTCCGCATCTCTCTTTCTGTGAGGTATCGCCAATGACCGACGTATCCCGCCTGCTGACAGTCCGCCACGCTCTGCACTCTGACTCATCGACGTTCACGGGCACCCCCGGCACGTTGTTTCCGTTGCGCTGCACTGACGACGTTGCGGGCTTGTACCCACGCAATCGCGTGGCACTTGCTCGCAATCTGCGGTCACAGGGCGGACGCCGGTACACCCATGCACGCGGTGCTCAGGACGTTGCGGACATCACGCTGGCGACGGAGTTTCGCGGCGTCGACAGCAACAGCGGCGCGGCTGTCGCGGCATGGGAAGCGAAGATGGAACAAGGGCTGCTGTTGCAGTCGATGTTCGGCGCAGTTGCGCCTGCAACTGTTGGCGTTGCTCCCACCATCGCGGCGGCGGGTCACACTCCGGCATCGGGAATCGTCGCGTTCACGGCGGCGGCAAACGTGCAGAACGGCGCTGTGATTGCGTTCGCGTCAACGACGGGCATTCAGATGGGTCGTGTCGAATCTGGCGGCGGCGGGGCGACGACGACGGTCACACTGCAACACCCCTACACCGGCACCCCGACGACGGCAGCAACGGTCTTTCGGATGGCCGTCTACACGGTGGCCGATAGCGTGACGCATCACGTCCACGCGTTCCTGACTGGCGAGGGCGAGTCATGGCGTCGTGACTATTTCGGTTGTGCTCCAATGAGCATGGCGCTGTCGCTCGCCAGTGGGCAGATCGTCGGCATGTCTTCGGTGTTTTCTCCGACCTCATGGGCTGACGTTGCCGAGGCGGACCCTGCCCATGCCGAGCCGACGGCGGGCTCACCAATCGTCGCCGACCGTGTGCGCTTGCTCATCGACGGCGTGGAATACTTCGCCAGCAACATCTCCATCAACTACAGCAACGCAACGCAGATCCGCGACGTCGACACCATCGGCGGCAACGGTCGCTTGGGTGGTGTGTGCGGTGCTGGCGATGGCAAGTCGTTTACCATCGAAGGCGAAGTCCTGATCGGTGCGACGTCGCCTGCCCTGACGGGTGAGCTCACGGACGCCGCGATGGTCCCGCTCCTTGGGTCCGACGTCAACGCGGGCGCCGTCTCGACGGTGCGTGAAGTCGCCTTGCTTGTCGGCTCAGACGTTGGCGCCATCATGTACGCCTTGCTGCCGACGGCTGATTTCGTCGCGTCGACAGCCGTCGTCAACGGTCTGTCACGGATGAAGTTCACCGCTGTCGGTACCGGCGCACTCCCTGCCGTGTTGGCGGTGGGCTGATGGCCGCGCTGCTTCTCTACCCTGGCGACGTTGGCGAGCCGGTGTCGTTGCAGGCAATCCTTCGGGAAGCACACGACGCCTCCCGTGCGGCTGTCGTTGCCGAGATTGC
>Ga0315285_10003741_pt1 | contig 15822 bp, 18 predicted proteins | sample YL17G09_36_MG_FD_203698 | JGI IMG/M metagenome (GOLD analysis project Ga0315285, IMG submission 203698) | Sediment microbial communities from Yellowstone Lake, YNP, Wyoming, USA - YL17G09_36 | ecosystem: Environmental > Aquatic > Freshwater > Lake > Sediment | place: USA: Wyoming | collected...
AGAGCTTATTCGTCACCGATTTTTTTCAGTGTTTTCATTATATCGACTTTACTAATACTATTTGATCCGTTAATGATGGCCTCAAACCTTATCGTTTCTCCCGCGGACAGCTGTAACAATTTAAGATTATCTTTAAACCTCTGAGGTGCCCGAATAAGTTGCTCCGCTCTCGAGTTTTGTAACGTTTTCTTATCGTATGAGGGGAGGATATCAGAAATGTCTTCACCATATACTACTTTATGGTTTTTGAGAAAGTCTTCCTGATAGAATGTTAAGAACTTTAAAGGATGTTTCTGTTTCAAAGGTTCCCGAAGATCATTGATATTTGCACAAGGTAGGTCAATCAATTTATACTTAATACTTGAAGTGCATTCCTCTAGGATCTCAATAAGCTTGGGAATTGATTCCTCAGTACAGTCATTAAACACTGCGAAAAAGTCAATGTCGCTAACTCCCTCGATAAAGTCTCCCCTAACATATGACCCGAAGAGAATAAGTGAGTATAATCTCTTAACAAGTGTCTCGTTATTTCCAATTCTGTTTTTTATGCAATCAAAGAAGCTCAAGTGAATTCCATAATTTCAATGCTTTTTGCTGTAATAGCTTTTACTGAAAGTGTCGAGCACGCGGCTTTGTTATCGGGATCAAGAGAAATGAAACCCCAAATCGCATTGGATGTGAATGTAAATGGGCTATACAATATCCTAAAAACAGCGCGCCTATATGAAGGACGTATATATCACTATCCCCGCCGTGAAAATGCTTGCATACGCCTATCCGCCCACACCCAGGGGCAACATGACACTACGCCACCAGGCACCGCCAATCGCACGCACGACCACAACGATGGTCAGCGCTTCCACGACGAGTCCAATCTACGCCTGAGCATCCAACGGATTAAAGCACGGCCTCCCGTGCACCAGCACACTGAAGCCACCGTCGCCAGCTTCCTCGCAGCAGCCACCAACTCCGCCTTCCGGCCACGCCGCTCAGCCATACCGTGGTAGAAGCGTGTCGCAGGGAAATCGCATCTGATGTGGACCATCGCCGCCTCCACCAGTGCCCAGCGCAACCACCGCACGCGCCTTGGCCACTTTATGGTCGTGTTTGAGCCGTATGGAGAGTCTTTGGTCGCTGATGATGTTGAGCAGGTGTTTGGCGAGCTGTGCTTTGAGGATGCTGAGTAGTTTGTATGGTGTTCTTCCGGGTCCTTCTTGATGATGGTTGAAGGCTGGATCTGTTTGGATCTCGTCTATGTTGAGGGAGTCAAGCACGCGCTTAACATTCAACCTCCCTTCAAGGGAGAGTGGGACTGAGGTCTATAATAAATTTTTAAACCGCTAAGCGTAAGAAAATCTTATATATTTTTGAGAGGAATTTTGTTTATGGGGAGAAATTGGTATTAATACTTACAGGTAGATTGGTAAGTCTTGTAACACTATTGATCATTATATCTTCAATTCTCTTTTATATACAACGTGCCATTTCAGGTAAAATACCAAACCTGAGGCGTCTGCCAGCTGTGGATGTCATTGAGGAGATCGTAGGTCGGTGTGTGGAGATGGGTCGGCCTGTGTGGTACCTCTTTGGTAGTACAGATTTGACCACGCCAAGTATCCTGGCGCCGACGATCGCAGCCTTCCAGACGCTTTCCTACACCGCAAGAGTTGCCGCTAGGTTGGGTGCTAAATTCTTCGTGCCTCTAAACCAAGGTCTAGCTTATACTATGGCAAGCGATATCGTGAGAGAGGCGTACCTAGCGGAAAATAAGCTGGAGGATTTCGATCCGCTTAAAACCGTGATGTATCTTCCAGCCGGCGCAGACCGAATGTATATTATAAACCATATGTGGGAGGAGCAGGTCGCGGGGGCGTTCTTTCTAGGAAGCTGGTACCACGAGGCTGTCATCTACACCGAGAATGCCGCGAGAGAAGGGGCGGTTATGCTCGGTGGAACAGATACAACCCACAACATCCCTTTCTTAGTCGCTATATGTGACTACAGTGTCATCGGGGAGGAGCTGTATGCCCTCGGAGCTTATGTGTCGCAGGATGTCCTCCAGTCCTCTTCGCTCGCAGGCCAAGACGTAGGCAAATACTTTGCGATAATAGCGATACTCACTGGGGCTGTCCTAGTCACTGCTGGGATCAGCCTTAGTTGGTTATTCGCGTTGGGTTGGTGAGATGATGTCTAATAGATTAGCAAAAATAAGCCTCCCAATATGGCTCACCACCATATTCGGCATCCTTATGATTATCGAGTTCTTCTTTTCCATGCCTAAGATTGTTACTGATACGAATACGCTGCTGAGGTCCTGGGTCACCATAGTCTCGGCGGCGGCACTTATCCTTGGTACCCTCATACTCACTATAGCGCACGTCAAAAGGGCATATGAAAGGAAGACCGGATGGTACTACAGTCTCATCTACATTGGCTCATTCGTTGTGGCTGGCGCTTTAGGGTTGATCAGTGTAAGGGAAACTAATTTCATGTGGATATTCAACAACATGACATCACCGATTGGAGCTGCTTTGTATTCGTTAACGGCATTCACCATCACATCGGCTGCTTTTAGAGTCTTCAGGGCTAGAAACTGGAAAGCGACTGTAATGTTGGTCACCGGCTTCATCGTGTTAATGATGCTGCTCCCAGTGGGAGCTGCGATATTCCCACCGATAGTGCCTATAGGTGAGTGGATCAGATCCTTCCCCAGTTCAGCCGGCTTCAGGGGGATGATCATCGGTATATCTCTAGGTACAATTGGTCTGGGTGTAAGGATTTTCCTCGGCAGGCAGAAGGAGCACCTAGGCATCAGGGAGGAGAAAAAGGAGGCTTCATGATATGAGCATAATAAAGAAAATACTTGACATGGACCAGAGGATTATCTATCTCGGGATGTTCATTGCGCTGGCATACCCGATCCTGAGCCCGGTAATTCTGCCCGTGGCAATTCAGGACTACTCGACACAGGCCTTTAACTTCGCGGTATCTATACCAGATGGCTCCTATGTTCTCATCGAAGGAGGTAACGCGGCAGCAACTCATCCACAGTGTGGGCCAGGGCTGACTGCTAACATCTATCACCTGTTAACGAAGCAATGTAAGCTCGTGTTTTTTAGCATCACAGCTGAACCGGCCTATTGGACACAGGTCGAGATCGATAACGCGTTAGCGAAATTGCCAGCGACAGTAGCTGCTAAAAACGGTGTCAACTGGGTGAACCTTGGGTATATATCTGGAGGGGAATCAGGTGTAGCCGCTTTAGCAGCTGACATCCGTAGCGTCGTATCCAAAGATCATTTCGGCAAGCCGATTAATGATTTACCAATGATGAAGGACATCAATAGCGCAAAGAACTTCGCAGCCGCGTTCTGGTGGGGCGGATCCGAGGGAAGCATCCCGTACGGCATTCGACAGCTTGTAGGGCCTTATAATCTCCCAATGTCCGGCTCCTGTACCACGAACGAGGTCCCCAACTACAGCCCCTACGTAAGTTCCGGACAGCTGAAGGGCCTCTTTGGTGGCATCAGAGGGTCAGCTGAGTATGAGCTTCTTCTCAAGGTACCTGGACCTGCTCTTGCCCAAGCTATGGCGACGAACATCGGTGGACTCTACTTCTTGGGACTGGTGCTTTTAGGGAACATTCTGTACTTAACACAGAGATTGCGAGGTGAAAAATGATGGACATGATATGGTTAGGATTAATCGTAGGTTCGTTCGTCTCCATCGGGGCCTACACGGTTCTGATTGGGGATAACCCTATCTCTAAAATAACTGAGCACCTTTACACGGGGATCCTTGCAGGCTACACCTTAGCGATAAACTGGGACTTCGTAATGAAGAACGCCGTCGGGAAGGTTCAGGGCGGACAGTTCGATTTCATCATACCAATCATCTTGTCTCTGATGCTTTTCACCCGCTTGAAACCGGAGTGGATATGGATCTCTAGATACCCCGTTGCACTGACGGTGGGCGTTGGTATGGGCTTGGCTATGAGGGCATCCGTGCTGTCAGACTTCGTCGGGCAGATCCAAGGTACGTTGCTTCCAATAAACAACATTAACAACATCGTGATGATCATCGGAACGATAACCGCGGCCTCCTACTTCCTCTTCACCACGAAATACAGTGGCCCATACAAATACGTCAACCAGAGTGGCTTGTTGTTCCTGCTGGTCGCCTTCGGCGTCACATATGGTTCGACTGCCTCCTTCAGGTTCGAACTTGTGATTGGACGCCTCGTCGACATGCTAAGGCCGGACGTCGCGATGTACACGTACGGATTTCTGGTGCTCGTAGCGATCATCCTAATCTACGGATATACGACAAAGAGGATTCCGTGGTACAAGGGTAGGTAGCACTCTGTTCTCTCCCTTTTTTCTATATTGCGGAGTAGTTTATTCCATATGTCAGCGAATTTGGGTTTTTTCAGTTAATCAAATAAACATAAACTATAGAAGAAATTGGATGGCGAAGTCACGATGTGGGAAGAGCCTGAACCAGAGAAACAAGAGGCGATCATCAAGCGGATGGCCGAAATTATCTACAAATACGATATGGATCTGGGTGCCATCTTCCTCCTCGAGGCCATAAAGCCCTTTGCATCCGTAGGGAGCCAGCTGGTCCGCTTTATGGTCGCGCCTTTCATCCCGTTCGTGGGAGAGAAGAGCATCCCATATCTCGCCACCTTCGAAAGAAAGGAAAATGTCGAGAAGCTCATTAGGCTGATCGAGGAACGTTCAAGAGAAGAGGATAGAAAGAAGAGGGAAGAAGAAAAAAAGGTTGAGGCAACGCCTAAAAAGGGCTGGAGACGCTTCCTTCCCTTCTGAGATCCTCTCCTTGTATGGTGCTCGCGCGCGCGAATGAGTTGTATGGGGGTTAAATCCAGGTTCTCGAATAAGAGTTATGGAGAACCTACTTCCTTCAACCTATCTTCAAAGTGATGTGAGATAGCTATCCCAATAAGAATAACGAATTAATGAATTCGCCCGCGCGCGTTAAAGGAGACTTTCAGCGCGAGCTTTGTACTGCTCGATGATTTCAGGCTGAAGCCTGACTCTCTCCATGTTCTTGGCCACAGATCTATCGTAAAGCTCTCCTAGACTGGGCAGGAGCTCAACTAGGCCTTTGCGATAGCTCGCGCCCTTTGTCTGGGTCTCTCCGCAACCGGGAGAACAGGGAAAGAAGTATCCGATTGAGTAGGTGAAAGGGTCTACGACTCCCCTCTCCTCTGCTTCTTTGAGTTGCTGGGAAGCTCTGGCCTCCACATTTCTTCCCTCCTCCCGGTCAGAGGCGTATGCCTCGACGCAGCAGGCCGGGTAATCAAGGATATTGCCGATTTCCCTCAACCAGGAGGTCCTGAACTCTTCCGGGTATACGAATCTCGCCTTATCCATCCCTGGCTTCACGCTGGCCCTTGCCTCGGCCCTATACCTCTCCCGGTCCTGCATAAGCTGGCTGAGCCTCTTTCCGATATCATTCTCCCTGAATATGTACAGCTCCTCCAATGTGGGCCTGACACTCACCGTAATACTTCTGAGCCCCAGCTGCTTGATCCAGAACTTGTGAGACTTATACTGCTCGGAGCCCTTCATATTCTCCTCGTAAGCGAGCCTCATCTCCTTCTTCAAAGCATCGATCAGCTGCAGCTTCTTTAGGGGGTCTTGTTCTGAGCGGAGCCCTCTAAGCTTCGGGAACACCTGTTCATCTATCGCGCCGCCAATGGCAATGGCGTCTGGAAACTCCGCCGGAAGCGTCATCAGTGAGCACGGCCTCAGGCCTAGGCTGACAAAGAGGAAGTTCTCAATCTTTATTCGAGGGAGTATGTGGCCGTCCTCTAGGAATTTGTTAAGCCATACCTCGCCTACCAATCCGAGAGGCCACCTCGGTTAAACAGGTGCATGTCCGAGTCTTAAAATGGTAGGGTACTTCACAACTGAAATAAATGCGATGGCTAGGCTCATTTAAGAAAATTTAATGTAACATCTTCCGACGTACGAGTCGGCTTTAATAGGTCGGAATCAGATTCGGTGGAATGACACCAGCGCGCGCGAAGTCGAGGGGGGGCCACCAGCGGAAGCGGATCCTGTAGTAGGATCTGGCCTCCTCCTTTATTGAAGTCTCTTGAGAATTCTCGAGGCTAGTTTCTGAGGCACCCAAATCGAATGCTTCGTAACACCTAGGGGAATATCAACTTTGAGAATCAGGATTTAAAAAAGGGGTAGCCTAGAGTAGGTTGTTAAAGAGCAGTTTAAAGGTACCATGGGTCTGCCCTCTGTGCTGGGACCAGATCCCCATGAGAACGACTTTACCCTTCCCGTGCTTGGCCACGACGACTGCGGCCTTGTTCGCGATCTTCTCCTCGCCCACGAGCCAGCCACTCTGCATTATTTCCCTCTCAGGGTACTGGGCGACGATCTCGTAGTTCTCGTTGAACTCCGATGGGAGCACGTCGAAGGCAGGGCTGTTCCAGAAGACCGACAGAGCGTTCTCGGGCATTCCGTAGGCCATTGGGTGACGCATCTCAACCCTCAACTTCAGGGTTGAGCCCGGGCAGAAGAACTCCTTCGGTTTCAGGTCTTTCAACACGTTGCGGATATTCAACCCGAACTTATCGATCGCGAAATCGCACGCTGCGTTCATCGCCACCAAGGTGCCGCCGGATTCGACGAACTTCTTTATGGCCTCGACGCCCTCGGCGCCTACACCGCTCCTGTACTCCGGCGGGAAGGTTGGCATGTAGCCATGGAACCGATGCTTGGTGAAGTACTCCTCGAGTTTTTCTCCGGTTATGAGGGGAGTATCGTCGCTTGGCAGGAGGAGAACATCGAACTTCTCCTTCAGGTTGCCCTCCTTGATCTCCTTGTCCATCACTGTGGTGTACGAGAACCTGAACTGCTCCAGTAACCAGCGGGTCCAACCCTCATCTATGTTGCCGCCCCAATAGCGCTGGTACATCGCAACCCTCGGAGGCTTGACCTCCTTGGCGCCCTCAACCCTCTTTCCAAGGCCGTAGAAGTCCACACCGATCTCCTTTGTGATCTCGTTGAGGGTCCTCTCCGAGCCGGCAGGGGCGACGAAGGACCCCGGAGCGAAAACCTTTCCCCCTGCCTCCACGCAGTCTTCGACCCTCGTTATCTTCAGGCCCTTGCCGATCAGGGTATTGGCGGCCTTGAAGCTGTCGTTGAGCCTGCAGTCGAATACGTACCCGAGCTTCGACTTGCCTACGACCTTTCCAGCTGATGCCTTGTGCTCCGTGACATTCTCCAGCTCCACTTCAGGGCAGCAGTTTAATGGATCCGCGCAGACCCCCATAAACTCGGCCAATGTGTCGGTCGCCATGTCCTGCGGTCGACTTGGCGAGCCGTCCGCCTCTCTCGTCCAGGGGTCGTCTGGGTAGATCGTCCTGCCGAGAAGCGTCTTTATGACGCCCATCTTCGGCTGGTCCAGGAAGATCACATAGGATCCCACCGGATAGGCGAAGCCCTCGACGACGAAGTCGGCCTTCGCCCTCCTTATCTCTATTCCCTGAGCCAACAGCTTGTCAATCAGCTTCTCAGCAGTCAGCGGGTCGTGATGGCACGACGAGATGACGTAGGCCTTGGGGGTTCCCTCCTTGCCTCTCTCTGTCTGCCTCTTCGCCTTCAGGTACGCGTTCCAGAGCACGATGTCCTTGTTTCTCGCCGCCATGTCGAGGAGAACCCAGGCAGCTATCTTTACCTGTTCAACGATGTCTCGCAGCCTCCACCATCCACCGGGCCACGGATGGGGGAAGTTCGTCTGCGGCTTGTAGTGTGGGAAGCCCCTTATCGGGCCGCTCCCATCGCCCGTGAGCTGATTTGGGTGGATGTACATGGGCGTCGCCAGCTTCGCGCTCGCGTTCTCCGTCAGCATGCTCGCGATGTTATGGTAGTTACCGAGCCAGTGGAAGCCGAGGTGCCCCCAACCCAGAAACTGGGCGGCGTTCAGTATGCCTGTTTTTTCCGCCTCTTCGAGTCTGTAAGCCATATGAGCTCCATACCAACTGAGCTCCCTCCAGATCAATGGATCAGCGTTGGGATGAATCGGCTCGCTGTAGGGAGCCACGTACAACCTCGCGCCATAGCTTCCCATGTGGTGGTGGTCTTGATACGCCTGTGGGTGCCAGTCGCGGTACATGACCTTGACTGCGTACTGGGACTCCACCATGTTCGTCATGAAGGCGTCCCTGTTGTTGTCGTGCCCGACGTACTTGTTGTACAGCCATGGGAGATCACAGCCCTCGTACTCCGTGCCCAGATATTTGTTGTACCAATCAGCGACCATGATCTCGCCGTCGGGGTTGAAACAGGGGATCATCAGGAATATGACGTTCTCAAGGATGCGCTTTGTCTCCTCGTCGTCGCGGGTCAGCAGGTCGTATGCCAGCTCTGGCGTCATCTGTGTTCCGGCTATCTCGGATGCGTGAAGACTCATGGATTGGCAGATTATTGCCTTACCCTCCGCGATGAGTCTCTTCGCCTCATCATCTGATAGGCCTCTTGGATCGCTGATCTTGGCGTTGACTTGTCGCAGGTGCTCCAGGTTCTTCAGGTTGTCCGGGGATGAGATGATGACAAGCAGGAACGGGTTACCCATCGTTGTGGGGCCCAAGTCAATGACTCTAATTTTGTCGCTCTGCTTTTCCACCTTCTTGAAGTACTCGACTATTTTGTCCCACCGGGCGATATTCCTATCGCTTCCGAGTTGGAAGCCGAAGAATCCCTCAGGAGAAATAACCTTGATGGTCATTACAAATCCCATAGTGACTAGCCCTATAGTCATTTAACAATTCTTCGTTCTTTTGTCTTGTTACGTGCGCACTCCTATGAGAACGTTTTCAGGAGCTCCGATGTCCGAGCGGCATCCATATTTGTTCCATAGGCGCGCAGGCGGATTCAATAATTATGAGTTTTTGGGCTAATGATACGCTCTTCAGCCAGCCACCACCCCCACCCCCAAGTACACCCAGCTCAAGACCCCTCCGAAAACCATAAACAGAGGACAACCCGCACCTCACAGGGCCTCCCAGAACCAGTAGAAGCAGAGCACCCTCTAACCAACCCCTCCACCCCGACTCCACCCTTCACGCGAAGAAGACCACGGACTGCCGGAGCTCCGGCCTCCCGATGCCATAGGCAGCTATGCAGACGGCGTAAGCCACCATCAACACCAGGCCCACATGGATGCCCACGTTCTCCAGTCCCTGCCACGTCAGCCGCTGATAGGCCAACCTGCTCTTAGCCCGGCCATTAAAGCTCTCAGCCGCAGCCCTGAGCCGCTTGTACAGCGTCCTCATCCACTCGGGGCCCTCCACGTCGATCCTGTCCTTCACCGAGAGCACATCAGGCGGGTTCACGCGGCCCTTCAGCCTTCTCCAGGCGATGATGTGGCTGATCTTCAGCTCATCCAGGAGCCGGAATATGGCCTCGGACTCCAGCTGGCTGTCCCCGGCCAGCAGCTCCACCTCGATACTCTCGCCCAGCACCCTGTGGAGGAGCGCCTCAACCAGCTGCTTCTCGTTCAGGTTCAGCGGGGCCTCCACGTGGCCGAGGGGGAACCCCTCGATGTCGACGAGGAAGAGGCTCAGGTAGCCGAGGCTGAAGCCCTTCTTGCCTCGGCCCACACGGGCGTCTGGGTCCCCGAGGCCTCGGCCCGTGTCGTGGGGGTCCCGGCTGCTCCACGCGGGTAGGTCGGTGCCGTCGATGCAGGCTGCCTGGATGAGGCCTGCGGCTGATAGTGGCTGGGATCTGCGCAGCCTCAGGGCTTCTCGTCGGAGCCATGCTTCGATGATGCGGAAGCCCTCGGGGCCTACTCGTTTCTTCATCTGGCTGAAGTGGGCCTCGCATGGTGCCTTGTCACGGTAGCCGCAGACCTGTCTGAGGCTGGGGTCTCTTCTCAGCCGCTTCACCAGGTCCTTGATGTAGGGTATCTGTTCGAGTTGGCGGAGGAGGAGGGCTCGGAGGTCCCACTCGGGGTTGTACTCTACGGGTCTGCCTGGGCCTTGTGTGTGGAGGCTTGTCCATAGGATGGGTTGGATGGGGGTTAAATCTAGGTTCTCGAATAGTAGTTTGGGAGAACCTGCCTCCTTCATCAACCTTCAAATTGATGTGAGGTAGCTATCCCAATAAGAATAACGAATTATTGAATTCGCCTGCGCGCTTACCGGACGCGTCGCCTCGATGCTGATGCGCGGAGACATGGAGATCGACCTCGCGAAGGCCCGGGTCAACGAGGAGAAGTGCGTTGGCTGTGGCGCCTGCGCCGTCGTCTGCCCCGTCTCGGCGATGCAGCTCAGACACTACAAGGACGACCAGCTCGTACCCAAGATCAAGGTCATCCTGACGCCGAAGTGGCTTAGCGAGGAGAAGGAGGACGAACCGGTCATCGTCGCCTTCGCCTGCCAATGATGCAGCTACGCCGCCGCGGACGCCGCCGGCAACATGGGGATGGAGTACCCCGACAACATACGCATCATCAGGGTCCCGTGCAGCGGACGCATCGACGCCCTACACGTTCTCTCTGCCTTCAAGTACGGGGCAGACGGGGTCATAATAAGCGGCTGCCTGCCCACCCAATGTAACTACCTCACCGGTAACCTCGAAGCCATCGATCGCGTCGACATCATGAAGAAGACACTGGACGTCCTCGGCGTCGGGGGCGAGCGCCTCGAGACCATATTTACATGCGCCTGCATGCCGACTTGGCTGGTAACGATGTTCACTGACTTCACAGAGCGAGTCAGAAAACTGAACGAAATCTCTAAACCCAAACCCGAGGCGATACCCCTAGAATAGAACCTTAAAAACGGCAACCCTTTTTTTAAAAAAGAGCTAATCTGAGATGAGACAGGTTAGTGTGGAGACTACGCCCGAGAGGTTGCGTATGTCTATCACCATCTTCTTAATACCTATCGTTGAGGGGTCCTCGCAGAGAGTGTAGATGTCGTAGGGTCCATAGATCATGTTGGCCTCGACTATCCCCGGGTAGACCTTTATCTTGTTGAAGAGGTTGGTGTCGGCCTGCGACTTCGTCTTTACCAAGATCAATGCCCTTTGCATACGCGTCAAAATAGTATTTACAATAAATAATATAAATGCTTGCCGAAGTGCCAAATCGATACATATGATATGATTTATCTTAGATATGGCGAATATGGAAGGTATTTTCTGGCAATTTATTAGACATTATGTGTGTAAACTTATTTTTCGGTTAGTTGAATAGATTTAAATCAGGTGTTGGGAAGATATTCTACGATTATCATGGAAGAAGCTCTCATACTGGTCGTCCTGGCACCCTCCTTCAAGACAGAGAATTTGGAGAAGATCAGACACATTACGGGGGTTACGGCGGCGCACCTTCTCTACGGCCCCTATGATCTTTTCGCGACGATAAAAGTCAAGGACCGCGAGGAAATGAGGGCATCGGTGATGGAGATAAGGGAGATGGACGGCATCAAGTCGACCGTCACCTGCAACGTCATCCCCCAACGATAGGCAATACAGCTCGGGATACTGGAAAAATTTCCCAAGAAAGGAGGCTAACTTCAGCCCACTATCAGGAGCGTTGTGGTCGAGACGACGGAAGGGTAGCCCCTGAACTCCATGACGAGCTTCGTCATCTCGAGGAACTTGCTTACCTCGACTATGAGGTAGATATCGTACTCGCCGAAGGTCATGCCGGCCTCCTTGACCTCAGACCTTTGCTTGACTCTGCGGAGGACCTCCTCCATGCAGTCCTCCCCTAGGCACTCGACCTTCAAAAGTATCAGGGCCTTCTCCATGGGTAATCAATATCAATAAAGAGACTAAATATTTAACGCTATCAGCCGTCTGAAAAATAGGGATTTTGATCCCTAAAAGGGAGTTTTGAGTGTCTTCTATGCCTGTTTCGGGGACCGCTTAGCGTTTATGTAGTCGTGGATAGCCTTCACCGCCTTCTTCCCCGCGCCCATAGCGCTGATGACCGTGGCCGCGCCGCCGACATCGCCTCCGGCGTAGACACCGCTCAGGGCGGTCTGCATCGACTCCTCGTTCACAACGATCGTGCCGTGGCGCGTCGTCTGGAGCCCCTCGGTTGTCTGCTGTATGATGGGGTTTGTGGATTGCCCTATCACGATGACCGCTGTGTCAATCTCGAGGGCGAAGTTGCTCCCCTCTATGGGCTCGGGGCGGCGTCGGCCGGACTGGTCGGGCTCGCTAAGGCGCTGCTTGACGCACTCCACCTTCTCGAGGAAGCCGCGGTCGTTGCCGATGAAGCGGACCGGGTTAGTGAGGAGCATAAACTCTATCCCCTCCTCCTCTGCGTTCTCCGCCTCCTCAAACCTCGCTGGCATCTCGCTCCTGCTGTGGCGGTAGATGATATACACCCTCTCGGCGTGCGCGATTCATAGTATTGACCCATGCATTAGTTGTACAGAGCGCATCGTAAAGGTGAAGAAGGAGGTAAACTGAGATGCCAGAGATGTTAAAAGAGGTACTCAAGAACCTGTTCAGCAAGCCGGCGACGGTAAACTACCCCTTCATTAAGCCTGAGCCTTTGCCGGGGACACGCGGAGCCTTGACATGGGACATGAATAAGTGTGACCCTTGCCAGGACTGTTAAATGGTATGCCCTAGTATGGCCATAAGAGTATACCCTGATGACAAGAAGGTTGAGTATCACCCATTCAAGTGCCTTTTCTGCTTCCTTTGTATAGATAATTGTATGCAGTTAGCGATCTCGAATAGTACAACAGTTCCTAAACCAGGTTTTGAGAAAAGAATTGAGATTTTCGAAACTAAAAAAGACTAGTTCTGCAAATGTTTCCTTGTTTTTCAATCAAATGCTTATGCCATGCGCTCGATATAGCAGCCTCAATGAGTTCTCACAATAAATATTGTGCCAGTTGAAATATTATCGAGCGCGCGCGATATATACGTATGAATACAAAAAACCTTTTAACAATCCCTTTTTATGCGGCCTCAATTCTTCTCAGCGTTATATCGGCTGCAATCAATAGGGGATCATATATATCCGAGACAGCTGGACAATAAGCAAGTTCGATCTTTGACAGCTCCTGAACGGTCATCTTCTTCTTTGTCGCCAAGGAGATTATATTGATACGCCAGTCGGTACCCTCGGTGCCGATTGCCTGCCCGCCAAGGATTCTACCGGTCTTTGCTTCCGCAATAATTTTCACGGAAATATCTTGGGAGTCCGGCATCCAGTGGGGCTTCGTCTTCATGTTAGCCCTGCCAGATACGACTTTGAATCCATGTGACTCTGCCGTAGCGGTGTTGTAACCTGTACAGCTGATTTCCAAGCCCCCAAAGTAGGTAACAAAGGTCCCGAGAGTGCCCTCGTAGACAGCGTCGCCTCCCGCAGCATTAACACCAGCAGTCGCTGCTTGCCTATAAGCAGTGGTTGCGAGAGCAATAGCGGCGGGTTTACCGTCGATATTACTATAACTAACAGAGTTGTCGCCAACAGCATAGATGCTATGGTCGCTCGTCCTCATGTGGTCGTCGGTGAGAATGTAACCTTTCTCGGTTTTGAGTTCAGCTTCCACAGCTAACACCGAGGTCGGGTCAACTCCTGTCGCCATGACCACAATCTCGCATGGGATTACCTCACCAGCTATCGTTACCGACTTGACACAATCGTCTCCATTTATACTCTCGATGCCTTTTCCGAAGAGATTTTTAATACCCTGAGATTTCAAGAAAGCGGTTACAAGTTCGGCCATATCCGGATCGAGCTCATCGGGCAGCGGTTGAGGGCTTCGCTTTGTAGCGGTGACTTCTAGACCGAGGTGTTTAAGTGAAAGGGCGATCTCGAGTCCAATCGCCCCTCCTCCGATGACCACCGCTCTCTTTGCGCTCTTAGCTGCTTCCCTAAGGACCTTTCCCTCCTCTGGTGTGCTGCAAATGTACAAACCTTTGTCGAGGAATTCTCTCGCACCTGGGATAGGTAGTATCTTTGGTCGACTTCCTGTAGCGAGAATGAGGGAATCATAGCTAATCCAGGCCTCCTCTCTCGTTTCCAAGTTCTTTACCATTACCTTTTTCTCAGTAACGTCAATCTTGAGAGCCTCGTGGCGAAGAAGCTTAGTTATATTCCGAGTGACCGGAACCGTGTGCTTAAGCTCTTCAAAATCTTTTACTTTTCCCTCGATCGCATAAGGTATGCCACAAGGAGAGAACATATCATACCCGCGCCTCTCTATGATGGTAATTCGGGTGTTCCTGTTGTACCTCTGAGCGGCTCGTGATGAGTAAAGACCGCCTGTACCAAGACCAATGATTACTATGTGCCTGCTTTCTAAGATAGAACTCATGGGTTGAACCTTATTTCATTACTGAATATATGTCTTATTAATTTTCAAACATTTTGATCCATGTGCTGGTAATGGACAAACGATTAGGATTGACATTTACATGTCATAGAATCTAAAAAGAATATAGTCATTATACTACCCCCGATGTGCGCGCGCATACGATTTTTTCAATGCTGCATATGCAGCTTATGGAATGGGTTTCTTCATATGTGGATTATTAGAAGTGTATTCTAACCGCAGAGATATCTTAAGATCTCATCAGGGTCACCATCGATCTCGATCTCAATGGGACCGAGAGGTGCTTTATTGGCATGATAGATGCTAACATGGTTAACATAAGCTGCCTGCCGATTGATTTGGAAAATGACCTTCTTAATCTTCGACGCCCAATGGCTGAACATGAAGCGGACAGCATTTCAAATTCTATCGCTGGCTATTCTTTGTCTCAACTGATTCAGAGCAGTGATCCCCGTAGCGGTCGCGCGCGGGCGGGCGCCGTCACCTCGAATAGCTTAATGTTCAGCGCCAGCTTCTCCTTCCGCACTATACCGTACATGAAGGTATCACAGTATTTAGGGTCAATACTATAAAAACCCGTACATGTTATAATTAAAAAGTCTCAGTGGATCCTCGAACCTCTTCGAGGAATAAAATGAATGATTTTTATGAAAGTAACCTAGTAACGGTGAATGAAAACTGAAGTTTAAAGTTTAGAAGTGAAAAAGAAAAAGACTAGAGGTTTACGCGTAGAGACCCTGGGCGATCATCGCGTCGGCTACCTTGAGGAAGCCCGCGATGTTGGCGCCCACTACGTAGTTGCCGGGCTGACCGAAGAGCTTGGCAGTGTCGTATGCGTTCTTGTGGATGCTGATCATGATGCCGTGTAGCTTCTGATCAACCTCCTCGAAGCTCCAGAAGTAGCGCTGGCTGTTCTGGACCATCTCGAGGCCACTCGTTGCGACGCCGCCTGCGTTGCTCGCCTTGCCGGGTGCGTAGAGCACCTTCGCGTCCTGGAGGACCTTGATGGCCTCCAGCGTGCAGGGCATGTTAGCGCCCTCGGTGACCACCTTTACGCCGTTGTCGATGAGCTTCTTCGCATCCTTGTCGTTTAGCTCGTTCTGCGTCGCGCAGGGGTATGCAAGGTCTCCCTTGACGCCCCATGGGGTCTTCTTCGCCTCGTATGTTACGCCCTTGAACTTCTCGGCGTACTCACTGATGCGGCCCCTCTTGACATTCTTGAGCTCGAGGACATACGCGAGCTTCTTCTCGTCGATGCCAGCGGGGTCGTAGATGTAGCCATCGGAGTCGCTCAAGGTGACGACCTTAGCGCCGAGTTGGATGAGCTTCTGAACTGCGTACTGGGCGACGTTGCCGGAGCCGGAGACGATGGCGATCTTGCCCTTGATTGCCTCCTTCTTGGTCTTCAGCATCTCCTCGCTGAAGTAGACTGCACCGTAGCCGGTTGCCTCTGTTCTTGCTAGGCTACC
>Ga0315285_10003744_pt1 | contig 15813 bp, 18 predicted proteins | sample YL17G09_36_MG_FD_203698 | JGI IMG/M metagenome (GOLD analysis project Ga0315285, IMG submission 203698) | Sediment microbial communities from Yellowstone Lake, YNP, Wyoming, USA - YL17G09_36 | ecosystem: Environmental > Aquatic > Freshwater > Lake > Sediment | place: USA: Wyoming | collected...
ATTTCTACCAGAAAGCGATTGTGCAGGGCGCGCCGAGCGGGACGGATACGTGGATCAACGAGATGTGCTCGATGATCATGGAAGACCTCGTCGCGGACAAGCTCGGCGTCGAGGGCCCGCGGGGACTCGTCACGCCGGATGGGAGCGCCGGATCCCCCGGCATCACCGAAGGGCGGATCCCGGATTTCAATTCAAACTCCTACTACCCGCTCGCGGTCAATAGCGACTACGGCCTGACCGACTACTCTATTTCATACGCGTTTGGGTCATGGCTCGCGAGGAACTACGGAGGAACCGAGCTTCTCCGCCGCATCGTGCAATGCCCCGAGACCAATACAACGGCCGTGATAAACGCCGTGGCGGCGGAATCGGGCCCGCAGGAAGAGAGCATGGCCAGGCTACTTGAGAAATGGGCAGCCTCGGTCCTGCTCTCGGACATGACGACGGCTCCCGCGCGCTACCGCTACAACACCCGCGGCTGGACGACGAGCCGCGCGGGCGGCCTTTCCTACAATCTCGGCTCCATCAACATCTTCAACTACGCGCCGGAGCTGTACGTGTTCACGCAGGCGGGGACCGTGCCCGGGACGACTTTCAATCGCTCATCGAACATCTATTATCAGGCTGCGCTGGGCCTCGAGACGGCTCGGTCCTGGACACTCACCGTACCGCAAGGCATCCTGACGACCGTTGTCCTGAAGTAGGCGAGTTGTTGGCAGGATGCTCGCCAGCTCCGGTGGCTCAGCCGATCTCAGTTTCTGCCGTCCGGCAGGGCTGCTCGAACCCCAGCTTCCCGCACGCAAGGTCCGCGGTTTTCTCCGCCATGAGACGATACGTGGCGAGCTTGCCCCCGACGACGGTAACAATCCCCTCCACTCCGTGACTGCCCGCGTGGTCCAGGACGCTGAAGCCACGGCTCCACCTCCGCGTGTCAGCGCTCGCTGCCCTCCCCTGAGGATCGAAGAGAGGGCGCACAGCTGACCATGCGTGCACGACCTTCGAGTTCGCGAGGCCGGGAAGAATTTCCGCGAGGCGCCTCGTGATCATCCGGGTTTCCCATTGTTCGATTCGCCGATCGGCAGGATCCGTGGTCGCGACCGCCGTCGTGCCCCCGATGCTCACCCTGCCGCGCGGGAGAATGGCATCGGCGTCGCCCGGGGCGCACAGCCGCTGCACGGCCGAGTTAACCAGCCTGCCGCTGTAGGCGACCATTGCGCCGCGCGAAAGGTCCAGCGGCAGGGCGATGCCTGCCATCGCCGCGACGTTCCCGGCCCACGGTCCCGCGGCGTTCACGGCGAGGCGGAATCGAAGCTCCATGGAATTCCCGCTTCGCCCATCTGTCGTCACAGCTCCGTCGACCCGGTGACTGTCCATGATGAAACCGTCTAGCCTGTGAAAGGGCAGAAGCTGGGCGCCCCGAGCCTGCGCAGCCTGCGCGAGGAAAGTCGCCAGTCTCAACGAGCGGCAGACGGCATCCGGGACCTCGAAGGCACGATGGATTCCGGGATGAAGCATCGGCTCTCGCTTGCGCGCCTCGGGCACGGAGATCTCACGGACTGGGATGCCGGCGGATCGGCACCCGCTCATCCACGGCTCGACGAACGAGGGATCGTCGCCTGGGGCAAGGACGAAGAGGCCGCCTGTTTCGTCGATCGCGCGCGAGACGATGCGCCGCAGAATCGCGTTTTCCTTCATGCACTCCCGCGCGGTCTCGGGGTCCGAGACAACGTATCGCGCCCCCGAGTGCAGAAGGCCGTGATACCGCCCGCTCGTGCCGCTTGAGAGATCGCCCATCTCCACGAGGATGACGGAAATGCCGCGCAGCGCGAGATCCCAGGCGATGCCCAGGCCCGTCGCCCCTCCCCCGATGACGAGCACATCCGCGCGCGTCATCTATCTGGCCCTGAAAGTCCAGCGCGCCCCGAGGGAGAGCGGGAGATCGAGCGCGGAATATGCGATGCCGGTATAGTCGACGTACCTGGGGCAGAGGGTGTCGCGAACCCCGAGGGTCAGGAAGAGGGCGAACGACGGCGACGGGTTCCAGATCAGCCTGCCCAGTGCCCCGGCGCCGATCATGAACAAGGGCGCCTGCTTGAAGAGCGCGACGCCAGGTGCAGCCTCCGCGAGCGCCTCGACCGTGAAGGGGGGCGCGGGCAAACGCACGCCGGCCCGTATCGGAGCGAGAACCTGCCACCCGACCGGCGAGGAGCCGGCTGCGACGCCCGCTTCCGCTCGCAGCATACGGGACTGATAGAACGGCACGATCTCGAGGGCAGTTCCAGACAGACCGAGGCCGACTGATCGTGCGTACGAGATGCCCACCTGCGGGCTCAACGCGACGTCGATGCCGAAATGCCGATCAGCCGCGCGTGCCGGACCCGGTGCGGCGCTCGCGAGCGACGCCCCCACTAGAAGGAAGACGAAGGGGAGCGCCAAAGATGCAGCAATGCTTCTCATAGCCATCCGTTGTTCGTGAAGAACTCGACAATATAGTCCCTGGTTTCAGCGCGCTGAGCATCCGCGGAGATGGTCGGCGTCCCGTCGCCTTTCTGCGGGCCGTAGGACCCAAACTGCGCGTGCACGCCGCCGGGGATCTGATGAAGCACCGCATACCCGCCGCTCGTGTAGCTGTAGAGAGTGCCGAGCGATGTCAGCGGCTGCTGTTGCGGTGGGAGCAGCGAGAGGGTGCCCTCGATCTTCGCCGGCGTTGCGAGGCCGTCGTTCTCCGCCGAGATCGAGAGCACGGGGTGCGGCCATGCCGCAAGGCTCTTCGTGTCCGGCGGATAAGCCGCAAGGAGGACGAGCCCGCAGTAGGCATCTGGATTGTCGTGCGCGCTCCATGCCGCCATGGCCCCGCCGAGCGAATGGCCTCCGATGACCCATCCGGCGGCTTCTGGAACCAGCGCGCGGAGCGCGAGCCCCGCGTTCGGCGAAAAGACGGCGAGGTTGCCGGGCGCCTTGGCCACGATCACGGGAATGCCGGCAGCGGCAATATCCGCGAGCAGGGGAAGGTATCCGTGGGGGTCCGCCAGCCCGCCGGGGTAGAACATGAACCCGGCGGTAGTGGGGCCGGGCGCACCCTTGGTCAGGACGATCGCCTCCCTCGTTTCAGTGATCGAGACGAGGGGATCGAGAGATCCGAGGCTGAACTCCGGAAGGTAGGAGCAGGACACTAAGAGAACTGCCGCACCAGCCAGCGCGAACGCGGTAATTGATCGCATCATCCCACGGCCCTCTTCTGTCTTGATGGGTGAGGCCCTATCCCTGCCCGTGGCGCGCGCGAGATTCGTGAAGCGTGATGGGAATATGTTTCGCATAGCTCCTGAAGTCCTTATCCGTGGTGAAGATTGATGCGCCATTCCCTGAGGCGACCGAGCAGATGAGAAAAGCGATGTGCGATCCCTGGATTCCCACTCGATGACAGGTGTTGGAAAGCTCAGCCGCGCGCTCATAGTCGAACCCCTGGATACTCAGATCATTGAACGCGCGAAGCCGATCACGCAGATTCTTGAACTGCCCGGCATCGGAGAGCCCTGAAAGCAGCTCCTGTCTGATCGGCCCCATGAGAAGAGCGCGGCCCTCCTGTATGAGCTCGGCGAGCTCTTCCACCATGTGCTGGTCACCCCTGGAAGAGGCGCGTTCCCTTCTGATAGTCGATCTTCCCGAACAACGCGGTCACCTGCTGTTGCTGTCTGCGCTGGATATACTCCTTGAGAGCTTCGGTGACCGCGGATTTCTTTGTCCGGTGTCCCCCGATTCTCTGCGCTTCGAGTATCAGCCCGTCATCGATTGTGACCTTCATCGTCGCCCGCGGTGTGCTCTTACGCGATGAGCTCGTGCGCCGGCGCGTGCCCGTCCGCGCCCTTCAGCGACAGCCCCGCCTCCAGGGCCTCGTCGATGCGCTCGACGAGCACAAAGGTCATTCTGCTGCGCACGTCGGCGGGCAACTCCTCCAGGTCGCGCTCGTTGCGCTTCGGGAGGATCACCGTCGTGAGCCCCGCTCTGTGCGCTGCGAGCACCTTCATCTTGACTCCGCCGATGGGCATGACCCGGCCGCGCAGGGTCACCTCGCCCGTCATGCCGAGGCTGCCCTTCACGGGCCGGCCAGTGAAAAGGCTCGCGATGGCCATGGTCATGGCGATGCCTGCGGAGGGGCCGTCCTTGGGGATCGCTCCCGCGGGCACATGCACGTGCACATCGGTTTGCGCGAAGGAATCCGCATCGATGCCGAGATCGGCGGCCTTCGAGCGCACGTAGCTCAGGGCGATACGAGCGCTCTCGCGCATCACGTCGCCCAGTTGACCGGTCAGGGTGAACTCGCCCTTGCCCTTCATGCGGGTGGCTTCGATGAAGAGGATGTCCCCTCCGACGGGGGTCACTGCGAGCCCCGTTGCGATGCCGGGGATCATGATCGTCTCCGAGGTCTCGGACTCGAACTTCTCCTTCTTGAGGTACTCGCGCACGACCTCGGGCGTGATCGTGATGGCCTCCGCTCCGCCCCCGGTCTCACCCCCGGCGATTTTCGCCACGCTCTTCCTGCAGATCGTGCCGATCTGGCGCTCGAGGTTCCTCACCCCCGCTTCGCGCGTGTAGTCCTGCACGATCTTCTGCAGCGCCTCCTCTGAGAAGACGACCTCGCCCTCGCGCAGGCCGTTGGCCGCGAGCTGGCGCTTGACCAGGTGTTCCTGGGCGATCTTCACCTTCTCGTACTCGGTGTAGCCGTCCAGGTGGATGATCTCCATCCTGTCGCGAAGCGGCGCCGGAATGGGCTCGAGCTGGTTGGCGGTTGTGACGAACATCACGTCGCTCAGGTCGAAGTCCACGTTGAGGTAGTGGTCGCGAAAGGTCCCGTTCTGCGCGGGGTCGAGCACCTCCAGCAGCGCGGAGGAGGGGTCGCCGCGCCAGTCGCTTCCCACCTTGTCGATCTCGTCGAGCATGAAGACGGGATTGCGCGTGCCCGCCCTCTTGATGGCCTGCATGACCCGCCCGGGCATGGCGCCGATGTACGTGCGCCTGTGCCCGCGGATTTCCGCCTCGTCGCGCATGCCGCCCAGGCTCATGCGGGTGAACTTGCGGCCGAGGGCCCGCGCGATGCTCTGGCCGAGTGAGGTCTTGCCGACGCCCGGGGGGCCCACGAAGCAGAGGATGGCGCCGATGGCCTTGCCGGTCTTCCCGTCGTCGCTGGAGAGCCTCTGGATGCCGCGCTCCTTCAGGAGCTTCCGCACGGCGAGAAACTCGACGATCCTGTCCTTGACCTCCTGCAGATCATAGTGGTCTTCGTCCAGGACCTTCCTCGCGTTCGCCACATCGAGCTGGTCTTCGCTCTGCACGCTCCAGGGCAGCTCCACCATCCAGTCGAGGTACGTCTTGACCATGGAGTGCTCGGGAGATTGCGGCGACATGCCCGACAGGCGCTTCAGCTCGCGCTGGGCTTCCTTCTTCGCTTCCTCGGGGAGGCCGGCCTTCTCCAGCTTCGCCGTGTACTCGTCCCCGACGGACTGGTTCTCGTCCGAGTCTCCCAGCTCCTTCTGGATCGCCTTCATCTGCTGGCGGAGGATGTACTCGCGCTGCTCCTTCTCCATCGTGCCCTTGGCCTCGGACCTTATCTTCTGGCCGATGCTGAGCACCACCTTCTGGTGCTCCAGGTGCGTCACCAGCGCTCTTAGCTTGTCCTTGACCGAGTCGATTTCCAAAAGCTTCTGAGCGTCCTCGGTTTCCATCTGCGAGTTGGCGGCAATGAGGTACGCGAGGAACCGGGGATCGCTCACCGTGTCCAGAAACGCCGCCGCCTCGTTGGGGATGTTGGGCGAGAGCTCGACGACTTCCTTGCCCAGCTCGCGCAGGCTCTGCATGAGGGCCTCGGCCTCCAGGTCGGATTCCACCCGCTCGGGAGCGGGCTCCACACGGGCCCGCAGGTACTGCTCGGGGGAGATCCACGCCGAGACGCGGAAGCGCTCCAGTCCCTGCACGACGATCTGCAGCGTGCCATCGGATCCCCGCATCGTGCGCACGATCCTCGCAACGGTCCCCGTCTCGTGAACCTGACCGGGCAGGGGCTCCTCGATCGACGGGTCTTTTGTCGCGACCAGCCCGACGAGGCTGTTTCCCTGCACCGCCTCCTCGACGAGCTTCACCGACCGCGCGACGCCGATCGACAGGGGGAGCATGGAGAAGGGGAAGGCGACGGAGTTGCGCAGGGGAAGGATCGCGAGCTCCTTGGGGATGTTTTCTGACTGGTTCGTATTTCTTGGCCTGAATATGCTTGCCATGATATCTCGTCCTTTCGTGGGACAAAGATACTCACGAATGGCAAAACCTCCAAATTCAAGCGGCGCAGGGATCCTGATTGATCGTCCATCGCGAACGGTGCTACCGTGCGGCTTTCTCCTCGATCGTGAGACCAGGAGGTTATCGCGGATGACGAATCTGGCGAAAGGTTTTTCTGCAATGCCGTGGGCTTTCCTCGCCCTGGCATAGGGTCTCACGTGGATTTTCTGGATCCCCACGGCGATCTCGGGTCAGGAAGCGAAGGCTGCCGCGCCAGGCTCAAGGACAAGGAGGCGCGGCGGGACTTCTGGAAGCGCGTCATCGACCCCAAGAACGTTTCCACCGGGTGGATCCTGTTCGCCGTGCTCATCTTCCCCGCCGTTTTCGCCGCCAGCTTCGCGATCGATATCCTGCTCGGCGGGGCGGCGCCAAGCCTCAGGACGTTTTCCGATATCGGCGCGGACCCCTTGCTGATCGTCCAACTGGTCGTGATTGGGATGCTGTTCGGCGCGCTGCCGGAGGAGCTGGGCTGGAGGGGCGTCGCGCTGGAGCGGCTGCAGAGCAGGTGGAATCCCCTCCTCGCGAGCCTGGTGCTGGCGCTCCGTGGCTGAGCCTCGCGATGCCGTTCTCTGAGAGGGCATTTCTGATTCAGGCTGTCATCGGAGCGATCGTCGCCGTCACCCTATTGGAGGTGATTGCGCCTTCTCGCAGGATACGGTAGCATCCGGCCAACGACGGCAGCGCCACACGCGGGGAGGTTTCGCATGAAGACGGCATCCATTCTCATTGTCATGGGGCTCGCTCTGATTCTGCTCGCGGGTTGCGCCCCGGGCGTGAACGAGCTCGCCCATTCGGCGGACTCGAAAGGCGTCGTTGCCGGCTTCTGGCGCGGGCTCTGGAACGGGATCATCACCCCCGTGACGTTCATCATCTCGCTTTTCAACCCGAAGGTTCAGATGTACGAAGTGCACAACAACGGCGGCTGGTACAACTCCGGATTCCTTCTCGGCGTGATGATGATCTTCGGCGGCGGAGCGGGCGGCGCGCAGGCGAAGAGATCGAGGCGCTGAGAGGCCCAGATACCCAAAACCTCCGCTGGCCCCGCGCGCAGCTCCCAGGCTTTTCAGCTCGACCAGCTCCTGGATTTCCTTCAGCGCGAAGACTTTTCTGTGGTATCTGGCTCGGGGAAGCGTTCTCGGGGGCGGCCGCCCTTCGTGCCAAAGCCGTCGAAAAGGCCATGTTCCACTTGCCGGCGCAAGGAGAGAAAGCCGCGCGGACAGGGAACGGCCTTCCGACCTTCTTGAAGAAGTGCAGGAGAAAGTCGACCTTCAGCATTCAGTGCACTCCGGGATATCCGCATGCATGATGAGAGCGGGGCGGCTTGCATTTGACCACGCACCCCGGTGTACAATGCCGCCGGACAGGAGATATGCGCCATGATCGTTGCTTCAATCCAGGATTGAGTGAGGCGGTGCGCGACCCAGGCGCGGAGGGATTCTGGCGGACGTACGTCTGCTCGGGGCCCCGCACGAACATCGCCCATGGTCTGACGACCGCGCGGATATCTGTCGCGCCGTGTGTTTCGGCGGCCCGACCTCCGAACCGCAGGCTGCATACGATTTGTACCTGAAGGCCCAGCAGGCAACGGTCGAGAAGGCGAAGGCGGGGGTGACGATGAACGAGCTGGAGGGGACCCTGCATGGCATCCTCCGCGACGGCGGACACGCGGAGCATGTCTTTGGTCCCCCGTTGCACGATGTGGGGATCGATTTCGAGGGGCCTCCCCTTCCCGCGGGGCCGGAAGTGCTCACGAGCTTCCGCCGGTCTCTCGCCGCGGGGTGAATATGAGCGCACTTTTTTGGCGTGCGATCGCGACCTCGGGAATGGCGCTGATGATCGGCGGCTGCGCGGCGATGCGCACATCGCCAGCAGGAGATCCCCGGCTGAGCGGCCTGGATGTCCAGGCCACGGCCGGAGGCGTGAGCGCTCTCAGCCCTGCTTTCTCGGAGAACATTTTCGACTACACCGTCGGTGTCCAAAGCGATATCGGCGAAGCCACGATCATCCCGCGCGCCAAGGACCGTTCAGCGCCGCGCATCAACGTCAGCGGCAAAATGGTGTCATCCGAAGACTCGCTGATGGTCCGGCTTGCAGTGGGAGACAATCCGGTGAGGGTCGAAGTCGAGGATCGCGCAGGCAGGAGCGCTGTGTACACGGTCACCATCAAGCGCGAGGGCATCGGGCCTGTCGTGGACAGGTTCAAGAAAATGACCTACTACGATCCCGCAACCCGCCTCACCATGAGCTACCGGTTGTTCGTGCCCGAGGGCTACGATCCCGCCATGAGCTACCCGCTCGTGCTCTTCCTTCACGGCGCCGGAGAGTCCGGGAGCGACAACGAGATTCATCTGAGGGCGAGCCAGGGCGCGACTGTGTGGGCGAAGCCGCGGGAGCAGGCCAAACACCCCTGTTTCGTGCTGGCTCCCCAGAACCCGAAGGATCCCAAGGCGACCTCGCCGGGCGTTTTCGGGAGAATGGGTTGGACGACGTTGATGCAGAAGGGCTTCAAAGATCCGTTCGTGTCCGAGCCGGCGCTGCGAACCGCCTTCGCTGTTCTCCAGAAGGTCATGGGCGGCTACAGCATCGACAGCAAGCGCGTGTACGCGACCGGGCTTTCCATGGGGGGATTCGGCGTCTTTGCGATGAACGTTGACCACCCCGACACTTTCGCCGCGATCGTGGGGATTTGCGGGGGGCTCGACCCGGTGAAGGCGGCAGTGCTCGCGAACAAACCGATCTGGGTATTCCACGCGGCGGAAGATCCCATCGTGGATGTGAAGTTCTTGCGGGACACGGTCAAGGCCCTGAGGGATGCCGGAGGAAAGCCGCGGTATACCGAGTACGGGAAAGAGACATACATCGCGCCCACCGCTCATCTCTCCTGGGTGCCCGCGTACTCGAGCAGCGAAATGAGGGATTGGCTTTTCGCGCAATCGAAATAGGAGGAGTCCATCGAGCAGGCGATGAGGCCGAACCTCGCCTGGCTCGCGGCCCCGATCAGGGAGCCGGTTTCCCGTCGCGCGCAAGGACCACGCAGTTCTTCCCCTTCTTCTTCGCCTCGTACATCGCGGCGTCGGACCTCACCACGTGCTCGGTGAGCGTGCGCGTCCTGGCGCCGCCGATCGGCTTCTCGCGGAAGCGCCGCAGGATCCGGTCGACCGATCGCACCGCCGCCCGTTCGGGAAATCCTCGAGAGTTCCCGCTTGGCCTCCTGCTCCCATGCCGCCCGGGTCAGAAGGCCCGTGAGGCCGTCGCGCAGGGCAAGCTCTTCCTGCTCCGCCTCGCGCTTGAGAAGTCCGCGAATCTTCGCGAGCAGGACGTTGAAAGAGAACGGCTTGGTGATGTAGTCGACGGCACCCGCCTCCAGACCCTCGATGATCGCCTCCTGCGATACCTTGGCCGTGAGCAGGATGACGGGGACCATGCGCAGCTTCGGCTCCTCGTGGAAGGTCCGACAGAGCGTGAGGCCGTCCATGCCGGGCATCATCACATCTCAGATGACGAGGCGAGGAAGGTTTTCCCGCGCCCGGGCGAGCCCCTCCTCGCCGCTTCCGGCTTCGATGACCCGGTAGTGGGGCGCGATGCCCTTTCGGATGGAGTCGCGCATGTCAGGGTTGTCCTCGACGACGAGGACCGTGGCCCTGCCCTCGGACGGCGCCGGCGCCGCTTCGGGCGAGCTGTCGGGTAGCAGGGAAGCGAGACCGGCCGTCTCGAGAGCAGCGTAGCTCAGATCGGGCGACGGTTCCACGACCGTCGGAAGCAGTTCCTCGCTCAGCGGCGACTCCCCGCCCACGGGCAGCGCAACGGTGAACTCGCTGCCTGCGCCGGGCGAGCCGTTGACCTGGTAGAAGCGCTCGAAGATGCGGCCGATCTCCTCCCTCGCGATCCCGACGCCGTGTCCCTGACGGAGAACCGCGCACGCTCCGCGCGTTCGTCCATCGAGAGAGAGACGACGACCCGTCCGCTCGGCGGGGTGAACTTGCATGCGTTCGAGAGAAGGTTCGTGACGATCTTCTCGACGATTTCGGGGTCGAACGCCGCCGTGATATCGCTGCCCTCAGTCCGAACCCAAAGCCCGATCCCCCGCTTCTCGGCGTACCTCGCAAAGGCCTGGACGAGAGAGCGGAGCAGCTCCGACAGGTTCCCCCGCATCAGGCGCGGCTTTTCCTTGCCGGCGTCGATCCGCGACAGATCGAGCAGCTGGCTGATGAGCCGCAGCAGGCGCTTCGCGTTTCGCCCCATCATCTCGAGCTTCTTATGGTTTTCTGCCGGTCCTGCTCCTGGACCCGGGCGAGCAGGGTCTCGGACCTCTTCTTCTCATTGCGCAGCCTGTTCTCGGCGACGATCGCGCCGAATCTTCCGATCAGCGCGCTCACGACAACGAGCACGAAGATGCTCGCCGCCACGATGAGCCGCAGCGCTGCGGTCTGGCCGGCATCCAGCCGGTACAGCGGGCCGAAGGCGCTCCAGCGCGAGGGCCGCGATCATGAAACCGGCCTTGCCCCGCCGCGTCGGGGTGACCACGCCGCCCGCGGTGAAGAAGATCAGCAGGGGCAGGAGCGTCTCCCTCCCCATGGCGACGGTGACGAATAGCAGGTGGGTGTTCAGCAGCGTGCCGAAGGAGAACAAGACGAGGATGTGTCGTCCCCTCCTGTTGATGAACGCCGTGAAGAACAGCAGCGCATTAAGCGTGCACAGCTTGAGCAGCACGAACAGCCATCCGTACACCGCGCAAAGCACGATGTAGGGGAAGTTGACGAGGATCATCGGGAGGGAGCCGAGGTTGCGCATCTGGATGTACTTGGCATCCTCGGGCCCCATGCCCTCGGGCCCCATGCCCGCGGGCACCCCGAGGTCGATGATGCGTCCGAGCCGCTTGAGCGCATCGGGGCCGATTATACAGGGGTCGCGTGGGAGAGGGGAGGGGGAGACGGACCCGCTCAGCGCAACCCGATGCTGGCCAGCGCCCCGATGTGGTCAGATGCCCAGAGTACGTCACCGCCCTGTCGGGGGAAGGGCATGTCAAGGAAGGGCCGGGCCCATTGCACGACGGCTGCCCGAGAGCGCCGTGAATCCGGGGCCCTCGCTCCAAACATCCCGGGCCTCCGACGCGAGCATCGCTTGTACCGTGTCGGCGCCAGCATCGCTGCTCTCGCCGCCGACCGCGATTCACACGCAGTGCCTCCCGATCGATCCTTGTCCTCTCCTCCGATGTGGGGTATCATAGCTATAGATATGTGGATGGAGGTTTTTCGTGAGAACAGTTCAGATGACTCTCGAGGAGGATCTTGTCCGAGCGGTGGACAGGGCGGCCAGGAAGCTCAAGACAACCCGGTCCGCATTCGCGCGACAGGCACTCCGCGCCGCTCTGGCTCGTCTCCGCCTCGTCGACCAGGAGAAACGTCATCGCCGAGGGTATGAGCGCCTACCCGTTGGAGAGGGGGAGTTCGATCGCTGGGAGGGCGAGCAGGCCTGGGGTTCTGAATGAACCGCGGCGAGGTTCGTTGGTATCGATTCGCGCGTCCCGACAAGCGAAGGCCGGTCGTCATCCTCACACGGGCCTCCATACTCGACTATCTCGGAGAAGTCACGGTCGCGCCGATTACAGGCACGATTCGCGACATCCCGAGCGAAGCGGTCCTCACTCGCCACGACGGGATGACGAATGAGTGCGCGGTGAACTGCGACCATCTCCAGACTGTGCCGCGTCTCAAGGTGGGAGGTCTCATCACAACCCTCGACGAGGCGAAGATGTCGGAGGTCTCTCGTGCCGTACGATTCGCCTTGAACCTGTGAAACCGGCATCAAGCTGGGCGAAAAGACGAAAACCCCCGACGCCATTGTGCGCCGGGGGTGTGCAGATAGAGAGCGGGGATTCAGCGTGCGATCCCGATGTCGCCCGACACCGTGCGCACGACAACCGTGTTCGCGCCGGCTCCCACCGTGCCCGAAAGCACATGGCTGCCGCCGCCTGAGCGGTTCTCCCGGATCGTGATCGGGAACCCGCACGTCACCGTGCCCGACGTGGAGTGCGCGTCCAGGTCGAACTGCGCGTCGGAGGGCAGCGTGATCGTTATATCCCCTGACGTGCTTCCCGCGTCGATCCTGCCTGGAACCGCTGCGAACGCGAGGCTCGCACTTCCCGATATGGTGTGAAGGTTCGTGTCTCCCGTCATCGACTTCACCTCCACGTCTCCGCTGACCGAGGAGATCTCGGTTCGCTGCGTGGTCACCCGGGCTACCCTGAGAGAACCTGACGTAGTGGACATGCGGAAATCGGCCGCGCGTACCGCGCCCACCTTCACGTCGCCCGAGGTCGTGGACAGCTCGAGACTCGAGTACGTGTGGTCGGCAACCTCCACGTCCGCGGAGACCGCCTTCACCGTGAGCTTGCTGGCGTAGCCGGCGGGCACGCTCACCTCCAGCACGAGGTCGTTCCAGAAGAACCCCATGCTTGCGGCCTGCTTCCGCTCGAGGCGGATCTCCATGGTTCTGCCCGAAGGCTTTGCATCAAGGTGAGGCATGGCATCCGGATTGCCGGTGCCGACTGTGCCATGCACCCATGCCTCGACCGAGCGTCCCGCGCCTTCCACGATCCGCACCTTGCCGCTCACCCAGACGATCGAGACGAGGTCGATCCCGTCCAGGGACAGCGTCTTCCTTTCATCGACCGCGACGCCCGAGCGGCCGAAGTGCCAGGGAGAGAATCCGCCCGCGGCGAACCAGATGACCGTCGCGAGCCCAAGGGCCACGACCGCGACGATGGCGGTGATCACAACGACCCGGGCCAGAGTATTTTTCCCGAACATGGCGACCTCCTTACTTCCTGCGCGTCACGATGCGCGCGTTGAACTTCACGTAGGCGGCGATCATGAGCACGAACAGCCTCGTGAGCTTCCACATCCCGATCACGGCGAGCAGGCCGATGGCCGCCACGCCTATGCCGGCGAACACGAGGAAGGCCGGGCTGATACCCGAAAGGGTGAAGAACCCGGGTGCGACCAGCGTCGCGAGCGGGCTCACGAGGGTCGCCACCCCTGCCAGGGGAAGCGAGACTGCCGCGGCCCACAAGCCGATCATCACGCCGACCAGGCCGAGCAACGGACCGAGAATGAAGATGAGGTTGAAAAACGTGAGGCTGATGGAGGCGAAAAGTGCGCGCAGCACGGAGACTGCGGACACACCCCCGCCGCCCTTGGGCTCCTCCAGCAGCGCGTCGATGGCGTAGGACTTTCCGAGGAGCCTCGGATTGCCCAGTGACGCCGCGATCTGCTCCTCATCCTTTCCTTCCGCCATCCCCATGCGGAAATGCTCCTCGTAGTCTGCAAGCACTTCGCGCTTCTCCGATTCCGGCATTCTCCCGAGCGCAGCTTTCAGCTCGGCGAGAAACTTCTCCCTGTTCATGCCACGTCCTCCTTTCCTATGAGGCTGTTCACGCCTGTGATGAACCGCGTCCACTCCTCCAGAAGCACCGCCTGGTACTGCCTGCCCTTGTCGGTGATCTGGTAGTACTTGCGGGCAGGGCCCTCCGTCGACTCCTGGATGTACGTGGTGAAGTACCCCTCCTTGGTCAGTCTCCGCAGCAACGGGTACACGGTCCCTTCCGCGATGTCGATGTTTTTCGAGATGGTCTGCACCAGCTCGTAGCCGTAGTAGTCCTTGCGGCACAGCACGACCAGAACGCACAGTTCCAGAACCCCTTTCTTGAATTGGATGTTCATGCTTCCTCCTGTTGCGGCCTTCGAAGGCTATAAGCTTTCATACACTACTATATAACACACAGTACAGATCAAAGCAAGCCTCCGAAGCTCGATTTTTCTCAAAATTGGCCTCGAAATGAGTTAATCATCTGAACGTATGTATAGCTTTTCGGAGATACGGACGACCTTCCCTTCCTGTTCTCCCTTCCTGATCTCTCTTCCAGGTGATACCATGGCCTCCTATGGAACCTGAGGTCCGATACCACATGTGCCGCCCCGCGCAGGTCCGCGAGCGGCGCGAACAGTGCCCAGTCGTCTACATCCCCATCGGTACCATAGAGTGGCACGGTCCGCACAATCCCCTTGGTGCCGACACCCTGCAGGCCGACGGGCTGGCGATCCTGTGTGCGAAAAAGGGCGGCGGGCTCGTCTTTCCTCCGCTGTACTACGGGGAGAGCCGCAGCGAATCTCTCATGGAGGCGAACGCTGACGACCGGGAGCTGATCGCCGAGGCCATGGGGCTCCCCGCCGACAACTTCCTCCCCGAGCGCCAGCCCTTCACACCGACCGAGCAGGCGCTCAACTACCAGCGTCTGCTCCTCCACGTCCTCGCGGAGGCAGAGACTCTGGGTTTCAAGCTGGGCGTTCTTGTCGCGGGCCACTATCCCCTGATCGACCATGCCCGATCCGCCGTGCTCCTCTTCAACAAGCGGCGCTACAGCAAGTACAGCGGGATGCTCGCGTGGGCCTGCCTGGACTACATGCCCCTGCGCGACCGCTACCCCGAGGCGGGCGACCACGCGGCGGGTTGGGAGACCTCGCACCTGCTCGCCCTGCACCCGGAGACGGTGGACTTGTCGCAGCTTCCCTCGAAGGGCGAGCCGCTCGTGGGCATCATGGGGAAGATGGCGCCGCAGGATTCGACGGCCGATTTCGGCAGGCGGACGCTCGAGGAGGCGGCCGAGGCCATCGTGCGCGAGGTCAGGCACCGCCTCGATCATCAGGAGCTGTACAGGCAGCACGGCGCCAGCCTCCAGGAAGGTCTCTGGCGAGAGGAATCTGCGCGCTGAGCGGGCAAAGAACGCGTGGAAGCTGGCGAAGACTGGCTGAGCGCGGCAGGGAGGGGCGAATGACGTCGAGAGAAAGGGTCCAGAAGGCGGTCAGCTTCCAGGAGCCGGACCGCGTGCCGATCGACCTCGGGGGGATGAAGGCATCCGGCATAGCCGCCGGCACCTACAACCGGCTCAAGAAGAACCTGGGCATCCGTACGCCGACGAGGATCCTGGATCCGCGGTTCATGATCGCTGAGGTCGGCGAAGAGATCATGAAAAGGTTCCACGTGGACGTGATCCCCGTGGATCTCTCCTGCATCATCGGGGCGGTCAGGCCGGAGAGCGAGTGGATCCCGCGGACCCTCTTCGACGGGTCCTCCGCGCTCTTCCCGCCCGGGACGGGAATCCGCGAGGAACCGGACGGCAGCTGGACTCTGCTCGGAGCGGACGGCTCCCCCACGACCTTCCGCATGCCCCGGGGCGGCTACTACTTCGATGACATCGCCTTCAACAGGGGCGACGGCATCGACCCGAGAAAGTTCAAGCCCCAGTCGGACATCCCCGACGAGTCCCTGCGGATGCTTGCGGACTACGCGGGGGACCTGTACCGCTCCACGGACTACGCCCTGCTGGGCTGGGGCTTCGGGGTCTGCTTCATGGGGTTGAGCCTGATCACCGACCGGTCGAACAACGTGACCCAGGGCATGCCGGACGAGTGGATGATGATGCTGATG
>Ga0315285_10003746_pt1 | contig 15810 bp, 12 predicted proteins | sample YL17G09_36_MG_FD_203698 | JGI IMG/M metagenome (GOLD analysis project Ga0315285, IMG submission 203698) | Sediment microbial communities from Yellowstone Lake, YNP, Wyoming, USA - YL17G09_36 | ecosystem: Environmental > Aquatic > Freshwater > Lake > Sediment | place: USA: Wyoming | collected...
GAATTTTTCCTGTACAGCGAAAAAGACAAGGAAGCTGTCCGCAAATGCCTGGAAAAGGGTTACAAATTCCCGCAGATAACAGGCTGGATACGCGCGAGAAAAGAAGATTTTAAACTTGTAAAAGAAATGGGGCTTAAGGAAACAGGCATCCTTACTTCCGCTTCCGACTACCACATTTTCTTAAAGCTTAAGAAAACAAGGCGCCAGGCGATGGATGATTATCTTGGCATTGTAAAATCGGCCCTGGAAGTCGGCATTACGCCGCGCTGCCACTTGGAAGATATAACACGCGCGGACTATTATGGTTTTGTAGTGCCTTTTGTCCAGGAATTGATGAAGCTTTCCAAGGAAAGCGGGATCCCGGTAAAAATAAGGGCATGCGATACGCTGGGTTACGGCGTATCATATCCGGGTGTAAGCTTACCCAGAAGCGTAAAAGGTATAGCTTATGGCCTTGTTCAATACGCTGAAGTCCCGCCTGAATGGCTTGAATGGCACGGCCACAATGATTTCTATAAAGCGTTAATAAATGCCACAACAGCATGGCTCTACGGCTGCAGCGGGGCAAACGGAACACTTCTGGGAATAGGGGAAAGGACAGGCAATGCCCCGATAGAAGGGCTTGTCATGGAATACATCGGCTTGCGCGGGACATCTGACGGCATGAACCTCTCAGTCATAACAGAGATCGCGGATTATTTCCGCAAAGAAATGAAATATAAAATCCCGGATAACCAGCCTTTTGTCGGAACAGATTTTAATGTGACAAAAGCAGGCATCCACGCTGATGGGCTTTTAAAAGACGAAGAGATCTACAACATATTCGATACGGGAAAGCTCCTTAAAAGGCCTGTCAAGGTCGAAGTTTCAGATAAATCCGGCGCGGCAGGGATAGCGCACTGGATCAACAGCCATTTCGGTCTAAAGGGCAATAAGACAGTGGGCAAAGATTCACCTGCCGTTATCGCTATCAAGAAATGGGTTGATGAGGAATACGTGACTGAGAGGACTACGTCTATATCAGACGAAGAAATGCTACACCAGGTCCAGCAGCACCTGCCTGGGCTTTTTAAAAAACGTAACTAGTAACTTGTAACCCGTAACTCGTAATCAAAAATTACTAGTTACTAATTGCTAGTTACGAGTTACTGGTTTTGCCGGTAAATTTAAAGTCTTTTATGAATAGCGCGGGGCAGAGGCAAGCCCCGATATTCTGCGCGGGGTCGCCCACAAGTTTTCTTTCCTTTGAGATAGAAACGACTTTTGAAAACGCTTCCAGTATCGATTGGGTGAACCTTAAATTTTTAAGTGCCTTTTTTATCTTCCCGTTTTCTATCAAAAACGTCCCATCCCTTGTCAGGCCTGTCATGAGCGCTTCGCGCGGGTTTAAAAATCCGTTGACATAATGGAACCTTGTTATGAGGATCCCTTTTTTAAGGGATTTTTTCATTTCATCCAGGGTCTTATCGCCTTTTTCCATCGCTAAATTTAAAGGCAGCGGGCCCTCGATCTCACCAGGCGAAAGCCCGTGGCCGCTCGAGCTTTTTTTGTACAGGTATCCATAATGGTTATCCAGAACAAAATCTTTCGCCACGCCTTTTTCGATAAGCGCGATCTTCTTCCTCGGGTTTCCCTCATAGTCAAAAGGGAGCGCAAACCCGTCAGGGTTTAACCCGTCATCGTAGATAGTGATATTTCCACCCATTATTTTGCGGCCCAGGTTCGCTGTCAAAAAACTAGTGCGCTCCATGACCCTTTTTGCCCCAAAACCGATATAGCCCAGCCACTCAAGTATTTCCGCGACTGCGTCAGGTTCAAGGATGCAGTCGTATTTACCCAATTCCAGGTCTTCCTGGTTTTTATTTTGCAGGCATTTTTCGATCGCAAGCTCAAGCGTGCCGTCAAAATCTATTTTGTTTATATCCCTGGAAAGGGCGCTTGCAAACCCTGTGTTCTTGCCGTCAGTTGGTATGAATTTGCAGGACATTGCGCTGAAGGGCTGGTAAGTTTTTATCCCGTCAGACGAGACAACAGCCATCTCATCGACATTTGTTATGATCGTCCCGCTCAGCGTGAGTTTTCGTTTAGCAGTCCTGTCAAAAGCGTCTTTTATCATCTCTGCCTTGTCAAGGAGCGAAAACTTCAATGTCTCTTCAAAATAGGTCTTTATCTTTTTAGGCAGCGCCGGTTTTGCGAATTTTGTCAAAGCGGGGTTTTCAGGAGCCACTTTTGAGATGTTTACCGCGTGCGAAAGCGCCTTTTGCAGGTCATCTTTGTGCAGGGTGTTTGTCGCGGAAACGCCGACCCTGTTTTTGTTTACCACCTTTATAAAGATCTCAGCGTTTTCTTCCTTTAAGTTCTGGGAGATCCTTTGGTTCGCGAACTTCGTTACCCAAGTATTTGAGCCATGGTATGAGACCAGGATCCTGTCAAAAGACCTTGTTTTTGCTATTTCATGTAAAGATTCAAGTATCCTTTGTTTTTTAAGCATTATCCGACCTGTACCTTTTCAAGCCTGGCAGGGGAAGAGCCGTGGCCGACATGTATTACCTGTATCGGCTCGCCTTTTGCGCAGTTTGGCACGCCCCACATCTGCCAATAGTTTTTATTTGCTATGCCTGAACAGCTATTCCAGAATTCCGGAGTGATCCCCGTATAGACGGGGTTTTTATATATCTGGCCCAGTTTTCCGTTTTTTATCTCCCAGGCGATCTCAGCGCCGAACTGGAAATTCAGCCTGCGCTCGTCTATGGACCAGGACTTGTTTGTAGTCATGAACACGCCGTCTTTTGTGTCAGAGATCAATTCTTCCAATGTCGCGTCACCTGGTTCAAGGTTTATATTTGTCATCCTGATTATGGGGGTCATATTCCATGCGGCGCATCTCATAGCGCCAGTTGATTTATGGCCTATTTTTGCCGCTGTTTCCCGAGAGCTTAAGTACCCGACAAACAAACCGTTTTTTATGATCTGGTTTTTGTGCGCCTTTGTCCCCTCGTCATCGTACCCAAATGTCCCAAGCCCACCTGGCGCTGTAGCGTCAGCGACTATATTGACTAACTTTGAGCCGTAGCGGAATTTCCCTAGTTTTTCAGGCGTCAGGAAACTGCTCCCGGCAAAACTCAACTCATCGCCAAGCACCCTGTCAAGCTCGATAGGGTGGCCGCATGACTCGTGGATCTGCAACGCCATCTGGGAAGAATCCAAAATCACCGTGGTTATTTTTTTCGGCATTTCTTTCGCGCGCAACAGGGCCACGGCCTCTTTTTTTATCTTTTCGGCGCCGCCTACAAAATCCATTTTTTTGACATATTCAAACCCTTCTTGCGAAAGCTGGCTTGAGTGCGAGTTGGGGTAGGAGCGTTTCTGGAACTCATCACCTAATGTCGCAGTCGCCTCGATATAACCGCCGCTTTCCAGGAAATCCTGCTCTATGTGGGAGCCCTCGGTGTTTAAGAACAATTTATGGATCTTGTGGAATTCAAGGCACCCCACCGCTGTTCTTATGTTTTCATGCTCGTTTAGTATCTGGCAGGCCCAGAAAAGATAATCCAGTTTTTTATCCAGGGGCACCTGGAATGGGTCCACTTCGTAATTTGTCTTGAATTTGTCCACGACCGCGGGCGCGGGGGAGAGCTTTACTTTCTGTTTGTTTATAAGGTTTGATGATTTAGCGATTTCTATCGCCTCGAGCGCGGCGTGGTTTATTTTTTCCTCGATCAGGTCGGAAGTCGAGCAGAAGCCCCAGCATCCTTTATACAAGACCCTTATGCCGATGCCGTGCTCTTCCTCGATGGAGATATTTTCGGCAGCATCGTTTTTTACGGCGACATTCTCCCGCAGGTGCCTTATTTTTCTTATATCGGCGTAATCAACGCCTTTTTTCCTGAGAAGCTTTATAGCGTCTTTTAAGATTTCTTGCATTTTATTTTCCCAGGTTGTAATATAGCACCTGTATAGACATTTTTCAACCCAAAACAAGGCCCTATGGAAAAAGACCACATAAAGACGCAGGAAAAAGTAAACAAATTTTTCTTAAGTCTCGAACCTTCCCGCGCGAAAAATATATATAAAAAGGTGCGCTCGGACTCTTTTAAGCGCGGAATGATCATCTATGATGAAAATAACAAGCCAAGGCTTATAGATGTAGCCATGCGCCCCTGGGTAATAACGAAAAAACAAAGGGCTTTCTGCCACAGGCTAGGCCTTGATATGCGAAGCGCCCTGGCGAAACTCATTGAGATTTACTGGCAGAGTAAACAGGCAAAAGAGATTATCCCCTTGACGCCAAAAGAGGAAGAGTGGTTTTATCTTACATGCGCAAAAGGCGTAAGGCACCCTGAGACAGTCTTTGAGCGGCTTGACGCTTTGGTTGATTTTGAAAGCCCACGATGGAAAGAAGAATTTAAATTCATAGAGACAAACTCAGTGGGCGTAGGCGGTGTGCATTACATTCCAACAAGTGCTAAAATATCCATGAATGCCGTGGTGCCGGAACTGAAAAAAGAATTCCCCGATTTAAAGCTCGCGTTAAACGACGATATAAGGGAAATCCTGCTGGACCAGATCCTGTCTCACGCCCGCGCCATCAAAAGAAAAAGGGTGAACATCGCTTTTATAGAAGATATGAGCATCCCTTCCGGGACAGCCGAGTATTCGTACGTGGCTTTATATTCAAGAAAAAAGGGTACAAAGGCGTTTGTGGCGGATCCCCGCGATCTATATTTAAAAAACGACGAGATCCATTTTAAAAACCACCCCATAGATATAATCTACCGTGACTGCGAGATCGACGAGCTTTTGGAAATGGAAAAAGGGCAGAAAGAGTCACTGCACGCTTTAAGGGCGGCTTTCTGCAGGAACCAGGTCGTGTCCTCTTTTGCCGGAGAGTTTGACCATAAGAGCGCTTTTGAAATCTTTACTGACGAGCGGTTCAAACGATATTTCACAACTGCGCAACGAAGCATATTTAAAAAGCATATCGCATGGACAAGGCTTATTTTCCCGAGAAATACACAAGACCGAAGAGGCCGGGAAATAGACCTTGTCAGGTTTATAGAAAAAAATAAAGACTCATTAATAATGAAGCCAAACAGGGCCTATGGCGGAAAAGACGTGGTGCTGGGTAAATTTTGCAGCAAAGGAGCCTGGCAAAAATACCTTGAGAAAGCGCTAAGAGAGCCCAAGACAGCTGTTGTGCAGGAACTTGTCCCGATACTAAAGCAAAAATTCCCCATCATAAAAGAAAACGGCAAAGTGGCGCTTGAGGGATTTTACGCTGTCACCGGTTTTGCGGCCACCCCAAAAGGTATAGCGTTTCTTGCAAGATATTCCAAAGAGCGCGTGGTAAACGTCTCGCGCAAAGGCGGCCTGGTGCCGGTGCTCTTAGCGAAGTAAAGATCGCTCGGGTGATACGCTTGGGCCCGCTCGCTGCCCCGGCGAGGCAGCTCGCTTAGATGCAGGCTCGCTCTCGCCTGGAGTATTAGCCGGCGAACCGTGCCCGCTCGCCTGCATATGGTCCTCGCGCATCACCGCTCGCAATCTTTAATAAGGGGAAGGGGAAATTTAAATAGGAGATCATAATTGTCAACTAGCACACCTATAATAGAAGTAAACATATCAAAACAAATTCCTTATAATTTTTCTAACGCAATACAAGAATTATTAAAGTATGTTCCCAAAGAGGATCTTATAGGTTTGAGCAAAATAGTTATTATTGATGAGCCTCTTGATAGCAAATGGGCAAAACAATATCCTTGGGCCGCAGGAGCGTATTTTGAGAAATTCCAAAACAGAAATGCATATATAGAGCTATATTTCAAAAAAATATATAGCACTTTGCCAAATTGGTTTTTCCGTTTTCCTTTCTTACCCCAGCATTCTATCAGTTATGTATTATTTCATGAAATAGGACACCACGCGCAGAAGATGAAGCATGGGTTGGGCAAAAATGTGATAGAAAAGGATGCAGGTACTTATGCTAAAAAATACTACAGTGATTACGTTAGGCGTTATAATAAGTTTAGATTCATATGGCAACCGCTATCAAGCATTTTTGTCAGGGGATACTGGCGTGGGCAGTATAAAAGCCAATTTAAAGAACTAGAGTCTAAAATTAAGCAAGATCCAAAAGATTATGCTTCTTTAACAAAGCTTGCAAATTTGCATATTAAATGCGGCTATTTGCATGTTGCTTTACGATTATGCAATAGATCTTTAAAGATCAACAATCAATATATAGATACATATTGGAGCTTGATCTCTATCTTTAAGAAAAGGAAGCAGTATAAGAAAATTGAAGAGCTGATAGAAAAAATGGCAGCTCTTTGGCCAAGCGATGAAGATGTGAAGAAGTGGGAAAAATATATCGAAAATAAATTTTACGGCTCCGAGCAAGCTTTAAGATGAGGCAAGTATGTAAGCAAATAAGGCAAATAAGGGACGCGTGAAAAAGGGACACTCGAAAAGATTGCGAACGGTAATTTGTGAGAAACGTCAGGAGGCCGAGCGGGCACGGTTCGCCTGATACAGGGGTGTAGCGAGAGCGAGGCCGGATGCCGAGTGCAGCGAGCCACGCCGGGGCGAGCAAACGTTTTCGAGCAAATTACCTGAGCAAGCTTTAGGAAGAAATGATGAAGAAGATTTATATTGGGACAAGCGGATTTTTGTATGAGCATTGGGGCGGAGGAGTATTTTATCCAAGGCAATTGCGCCAGAAAGATTGGCTGCAGCATTATTGCAAATATTTTGACAACGTAGAACTAAACGTGACGTTTTACAGGCTGCCTACCGCAGAGGCTTTTTTGGGCTGGTATAAAAAAACACCCAAAAATTTCACATTTGCCGTAAAGGGCAGCAGGTTTATCACCCACATAAAGAGAATAAAAGACTGCAAGGAGCCTTTGAAGCTATTTTTCTCAAGGGCGAAAAATTTAAAGGAAAAGCTGGGCGTTGTATTGTGGCAATTGCCGCCAAGTTTTAAAGCTGACGCAAAAAGGCTTGAAAAATTCTTAATTGATTTAAAGAAATATAAATACAGGCATGCTTTTGAATTTAGGAACAAGACCTGGCTTTGTGATGAAGTGTTTAAGATGCTTAAAAAATATAACGCCTCTTTGTGTTTAAGCGATTATCCCGGTTGCGTGATAGAAGGGCCAATTACTGCGGATTTTGTCTATGTGCGCCGCCACGGCATCAGTTCTCTTTATGGCGGGTGCTATTCCAGAGAAATGCTCCAACAGGATGCCGCAAACATCAAAAAGTGGCGCAGGCAAGGCAAAACTGTGTTCGAATATTTCAATAATGACGCCTGCGGCTACGCTGTCAGAAACGCTTTAGAGCTAAAGGATATAGTTTAGAATTGCTACTTCTTAATCTCGCAGGACCGCTTGATTTGCCCCGCCGAGGCAAATCTGCGCTCGGAGGAAATCCTCGCTCCCCGCTACATGTCTTTTCAGGCGGGCCCATGGCCGCTTCGGATTTCTCCCTCACTTCGTTCGGGACCAAGAGATCCCGAGCGGAAGCGAGGGGCTACGTCCTGCTCAATTAAGTCGTATCAATTCTTAATTGTTAAGATTGCGAACGGTAATTTGTGAGAAACGTCAGGAGGCCGAGCGGGCACGGTTCGCCTGATAAAGCACTAGCGAGAGCGAGGCCGGATGCCGAGCGCAGCTTGCCACGCTGGGGCAAGCAAGCGTTTTCGAACGAATTACCTGAGCAAGCTTACTAGAAAGAAGTGAAAATGAGGGAATTTATTTGCCAGAGATGCGGCGCATGCTGCAGGCTGGAAGGCTACGTGTTTGTAACAGAGGCGGATGTCAAGAAACTTTGCTCCTTCCTTAATATAGATGAAGCAGGGTTTGCGGACAAATACGCCCAGCTTTCCGAAAACAGGCGCCTTGCCCTGAAATCTAACGGGGACAACAGCTGCATATTCCTGCAAAACAATAGATGCATGGCCTACGACGCAAGGCCGTTCCAGTGCGAAGGCTTTCCCATGCAGTGGAAATTAAAGAAAATCGCCGATATCTGCCCCGGTTTTAGATATTACTCTGGAGCGTTTTAAGAATAAGTAGTAAAATACATAGTAGAGGCAGCCAAGAAGATGGATCTAAAAGAAGCGATACTTTACGAAAAATTAGAAGATAAAAAAGTAAGATGCAACGTCTGCAGGCACAACTGTGTCGTCGCCAACGGTAATTTAGGATTTTGCAGGACAAGGATAAACTCCAACGGAATTTTATACACATTGATTTATGGCAAAGTCTCTTCTTTAAATTCCGACCCCATAGAGAAAAAACCGCTTTTTCATTTTTATCCCGGGAGCCTGTGTTTTTCGATGGGGACATTGGGCTGCAATTTCAGGTGCCCGGGCTGCCAGAATTACGAGATCTCGCACGCGCGCGCTGATACATTTGTTGTGGGAGTTGAAAACATTTCTCCTGAAGAGGCGGTCAGTTTGGCGCTTAAAAACAAATGCCAGGGGATATCCTGGACCTACAACGAGCCGGCTATCTGGCTTGAGTATACGCTGGATTGCGCAAAGCTTGCGAAGAAAAAAGGACTTTATACTGTTTATGTGACAAACGGCTACATGACACCTGAGGCTCTTGAGGTAATGAGCCCGTACCTTGACGCTTTCAGGGTCGACATAAAAGGATTTTCCGAAGAGACATACCAGAAAATTTCAGGAGTAAAAGCGCTGGCAGGAGTTTTGGATTCAACAAAACTCGCCAAGAAAAAATACAACATGCATGTCGAATGCGTCACAAATGTCACGCCCACGATAAACGATGATGAAAACGAGTTAAGAGAATTGGCGCGGTGGATCTGCAAAGAACTGGGTCCAGAAACGCCATGGCACGTGACAGCGTTTTACCCGTACCTTGATTTATCAGACCTGCCGCCGACACCTGTTTCAAAGCTGGAAAAGACAAGGGAAATAGGTTTTAAAGAGGGCCTGCATTACGTATATATAGGAAATGTCCCGGGCAACGAGGGCGAAAATACGTACTGTGAAAAATGCAAAAATCTTTTAATAGAAAGAAGCGGATTCTGGGTCTCAAAAGTCAATCTAAAAGACAATAAGTGCCCGAAATGCGGCGCCCAGATAGCCATCAAACTGAGGTAATTCCCGCATGAAATCCACAACCGCTCGTGCATAGCCAAGGCATGGCCCACAATATGTTGTATTTTTTTCTTGACACCATTTCAATCAGTGTTATACTTCAAACGAGCACATAACTTATGGAGTTCTATAGTAAGCAGGGCGACATAAGTTATAAGTGCGAGTTTGACCCTTGACATTTCTAATTTGTGCATAATGATAAAATGTCAAGGGTTTAATTCGCGCATAATCAGGCGATTCAGAGGAGATTGATTTATGTCGCCATGCTCCGTAAATCAAGCACTCATTAAAGGAGACAGTATAGATGGAAAACCTTTCAATAAACGCGAAAAAAGTCCTGGAAAAAAGATACCTTAAAAAGGACAACAATGGACAGGCGCTGGAGACACCCAAAGACCTGTTCCGCCGCGTAGCAAATAACATAGCGCACGCCGACCTCATATATAATAAATCAAAAGATATCAAAAAAACAGAAGAGAAGTTTTACAATGTGATGGCCAATCTGGAATTCATTCCGAATTCGCCGACTCTTATGAACGCCGGCAGGGAATTGCAACAGCTCTCGGCGTGTTTTGTCCTTCCTATTGAAGATTCCATGGAATCGATTTTCCAGACAGTAAAAGACGCGGCATTGATCCATAAATCAGGCGGCGGCACAGGATTTTCTTTTTCAAGGCTAAGACCAAAAAACGACGTCGTGCAGACTACAAAAGGCATTTCCTCGGGGCCGGTCTCCTTTATGCATGTTTTTGATTCAGCGACAGAAGCCATAAAGCAGGGCGGCACGCGCCGCGGCGCGAATATGGGTATTTTAAGAGTCGACCATCCCGACATATTGGAATTTATAACATGCAAGGCGGACGGGAAACAATTCAACAATTTCAATATTTCAGTAGGCGCCACGGAAGAATTCATGATGGCTGTCGAAGAGAATAGGGACTATGATCTGTTAAACCCAAGGACAAAAAAGCCCTGCGGAAAATTAAACGCGAAAAAAGTTTTTGACATGATGGTCGAGATGGCATGGAGAAACGGCGACCCGGGCATCATATTTCTGGATAGGTTAAATAAGGACAATCCCACTCCCAAAGTCGGCGAAATAGAATCGACAAACCCCTGCGGAGAGCAGCCGCTTCTTCCTTACGAATCATGCAACTTAGGCTCCATAAACCTGGCGAAGATGGTAAGGGAAAAAGGCGAATACTGCGAGATGGACTGGGACAAGCTAGGCGAAGTCATCCACGCCGCGGTCCATTTCCTGGACAACGTCATAGACATGAACAAGTACCCAATAAAAAAGATCGAGGAGAACACGAAGGCAAACAGGAAAATAGGCCTGGGAGTCATGGGCTGGGCTGATATATTGATCAAACTTCGCACTCCTTATAATTCGGAAGAAGCGATATCTTTTGCTGAAAAATTGATGTCGTTTGTATTGGAAGAAGCAAGAGACGCCTCGCATAAGCTCGCGCTTGAGCGCGGGGAATTCGCGAATTTCAAGGGCTCGATCTACGACAAGCCCAAAGGGCTTAAACTCAGAAACGCCACATTGACAACTATCGCCCCCACAGGGACAATATCGATGATCTCAAACTGCTCAAGCGGTATTGAGCCTTTATTTGCCATATCCTACATAAAGAATGTAATGGACAATACGGAGCTTTTGGAAGTAAACGATTTATTTGAAAAAATAGCTAAAGAAAAAGGCTTTTATTCGGAAGAGCTGATGAAAAAGATCGCCAAGCACGGCAATGTCGCCGATATCGCGGAAGTGCCGGATGAGCTAAAGAAAATATTCGTTACTGCCCACGAGATAGAACCTAAATGGCATATAAGGATGCAGGCAGCTTTCCAGAAACACACAAACAACGCTGTCTCAAAGACCGTCAATTTTGCAAATACCGCTACAATAAATGATGTCGAAGAAGTCTACATGTCGGCGTATAAGACCGGCTGCAAAGGCGTGACAATTTACCGCGACAGGAGCAGGGACGAGCAGGTATTAAATATCGATTACGTCAAAAAAGAGGCTCCTGCGCAAGCGCGCAAGATCCTCCCAAGGCCCAGGCCAGCTGTCACGACAGGCACGACCACAAAAATAAACACAGGCTGCGGCAACCTCTACATTACGATAAACGTTGACGATAGCGGCCTTCCTTTTGAGATTTTCACGCAGATGGGAAAAGCAGGCGGGTGCGCATCTTCGCAATTGGAAGCGATAGCAAGGCTCGTGTCGCTGGCGCTCCGCTGCGGCCTGGAAATAAAGCCGTTGATAGACCAGCTTGCCGGTATCAGGTGTCCGACCCCTGCGTGGGAAAAAGGGGGAAGGGTGTTTTCATGCGCCGACGCGATAGCTAAAGCGTTGGAAAGAAGGCTCACTGAAAAGGTAAGCGCAAAAACCCATGCAAGCATTACCACGGTAAAAGAAGAACCTAAAGTCCTGGAAAAAGTTTTGGTGGGAAATGTCGTGGGTGTATGCCCTGATTGTGGCGGTGCGCTGCAATATGAAGAAGGATGCATGATCTGCCGCGGATGCGGCTTCTCAAAATGCGGGTAAAGGCAGGGTATAGGGTTTAGGGGGTAGGGTATAGTGGGCATAAAGTCTGATGGTTGGATAAAGAAAATGGCTCTTGAGCAGAAAATGATAGAGCCGTTCAGCGAAAAGCAGGTGAGGCAGGGATGCATTTCCTATGGGACATCCGCGTATGGCTATGACATGAGGCTTGCGGATGAGTACAAAGTATTTTCCGACAAAAACGTCGCCTTGCTTGATCCCAAAAATTTAAACCAGGAAGCATTTGCAACCATAAAAAGCGACCACTGCGTGATACCAGCGCATTCTTTTGTCCTGGCAAGATCACTTGAATACTTCAAGATCCCAAGAGACGTCCTTGCCATATGCACAGGCAAAAGCACGTACTGCCGCTGCGGGGTAATCGTAAATGTAAGCCCGCTTGAACCGTGCTGGGAAGGGTATTTGACGATTTCCATAACTAATACTGCCCCTGTGCCTGTCAAGATCTACTCAAACGAGGGCATCGGTCAGATCTTATTTTTAGAAGCGGCTGAAACTTGCGAAGTATCGTATAAAGATAAGAACGGAAAGTACCAGGGCCAGCAGGAGATCACCGCGGCAAAGCTTTAAAAAACACTATTTTGTCGACGATAAGATAAAAATTTTTATAAATCGCTTGACAAAATATTTTAATATGATAAACTGCAATTGACGAAAGTTGCGCGCGGTAAAATCTGAACACGGAACGTAACGAAAGGAGGAGGGCATGACCGATTACGGTGCATTGCTAAGAGAACCAACCATTGAGGTTCTCAAGAAAGCCGGCGTATTTATCCCCAAGCTGGTAGTTGTTTTTCTAGTTGTACTGATTGGCTGGATAATCGCTAAAGTACTGGAAGGTCTGGTAATTAAGGCATTAAAGATGGTGAAGTTTGAAATGGTGTGTGAGAAATCAGGCATAGCTTCATTTCTCGCGAAAGGAAGCGTAAAACGCACACTTTCTGAATTAGTAGGGGCACTTGTTTACTGGCTATTGATTTTGATAACTTTTGTTATCGCGCTTAACGCGTTGAACTTGGGCGTGGCGGCAGAATTGTTAGACAGAATAGTGCTGTACATCCCTGTTGTAATAGTCAGTATTTTTATTTTGGCGTTGGGCATCTTCTTCGCGACATTGGCCGGTTCAATGGTCAGGACATCAGCGGCGAACGCTGGCGTCGCGATCGCCAATGGGTTAGGAAGAATAACGCAGATCATCATAGTCATCTTCGCGGCAGCGATGGCGCTTAATAACTTGAACATAAGCGCGGCTATCGTGCAGTTGACGCTTACGATAATCCTGGGTTCATTGGGATTGGGCCTGGCGCTTGCGATAGGCCTTGGATGCAAGGATATTGTCGCAAGATACGTTAGTGAGTGGATAAACAAATTAGGCGCGAAATAAGCATTAAATAGTAAGACTAAAGAGGAGTTAATACTACAAATTGGACAGAGAAAAGGGAGCTTAGTAAAAAATTATTAAGCTCCCTTTTTTCTTGCCTGTTGGCTAAAAAAGAGACGAAAATTGGGCAAAACAGTTGGTTTGGCATATAATCTGAAAACAGACTACAGGTTCCAGGACGGCGATCCCAAGGACGCCAACGCGGAATTTGATTCCCATTACACCATAGACGCCATAGAAGCCGCGCTAAAATCAGGCGGAAATAAAGTGGTGAAAATCGGCGGCGCGAAAGAAATCATAAAATCTTTAAATAAAAACAAACTTTCTGTAGATATTATTTTTAATATAGCCGAAGGTTTCAGCGGCAGGAACAGGGAATCAGAAGTGCCCATCATTTTAGAGATGATGGGTATTCCTTTTGTGGGTTCAGACGGGTTGACTTTAGGACTTACGCTTGACAAGGTGATGACGAAGAAAGTCCTGATATCAGACGGCTTGCCCACGCCCAAATTTATAGATATTGACGATGTCGCGAATTTAAACGGGTTTAAATTAAATTATCCTTTGATAGTAAAACCAAGATTCGAGGGTTCCTCAAAAGGATTAAACGACAATTCAAAAGTCGAAAACGCTCAAAGGCTAAAGGAGCAGGCAGACTGGGTGATAAAGACTTATAAACAACCCGCGTTAATAGAAGAGTTTATATCAGGCACCGAGTTTACCGTAGCTGTTGTGGGGAATAAAAAACCCTACGCGTTTCCTGTGGTGCAGGTAAAAATAGACGGAAAATTAAAACTGGGCGATTTGTTCTATACAAATTCAAGGATACGCTCAAGAGGTTTAAGATATGTTTGCCCGGCCCAGATAAAAAGTTCATTCGCCAAAGAGTTGCAGGATATAGCGATCAAGACTTACAAAGCAGTCGAGTGCAGGGATTTCGGCAGGGTCGATTTCAGGGTGGATAAAAAAGGAAAGCCGTATATACTGGAAATAAATCCGCTGCCCAGCTTATCGATGAGCGATGTCTTCGGGGTGGCGCCTAAGTTAGTCGGCAAGAATTATAGCGCCATAGTAAACGAGATCTTGGACCACGCGCTGGAAAGATACGGCATAGTCAAATGAAGCCCAAACCCTTGACAAGCTTGTCAAGGGTTTGTTGGCTGAATTTGACCCTTGACATTTCTAATTTGTGCGTAACGATAAAATGTCAAGGGTTTAATTCGCGCACATGATTTATGTCATATAACTGAAATAGTCGGTTCCGTAAATCATGCGCTTATTATAGAAAGGGTAAGAGAGTATTTGATGTACAAAGTAGCGTTGATTTATAACTTAAAAAAAGAGGCCAAGGATCCCGGCATGCCGGATGATTATTATTCGGAATTCGACAGCCCCAAAACCATTTCCTCGATAGCCCAGGCGCTTGTCGCGAAAGGCAACGAGGTGACGCTTGTCGAGGCGAATGAAAACCTGATCATCAATCTTAAAAACAAAGGGCCTTTTGACATAGCTTTTAACATAGCCGAGGGGACAAACGGGCACAGCAGGGAATCCCAGGTACCGGCTATTTTAGATTTCTTAAAAATACCTTATACAGGCTCGGATGTCCTGGCGCTGGCGATCTCGCTTGATAAGGCTGTAACAAAAAAGATATTAAGATCCGAAGGCATACTCACGCCTGATTTCCAGGTCTTTAGCGGCGTAGATGAAAAGCTAAAAGCAGGTCTCAAATTTCCTTTGATCGTGAAACCCAACAGCGAAGGCTCGGCAAAGGGGATTTTGGCGACAAGCGTGGTGCGCGATGAAAAAAGGCTTTACCAGGAGATAGAGAGGGTCTGCCATTTGTACGACCAGCAGATCCTGGTCGAAGAATTCATAGAAGGCATGGAACTTACGATCGCGATGATCGGCAACGAGGACATAAGGGCCCTTCCTCCCATGGAAATAGACTTTTCAAGCTGCAAAAAATCAGGCGAGTTTTTCTACTCATGGAGGATGAAGGAATTCCAGGGCAACAAGGAAATGGGATTAGTCCCTGATTTTTACTGTCCAGCCCGGCTTGAAAAAAGCATCATGCAAAAAGTCGAGGAGACGGCAAAAAAGACGCACAGGGCCATAGGCTGCAGCGATCTTTCAAGGGTCGATATAAGATTAAGCAAAGACAATATTCCTTACGTGCTTGAGATAAACCCCTTGCCGGGACTTGATCCTTTGGAAAGCAATTTTACCATCATCGCCAAGTCGTGCGGGATGGATTATATAGATTTGATAAACAGCATTTTAAATTCAGCTTTAAAAAGATGGGGAATCAGGAAATCAAGATCCAAAAAAGCGCATGATTTTCCGCCACAAAGCCTGGCGGATTCGCCAAGTATTTTGGCAAAGAATTCATAGATGAAAGGAGAACTTAAAATTGGCTGAAGAAGGCTGGCGGCACATTGACTTGTGGAAAGATGTCACGGAAGAACAGTGGGAAGACTGGCACTGGCAGCTTAAAAACAGGATCACCAATATTGATGATTTACGCAAAATAATCAAGCTTACCCCGGAAGAGGAAGAAGGCGTAACAAAGACAGAAGGGCGGCTCCTGATGGCGATAACGCCTTATTGGGCCACTCTCATGGATTCCCAAAAGCCAAACTGTCCCATAAGAAAGCAAAGCGTGCCAACAAAGCACGAGTTTGAGATAAGTACGACAGACATGGTGGACCCTTTAAGCGAGGACAA
>Ga0315285_10003747_pt1 | contig 15809 bp, 14 predicted proteins | sample YL17G09_36_MG_FD_203698 | JGI IMG/M metagenome (GOLD analysis project Ga0315285, IMG submission 203698) | Sediment microbial communities from Yellowstone Lake, YNP, Wyoming, USA - YL17G09_36 | ecosystem: Environmental > Aquatic > Freshwater > Lake > Sediment | place: USA: Wyoming | collected...
AAATCTTTTACGGAGCTGGCCGGCTCGGGCTCGGAGAGCACATCCACCGAGATCTCAAGGTCGGGAAGTTCGGTTTTGTCCACCGGGGGGAAGCGGGGATCGTGGGCGGCGGCCTCGATGGCATTCCTGATCACCTCTTCCGCCACCGAATTGGTAGTGGAGGCGATGGTGCCGATACAGCCGCGCAGTTCTCCGTGTTTTTTAAGGGAAACAAAGACCCCGGCTTTGCCCGTCATTTCGGGAGAAAGCTTGGCGGGCGGGGAGATGATATGCCCGGTCTTAACGTAGGCCTCGATGGTTTGTCGCGCCAGTTCAACTAAGGGGTTCAAAAGTCGCCACCATGTAGCCCACGCCAAAAGGCCCTTCGTACGATAGGACCTCGTGTTTTACCTCACACCCGTCGAGCGCGCCTAAGAGGATGGCAATGGACCAAAGCGCGTCCTGCCCCGCCGCCTCCGCCAAGTCTTCGGAGAAATTGAGGATACCTTTAACATCATAGTTGCGCATCAGGTCCACCAGTTTCTCATCGAACTTTTTCCCCTGGGGATCGAACCCGGCGGGCGCGTCGGGAGTCAGTCGATGCGACATGTCAGCCGAAGCGATAATGGCGATCCGGCGGTTGAGGCGGCCCGCGGCGGTGACCAGGGCTTTCCCAAATTCAAATAATTTGTTAAGCGGCAGGAAGCCGATGGCGATGGGCAGCAGGTTCTTTTTTATCCCCGCCTCCACCATAAAATGCAGCGGCACCAGGGCCCCGTGATCCAGCACGGTCTCGGGGGAGCGCGAAGTGAGCGCGGGCGCTTCCTTGATGGTCGCCACCGCCAGCTCGGTGTCCCCCTTGAATTGATAGCTGGGCTTGGGCGCGCCGAAGTTGCCGAAGTCCCCTTCGAAGATCGGGCTGGCATAGACGGGCACGGTGGCCTGGGAGACCGCCCCATGGGGGGTGATCACCACCAGGGTATCAAAATCCTTGGATTTTAATTTTTGCGCGGCAGCCTGTGCGGCCTGACGAGTGCGCTCCGCGGGTTTCATTCGATTTCCTCCAACCTGGGGAACAATGATGGGGGGATGAGGCAAAACCACGCCGAACACCAAGCTTGACATAGCGAAATATTATAACATACAATGAGATTTGCATGTTGAAGATCAGCATCTCCGGAGTGCGCGGAATTGCGGGAGATTCCCTAACCCCCGAGATCTGTCTTAATTTCGCCAAGGCTTTCGGCACCTATCTTATGGGCGGCAGCGTCGTTATCGGCACCGATACCCGCGCCTCCTCCGAACTCATCAAAGGCATCGTCATGCAGGGCCTGCTCTCTTGCGGCTGCCGGGTGTTTGATGCGGGCATCGTCCCCACCCCTACCGTGGGTCTCGCGGTAAAAGAACTATCGGCCTCCGGCGGGATCATCATCACCGCCTCCCACAATCCGCCGGAATGGAACGGGCTTAAGTTCGTAAGGGAAGATGGCATTTTCTTAAACAGCAAACAGGCCGAAATGCTCATCGCTATCTATAAGGCGGGTAAATTCGAGGTCAGATCCGGCGGAGGGGTAAAGACCTATAAGGGGGCCACGGACCTGCATATTCGAAAGATCTTAAAGGCCATCTCTCCGGTCAAGATCCGCGCCCGCAAGTTCCGGGTGGCGCTCGATTCGGTTAACGGCGCCGGATCCGTGATCACCGTCCAGCTTTTGCGGAAACTGGGCTGCACGGTGATCCCCATCAACACCAAGCTCAACGCCCCTTTCCCCCACGGAGCGGAGCCCACCCCCAAGAACCTGGTCGAGTTGTGCGAAGTGGTAAGGTCCGGGCGCGCGGACATCGGCTTTGGCCAGGACCCGGATGCCGACCGCCTGGCCTTTGTCAATGAAAAGGGCGAGGCTATATCCGAGGAATACACCCTAGCGCTCTGCGTTAAAAGCGTGCTGGCCTCCCTCATCACCGGGAAAAAAGTGGTGGTGACCAATCTTTCCACCACCCGGGCGATCGAGGACGTGGCCAAGCCTTTAGGCGGAGTAGTGATCCGGACCAAGATCGGCGAAGTCCACGTGGCCGAAGAGATGAAGAGTGTGCGCTCCGCCATAGGCGGAGAGGGCAACGGCGGGGTGATCTATCCTAAGGTGGGATATAACCGCGATTCCCTCACCGCCATCGCGCTGATCTTAATGTACATGGCCAAAACCGGCAAGCCCATCTCGGAGCTGGTTAAGGAGCTGCCAACTTACTTTATTGTCAAGAAAAAGGTCGACTGCCGAACGCTTGCGGAGGCCGAAGAGATGATCGACCGGGCCCGGGAGTACTATAAGAAAGAGACGTTGGACCTGACCGAAGGGGTAAAAGTGTATTTTAAGAGGTCCTGGATCCACATCCGGGCCAGCAACACCGAGCCGATCGTGCGCATCATCGCCGAGGCCCCAACTTTTGAGGAAGCCGAAAAGCTGACCGAGGACCTAATCCTCCGCCTTAATCCCTAAGGTCTTGATCCTCTCGGACAAAACGGTGCGCGGCATATCCAAAAAGCGGGCTGCCTGGGCGACCTCTCCCTGGGCCGCGGTCAACACATAAGCGATAAGCTCTGCTTCAAATCTTTCGCGGACCGCAGTTAAGTTAAAAGACCGGCGGGTCAGAGCTTGCTTAAGCTGCGCGCTTTTAAGCTGCCCGGCATTAAGCATAAAGGATGCCAGTTTTAGTTCCCGAGCTTTGCCCTCCAGAGCTCCCCTAAGCTGGGCCTTAAGCTCCTCATAATTCCCCGGAAAATCATAGTAGGAAAAAAATTCCAAGACCTGGGGCGACACATAGATCGGCTCCCGGGTTAAGGTTTTGATCAGGGCGGAAAGGATCAATGGCAGGTCCTCTTTTCTTTCCCTGAGCGGCGGGATGCTCAATTTAACGAATCCCGATATCTCCCCGCCCCCGCCCAAAACCACCCGCACATCTTTCAGCAGGCGCGCCTCGGCCCGGCGTTTATTTAAATATTCCAGCAAACTATTGCGGAAATGATCGGGGATAAGCTCCCCACCCTCAAAATAGATCGTGCCGGTCAACTCCTGCTGTTCGGGCAAGCTGGCCTCTTCCCGGGAAAGCAAAAGCTCCTGGAGCGTGGCCCAAAAATGCCCTTCCTGCGATTCGCGGTTGAAGGAGGCCAGGTTGAATTCCACGAACTTTCTCTTGCCATTCGGCCCGTGCTTATGCAAAAGCCGCGCGATCGATCCCCGGTCTACCCCGCGCTCGGCTGAAAGGCAGACATCTTGCTGCGAAGTTCGCGCCGCCTCAAAATCGGAGAGGAAAGCTACAAGCTTTTCGCTTGTGCCATTAAGCCACTCCGCTCCCTCCTCATCTGATAGGGCGCCAGGAAAAACCTCCGGGGCCTTAAGTTGGGATTGGACGGCAGCCTTGAAGGCGGCATTGGGAAGCGGCTTGCGGAGAAAATCGGCCACACCCATGCGGGTGGCCGATACCGCCAGGGGAATGTTATTGTTGCTCGAGAGCATGATGGTCTTGAGGTAGGGATCTCGCTCGCGCAATCTGCGGTACACCATTAAGCCATCGGTCTCATGCAGGTCAAAATCAATGATCGCCAATTGCGGCTTCTCGCCGGCCTTATGGAGAAAATCCTCCACTTTGTCGCAAACGGTCAACTCTTCGCCCAGGGCTTCCCTGGTTTGCGCCGCGATCTTGGGATCATCTGTGAGCAGCAAAATTTTCGGCATCTTTTGAATTATACAAGCTCCTGGCTGAGAGGTAAAGTGACTATGAAAGCGGTGCCCTTCCCTATTTCGCTTTTGACATCGATCGATCCGCGGTGTCCGTCCACGATGCTGTGGGCGATGGTCAAGCCCAATCCGGTGCCGGCGTACTTGGTGGTGAAGAAGGGATCAAAGAGCCGCGCCAAATTTGTAGGGTTTATGCCATGGCCGGTGTCGGAGACCTCGATCTGCACGCTTTGCACAACATTCTCGATCTTTTTACCTTCCCGGAGCGCAACGACCAGCCGGCCGCCTTCCGGCATGGCCTGGATGGCATTTAATATAAGGTTGGAGAAGACCTGGGGGAGCTGATCGGGATCGGCCTCGATCTCCGGCACGTTTTGGAATTCCCTGACGATCTCCACCCCCGACTTTTTGGCCTGGTCCTCGTAGTATTTAAGGTCTTCTTCCAGCACCATTTTAAGGTCCAGGCGGGAGAACTTGGGGGAGGTGGCGCGGGCAAAACCCAAAAGCGATTCCACTATCCTATCGATGCGGCTGATCTCCCGCGGCATGATCTCAATGAACTTGTTGCGGAACTCCTCGTCCTGGTACTTGATGGGCAAGAGCTGGGAGAGCACCTTCATGCTGGAGAGCGGGTTTTTTATCTCGTGCGCCATCCCCGCCGCCATGGTCCCCAGCGCCCCCAGCTTGTCCGCCCTTCTTACCTTGTTCTCCAGTTCCTTGACCTCGGTTAAGTCGATGATCAAGAGCAGGGCGCCGGATTTTTTGCCGCGGAGATCGTGGAGCGTGGTGGTGGAGAGCGAGACCGGCACCAAGCCGCGTTCCGGGGAAACGATGGCCATCTCCAGATTCCTTAAATTCCTTCCCTTAAGGGTATTTTCCAGCGCACCGGAGAGCGCGCTTTTTTGAGGAAAGGCCTCACTGAAGGTGCGGCCGATGACTTCGGCCGCTCGGTAGCCGGTGATCTTCTCCGCCATGGGATTGAAGGTTATGATCTTGCCGCGGCTATCGCAGGTTAACACCCCGGAGACCATGGAATTAAGAATCTCTTCATTATATTCTTTCATGCCCACCACCTCTTCAAAAAGGCGGGCGTTGAGCAGGGCCACCGCGGTCTGGTTGGCCAGGGTCTGGAGCAAGCCGATATCCTCGGAGGAAAAAATGTCCCCGCTGAGCTTATTGCCCAGCGATATCGTCCCGATCAGCTCTTCCTGGGAGATGATAGGCACCAAGATCGTAACTCCCAGCCGTTCCATCTCTTCCGCCACTTCGTTCTGGCTCTTTATCTCGTCTAGGACCAAAATATCCTGGTTCTCTTTGAGCCACTTAATGATGGAACTGGCCGCATCCAGCTCGATGCGCTTGTAGCGGCTGGCTCCGGCGTGGGTCAACTCCACCGGCACTGACCGAAAGCGGCCCCGCTCCCGGTCGTTGATCAAAAATGAGATCTCCGAGATCCCCATGGTCTCGACCAGTGTGGCAACGATCAGGCGGGTCAGCTCTTCCATCTTTATCTTGGTGGCGATGGCTTGGCTGACTTTTCGCAAGGTTTGCTGATAATCATATTTACTGCCGAAAAAAAGCGCGGCGGAAACCTGGATCAGCCAGCGCGCCAGGGGCTGGTAAATGACGGCGACAAAGAGTGCCACCACCCCTATTATAATGAGCGACCGATATCCCAGAACCCTCCCCAAAAATGTCTGGGCCGCCCAAACCGCCAGTCCGTATATCATCAGCACCAAGGTGGAGACCAGAATATAAGCCAGGCTTTTTTGCAGTATGATCTCAATGCTCATCAGGCGATGCTTAACAATGGCGTAAGAGGTGAAACCCACGAAGAATAAACTGAAAAAGGGACCATAAGGAGCCAGCTGGGCCAGTCCGACCCAGGGCAAGATCAGATTGGAGATTACAACCGCGACAAAGAAAAGTGAAATGCCGAACAAAACGTATTTTATCTGGAGTTTTTCTACGCCCTGCGAGATAAAGTAGTTCCTTAGCAAATTGAAGAGACCGCAGCCGAGATAAGAAATAATAAAAACCGCATAGATCGGGTAGGCCGGACCAAAAACCGGGGAAATGACCCCTCCCCTGATAACCACATCTTTTATTACCAGATCCATGGGCAAGAGCGCCAATATAAAAGGAAGCGGTATCAGCCACGCCAGGCGGCGTCCCAATCCTAACCCCGGTCTGCCTCTGGGGAAAACGAGGGTAAAATATACGATGGCGGCTAAGGTTATCGCGGCCGGGGCAAAAACAAATTTATCCCAAAAAGATAGCCCGGTCACTACCCGGTTGGTGACCCGAAAAGCCGCATAACTCCACAAAGCAATGCCTAGACATAAAACGCTAAAGGAGATGTTGGTTTCGCTTGTCGGATCACGCAGCCATACTAAAAGGCCGAGAAAAAATAGAGAAGTGAACAAATATAGTACCGGCAGGTAGGCGACGCGCTCATAATATAATAGTATCAAGGTACCCGCCATCGCCACCGTCATTGCCGCAGCTATTATGGCGCGGTCCACCAGGTTCTTCGGCCAAGAGCGCATAGAATGTCATTATATCTTAAAGCGGGGGTAAATTGAAATAACTAGCGAAGCGGCCTTACCAATACCAAGGTATCGTTCTGCCCGCCGTAGAGTGAGGGGTCGCATCTTTTGATATTAAAGCCGGCCTTTAAAGCCGAACTCCGCCAGAATTCCACGTACTCAAAGTGGGGACTGCCTCCCTTGAGGGCCAGCTGAAAAGGCAGGAAGGCCATAAAATCAGCTACTCGGATGCCGGCTTGCGCGGCCTCGCCAATTGCCCCGACCGCTCTTCCGTACTTGGCTTTAAGGTGTTTCCATTCCAGCTCCAGGTCTTCCAACAAAATTTTCGATAGTTGAGCGCCCCGGCGAGGATTGCTCAAAACAAACCGGCCCTCCGGCTTGAGCACTCGAAATACTTCCGCAAAAACGTTCTCTGGATCGGCGGAAAGATACAAGGCGTTGACCGCCAGCACTCCGTCAAGGCTGTCCGCCCCCAAAGGCAAGCCTCGATCAAGATTAGCGCGCATGAAGTTTGCTCCGGGGACTTTGTTTTGCGCCCGCCGCAATCCTTCCGTCGAAAGGTCCAGTCCCTGCACTCTTCCGCCCGCCCGGGCTATCTCAAGTGTGGAATTGCCGGTGCCGCAACCCAGGTCGAGATAGATTCCTCCTCTCCTCACATTAAGATAACGCACACATTCCCTGAGCAGATGCTGATTGGTGCGCATAGTGGCCAAACGGTCGTAAATCCTAAAATAAAGGCCCCAGAAGATAGGAGAATTAACTATTTGTGGCATTTTCTTCTTTTTCTCTTCTTTCTACGCTGCGTTTGAACAGCACATAGATGGCATACCAGAACTTCTGTTTTTTCCACCAGGTCAATTTCCCCTGGAAAATGCGGGCGTCGCGCGGCCCTAATCCCTCGAGCGCGGTCATCACCCAGTTATACCTTTTGGGATGATTTCTTTTCAGGGCTTCGAGGATTTGCTGATCGCGTTCGGGATCGTGGGGCGGCGTCTCATAGGCGTTCCTAACAATCCCGTTCTCATCGCACTCGCAGCCCATGAAGCGCGCGAACTCCCGCGCCCGGCGCATTTTGGCGGGTGTATCCAGGCGAAAACTCACTTTGGAAAAATGTCGGCTAAAACCGTCGATGGTGCCCACGCTTCGGCTGCGCATCATGGACATGGGATATCCTTCCCTCTGCAGCGAATAGATGCCGTTGACCACGGTTTGCAATCCGCGGCCGTAAAATCCTTTGAGGACCTGGGTTGCTACCAAATATTCCAGTCGTTCGGCCGTGCCGTTATTCTGAAAATGTATCTCGTTGCAAGCACCAAAGGCGATGGCCCGTCCCCTGTAAAATACCGGCACTACTTCCGCCACCGGGATCAAGTGATCGTACATATCCTGCCGGGAACGGCCGGTAAAGTTGAGTGCATCGACCACTAATTCTTGTTCCGTTTTGGTCAACCCGGACGCGGGGCTCTTAATGGTACCGACGGTGATGGTCTGGCCGAACCTAAGCAGGGGGCTTTTGCGCTGAACCAGGTCATAAAATTGCTGTTCGATATCGGGCGGGGTCAGCACTTCGCGGCTGAGTTCTTCGATAACATCTTCCCCTGCCGACGGTGGCTCAACTGCGGCAATCCCAATTTGGCGACGGCTAAGTGCTTCCAGCTCACCCAGCATGACCGGATCAGGAGTGCTCTCCATCCCATCGTTTGCATAAATAGTCCTTTTTTGAATTCGTCTTTGAGCCGCTCTAACGATATCTTCTAATCCTCTCCAGTCCAAAACTTGGTTCTTTACCACGTCCAGATCTTCGGGTGGGACATCTTCAAAGCAAGTTCTTTCCAAAACGTCTGCCTCGGGAAGATGCAATTGCACAAAACGTGGATGTGTTTCGCCGATTATTTGAAGCTTTTCCATTATTGCAGTATATTTTTGCGAAGATATCCGCTCGAGAATAGCCAGATACTTCGTTCTGCCAGTATCAAATACATTTGCTTTTGCGAGAACAAAATGCCTGGCCCTTAAATCCGTTCTGATGGTCGAGGGTTTGCGAAAAACCCCTACGGCAGATGACCCCAAACCTGTTACTGGCTTAGCTTCCATAATATCAGATTATTATCGGGGCGGTTTGTGGAAAATTTCAGTTCATTCTAAGGGGCACTTGTGAACTGGGCAGCAGATGGGTTTTCATATATTCTTTAAACGCGTTGGTCTTGGAGAGGGCCAAAGTTCGCGCTTCAGGATCATAACAGTGTTGCAGGAAATGGCCTAAAATATCCCCTTTGCTTAAGGGGTGCTGAGAGTCAGAAACCATAAATTCTGTCCATTTTATCCCAGGTATATCTTCTTCGGGTATGCCTACAATGTCGGCAACATCGGGAATATCGATTATCCTAAAACACCCTACCGTTGTAGCAATTAACTTTAAAAATTTATTAAGAACATTAAAGTCTTCTGTCGGCAGGCGGCGCAGGACATATCCGACCGAACAGGTATAGGTGATTCCTTTCCTCCCCAAATCAAGGTGCGGCTCTTTAATTCCACGAAAAACACGATAAGATGCATTATGCCGAATTGTCCTTGTAAAATATCTTATCGGATGAAAATTTTCTAACATGTAAACTCCCGTTTGGTTATCGGCTCCACTTTAATAAAATTTCACTTTTTTTGCAGGTTCTGCAGGCGCACTATAAGCCGTTTCCCCTCGGCCCGGACCCTGATCCCTCCCACACCTTGCCCTCTGATCTCCGCATCCAGCAGTTTCAACATGTCAACCCCCACCCCCTCCCCCATCTTCTCCTCTAAAACTTCAAAAACTATAGTATCCCCCTCAATTTTGACCAACACCCAATCCTGAGAACCATAGCAGAGTCCGGAACCGTTTGGATTAAAACCGACCTGCATGGCCTGCAGGGCCTCGATCACACCGGCTTCGAGCGCCGCTCCGATCCAATCTTTTTCGAGGAGCGCTTCCATGCCCGCCGGCATCTCTAATTTTATAAAGCCCTCCGGCATATTAAACCGCTCGGCTAACATCGCTGTCATTTCTCTCAGATCTTTCTCGTTCCCGGCTTCACGGGCTTCCGATCTAATAATGTCCAAATATTCTCTTGCTGCCAGCACAGTATCAGAAACTCCCGTGAAAGCTCTTCTCAATATTCCCAGCAATTGGTCGCGATTTAACGGCAGCACGCCACCGGTGGAAGCCGGCGGGTCGGTTTGCCGGCGCATGACCCGCAGAAGATCCATGAAATCCCGGTTCAATGCGCCGATGCCGTCGAGATCGATGTCCCGGCCGGTCCAGGGATTGGCCAGATATAAAAACCCATAGGTGGTTTTGCGGGTACCTACTGGCAGCAACACAAAATCCTTGGCCTTGGCCGGCAGATCCTTAAAATCTAAAAATTGCTTGGCCAGGGGAGGCACCTCCACGTACTCCTCCCCGTTCGTCTTATAGAATCGGCCTCCTCTCGCCACTACCGCTTCTTCCAGTTCTCCTTCCAATACCATCGAACTGATAATTTTATTGAGGGGCTGGTCAACTCTTCGGTGGGATTGAACCACTGCTAAGACGTCCTCCTCGGTTCTAACACCACCCAGATTATCAAGCGCCTGCTGATGCTCTTCTTCCGTGAGCGAGCCCAGGCCGAAAATTCCCTCATATTTATTGGTGCGGGGAACTCTCATGAAGATGGCCGCCATATTCACGTGGAAATTGAAGGTAACCGAGATCAGGAGTATCTTCCTTAAATCCGGGATATCATTGGCCTGGCGGGAGACCAACTCGCGGGTGCGGTGTGATATCTGTTCGTTGCGGACTCGCCGCTGCGATACGATACGATGCTTGGTCTCCACTCCCACTTTGACCAAGGATTCTAACAGTTCGATATCTTCCGGATGTATCGTTCGGTCGGCGGCCAGGGTATCGAACATGTAAATGGTCTGGCCGTTGCCGGGCACCAGCATAAAGGGACCGGGATTCTGAGCTGGGCGCACCTTGCAACGGTCATCTTCTGCGGGATTTTGCACTAATACAGCTTTCCCGGTTTTCAATACCTCATCCATGGCTTCTCCAGGAAGCGGGGCTCGCCCCTCAGCAAAGAAGGAATCCCGATATGGAGTTTCCAGTATCTGTCCGTCCTTTTTAAACCACTGCGAAGTGGCCCTTAGTTTTCCGCCGGGCAGAACATCATAAGCCACCACGCGGGAAAAACCCAAAGCACTGATGCCTCCCTCCCGGGCAATGACCCGATGCACGTCAAAACAGGTATGCACGCCGCGCAAAAGATTAAGTACTTTTTGGGTCGATGAGGATTTATGTGAGGCGGCGGATACAATTTCATTTAAACGGTTTACCGATACGATCTCGGATAAGACCTGCTCTCTTAGCAAGGCCTCCCGCAGTTCATCGAGGCCGGCCGTAACGCCCTCGATCTTTTTCAGCCTTTCGGCGATTTGTTGGGGATTTTCACGGCGGCTTATGCCGTCGGCAACTTCCATAGTGACTCGAGCGGCGCAGCAAACTTGGGGTCCCTCATATCTTAAGCTGGGCAAGAAACCGCGGATCCGTTCAGAAAAGGGCATGTGTTTTCCTTTCTATATTATTATTCAGGGTCAACACCTAATATCGAAGCGGCTAAAAAGAAATTTCAGGCGATTTTTTGGAGAGGGACCGTAAGCAATCGGGGATCAACCACATTTCTTTCGAAATAATCCCTTAATTCAGTGGGAACCGCTCCCAGGTCTTTTTCCACTTCGTCTTTTCCCATTCTTTCAAAGATGACTTTGGAGCCGCCGAAGGCAAAGACCTCGGTTAAAAAGAGACGGTCGCCGTTGGTGCGTTGGGCAACACCCTTGAAAAACCTGGACTCCGGCGCGCGTTTTTGGCTCTCGTTCACCAAACGGGAGAAAGCTTCCCGCTCCGGGTGCGGAACCGCGTCAAAAACCGCATGGAGCACCTCATGGCAAAGTCTAATTTGGCTGATATCCTCGGGGACCAGCACTTTTCCCAGCTTAGGATGGTAGATCCCTCCCAGCCGATCCTGCCCGATCCCCATGATTTGCCGGATGCTCTTAAAATAGAAGGGCGTAGTCAGCCCCACCTCCACTCCCTTGGGGCAAAAATTGGGATTGATGCCTATCCTTCTTAGGGCTTCGCCTTTGATCTGATAAGAACGTACCCGGATCTTGAAACCATACCAGGTTAAGGTTGCCATGCTGGGCGCTCTTCCAACGGTAAGAAAGGCGGCTTCTGAATTAATCATCCTGTATATATATCGGTGGATTCCAGCCCATATTTCAGCGGGATTTCAGGATCTCTTCGATCAGTTTCAATTCATCGGGGGTGTTGACGCCGAGGGTCTCGCGGAAGTCGCTCGCCAAATAGGCGTAAGCCGGAAGTTTTTTGCGCTTTAGGATCTCAATGGTATCAGTCAAATAATATTCTTTTTGCGCGTTCTCGGCCTTAACCTCGGAAAGCGCCTCAAAAAGGGCCGGGGAATTGAAGCAAAAAGTGCCGGTATTTATCTCTGTGATCTTGAGCTCTTCGGGCGAGGCATCTTTTTTCTCGACAATGCGCAATAGGTGCCCTTCCTTATCGCGGATTACGCGCCCATAATTGCCGGCGTCCGGGAGCTTAGCGGTGAGATCGGTGGCGAAGGCTTGGTGCTTGAGGTGAAAATCGATCAGGCCCTTAAGCGTTGAGCACTTAAGCAGCGGCACATCCCCCGCCAAAACCAGCACCTGCCCCTTAAAATCCTTAAGGTACGGCTCTACCTGCTGGACCGCATGTCCGGTTCCCAGCTGCTCGTTCTGCTCGACAAATTCCACTCCTTGTGACTTAAAATAATCGGTGATGACCTCTTTTTGATGGCCCACCACCACATAGATCTTGCCGATCCCCAGTTTTTTTACGGTGTCGATCACGTAAGAGAGCAGCGGTCGGCCCAATACCGGATGAAAGACCTTGGGCAGATCGGATCTCATGCGCACACCCTTGCCGGCCGCCAGGATTATGGCGCGTAAATCATCCATATCGGCCACAGTATATCTCAACTTCCCGCTCTTGACAAATTGCTTACATTAATATAAAATTACCAATTGTGTATCAGCGGACTTCATAACTTCAAAAACCAAGGCAAAAAGCATGTTAAACTGCCTTGGTTTTTATTTAGGCCCCTCGACTCGCTGCGCTCGCTCGGGGCAAGGAGGAATAAATGAAAACCTTATACGTGGGAAACCTGCCCTGGAACATAACTGACGCCCAGCTGGCGGAATTCTTCGCTACTTGCGCCCCGGTCAGCTCGGCGCGCATCATCACCGAGGGGCCCGAAGGGCGCAGCAAGGGCTTCGGCTTTGTTGAGGTAGCCGATGAAGATGCCGAAAAAGTGATCAAGAACTTGAGCGGCCAATCCTTGAATGGGCGCGATATCACCATCAGCGAGGCCCGGCCTAAACCCAAAAAGAGCTGATGCCAGAATACGATTCCCTAAAGGCCGGCCTTAAAAAGCTGCTCCCCCCAGAACGCTATGAGCATTCGCTCCGGGTGGCAGAACAGGCGGAAGGGCTGGCCCGCCGCTATAAAGTGGCGGAAGATAAAGCCCGCCTGGCGGCCCTGCTCCACGATTGCTCCCGTTATCTGGATAGGGAGGGGATGCTGAAGATGGCGCGGGAGATGGGCTATATGATCGACCCGATCGAGGAGCTGGAGCCCAAGCTTTTGCATGCCCGGCTGGCCGCCGACATCGCCCAGCAGAAATTTAGCGTCACCGATGCCGAGGTATTGCTGGCCATTAAGAGCCACACCGTGGGCCGGCCTCAGATGAGCGAGCTCGAGAAAGTGGTCTACCTGGCCGATCATATCGAATGCGGCCGGGAATACCCCGGAGTGGAGAGCGTGCGGGAGCTGGCCTTAACTGATATGGATCAGGCGATCGTGGCTTCCACCGACAACATGATAAGGCATCTTTTGGAGCTTAAACTCCCGATCTTTGAGGGAACGATCGAGACCCGGAATTGGTTCCTGTTAAATGTGAAAAAATGAGCGAAACCTGGGAAAGCGAATATTTAAAAAGGATCTATAAGAAGGATGTGGTCCCGGCGCCCCCGCCCCAACCTCCTTCTCCTAAACCTATGCCTGCCCCTGTGCCAGCACCCACGCCTGCGCCTACTCCCGCACCTGCGCCCCAGCCCAGGGGAAAGCGCCACTCCCGCTGGCCGATCACCCTGGTCACGGTGAGCCTGGTATTGTTGATCTCCCTCTCCGCTTTTTTGGGCTTCACCCTGGCCATTTTCTCCCGCTTCATGCTGTTTGAGACCCTGTTGACCCTGATGCCCGGGGAAAAACTGCTGCGCGAGACCAACATCCTGGTAATGGGACTGGATTCCGCCGAAGGAGTGCACCGCAGCGACACTATGATCGTGGTGCATATCGATCCGGCCAAAAACACCGCCACCGCCATCTCCATTCCCCGCGACACCATTGTTGAGATCCCGGGGAGGAACCTGGATAAGGTCAACCACGCTTTTGCTTTCGGCGGCCCCGAGCTCTCCCGCCAGACCGTTGAGAACTTTTTGGGCATTCAGATCCCCTACTACATTTCCATCGACATGAAAGGCCTGGAAACCCTGATCGATGAGGTGGGCGGGGTGAACCTGGATGTCGAAAAGCGGATGTATTATATCGACCGCGCGCAGAACCTCTTTGTGGACCTGTACCCCGGCATGCAAAAGTTGACCGGGCATCAGGCCTTGACCTATCTGCGCTACCGCCACGACGGCGGGGATATCAACCGGATATTGCGGCAGCAGAAGTTCATCCGCGCCCTGGCCAGCCAGATCACCAATAAAGACAATTTGATGCATTCGCCCCAGCTGCTGCTCAAGATGTTCTCCTTTATGGACACCAACTTGAACACCCGCGACATCATCGGGCTGGCCCTGGCCATGCGCCGGGTCTATGATTTTGGCTCTATCAAGATCGAGACCGTCCCGGGGACCGACCTGATGCTCAACGGGGTGTACTATATGAAGCCGGACATGGAAACCGTCCAGCGGCTGGTCAGCCAGTATCTGAAAGGAAGCTGATTGAGGACAAAAAAAGATCCGCTGCTGGAATTGGTGATCAAGACCGCCGAAGATAAAAAGGCGGTGGACATCACGGTGCTGACCCTGCGCCCGCCGCACACCGGTATGTTCGATCATCTGGTGCTGATGAACGGGGAGTCCAGCCCGCAGCTTAAGGCCATAATCCGGGAACTGGAGCTTAAGGTAAAGAAGTCGGGTCTTAGGGGCATAAACTATGAAGGCAAGGTGGAATCGGGTTGGCTGGTCTTGGACCTGGGCAGCATCATCGTGCATGTGATGAGCCCGGCTATTCGCGCTTATTACGATATCGAGGGTTTGTGGGGGAAGGAGGCTATCGTTTATCACGTGTGATGTCCGTGGGGCTGTAGTTCAGTTGGGAGAACGCTTGACTGGCAGTCAAGAGGTCGGGGGTTCAACTCCCCCCAGCTCCACCAAATTTTAGAAAGGGGAAGGTAAAATGGCAAAAGGGAAAAAGTATGTGTATCGTTTCGGCGGGGGCCAGGCTGACGGCAACGAGTCAATGAAAAATCTATTGGGGGGCAAGGGGGCCAATCTGGCAGAAATGGCCGGGCACAAAAAACTGCGCCTGCCGGTGCCGCCGGGATTCACCATCACCACGGAGGTCTGCACTTATTATTACGACCACAAACGCTCTTATCCCAAAGAGCTCAAGCTCCAGACCGAGTCCGCTCTGGCCAAGGTTGAGGATCTTATGGGGAAAAAATTCGGCGATGCCAGCAATCCCCTGCTGGTCTCGGTTCGGTCCGGCGCGCGTCGTTCCATGCCCGGCATGATGGATACGGTGCTCAATATCGGCCTAAATGACGTTACCATCAAAGGCCTGATCAAGCAGACCGGCAATCCGCGTTTCGCTTACGACGCCTACCGCCGCCTGATCATGATGTATGCCGATGTGGTCATGGAAAAAGCGGAAGGTCTCGAGCCCAAGGGAGGCAAGGGCATCCGTAAAATACTCGATGAGAAGCTGGGCGAGGTCAAAAAACAAAAAGGCTATAAGACCGATACCGAATTGACCGTCAATGATCTAAAAAAACTGGTAGCCGAGTTCAAGCTCAAGGTCGAGGAAGTTCTGGGCCAACCTTTCCCGGAAGATCCAGCTGAGCAGCTCTGGGGCGGCATCGGCGCCGTATTTATGAGCTGGAACGGCAAGCGCGCGATCGAATACCGCCGCATCGAAAAGATCCCCAACGAGTGGGGCACCGCGGTAAATGTCCAGGCCATGGTCTTCGGCAATATGGGAGACGATTCCGCCACTGGGGTGGCTTTTACCCGCAATCCCGGCACCGGAGAAAATAATTTTTACGGTGAATACCTGGTCAATGCCCAGGGTGAAGACGTGGTGGCCGGCATCCGCACCCCCTCCCCCATCAATGAATATTCAAAGAACGATCACAGCAAGCATCTGCCTACTTTGGAAAAGACCATGCCCGGTATCTACAAAGAGCTGAAT
>Ga0315285_10003752_pt1 | contig 15804 bp, 14 predicted proteins | sample YL17G09_36_MG_FD_203698 | JGI IMG/M metagenome (GOLD analysis project Ga0315285, IMG submission 203698) | Sediment microbial communities from Yellowstone Lake, YNP, Wyoming, USA - YL17G09_36 | ecosystem: Environmental > Aquatic > Freshwater > Lake > Sediment | place: USA: Wyoming | collected...
ATGTTGCAGACATCACAGCGGTATACGGTCATACTTCATGCTGATTTTCTGGTTTGTGTTTGAATATGATAACATAACCTGAAAAAAAGGGATAATTTATATCCACCAATGGGCAACTGCATCAGAGACAGATCATGAATGTGAGTACCATATCAGTCCTGATGGTAATTTCGCTTGGAGCCATGAGCGGGACTGCGATTGGTTTGGTTATCGGATATGCACTCAAAAAACACAAAAGCGACTGGTCTGCAATGACCCGTCATGAAAAAACGGTAACGACAGGACTGATTATCGTCTGCTCTGGGATCTGTTGTGCCGGTCTTGGATGGTATTTTCTTGTGGCACCGCCGGCGTAAATCTCCCAAGACTGGTTTGCAGAATAAAAAGATATCCCGGCTGCCTTTTCTCAAACAGGAAGGGCACACGTCGTGTTGCGTACCGATAGACCATCAACGCTTCTGGTAAAAATGATATAGGCAGGACTTGTATGAACCACTCACGCTGGAAGGGATCTAAAAAATAGGAAGGTTATGCAGGATGAGGATACTATACCGTTTTCGGGACGGCTGATGGAACCTTGAACACAAGGACATTTTGGTCTTTATCCGTCAGGCTCATCTGGTCGAGATTGACGGTGTATGCCATGGTATCCTGGAGTACCTGAAGGTATGTCGCCTCCTGTTCCCCGTTGATTGCACAATATTTTTTCGTCGATGCAATGGGCCCGATTATGATGCCGTTTCCGAATTTTGTCGTTGCTCCGGTCAGGGTATAGGATGCAAAGTAGTTATTACACCCGCCGTATCCGGTCAGGTTTCCATCCGGGTTGAGTACCAGCGTAATTTCCGTGGTCGGCACGAGCAGAGACCTGCCATTCTGGATTGCCATGATCGTCAGGATCCATTCCCGGTAGAATCCGAACGATGCCGCAGGAGTTGGAGGCAGAGTTGTTGGCGGCATGATCGTGGGGACAGTGGTCGGGGGTACTGGCTGTGGTGGTGCCTGCGTCGTACATCCACTGGCAAGCACACAAAGAACAAGAGCAAGACCAAAAAGAACGGTTACATTTTTCATAGTCGTGATACATTTCTGATATATTTAAATCATATCCTCCTTTCAGGATTTTTTTAGCGGGCGCCTTTTAAAAAAAAGTCACACGGCAGAACAATTCCTGCCGGTACGGATTACGAAAAACGTATTGTATCCGGGGCGAAAAAACCCGGGTATACAGGTTTCTTTGGGATGCTTATCCTGTGACTCCGCCTTCATTCATCCTCGCCGGATCATGCAGCAGCTGCGGTATTTTTCAATACATGGTGGAGACCGGTATTCTCACCAGATACGCATCCGGCCCAGCATTTCAGCGACGTAGGAGCGGATCGCAGGATCCTCGCTGGCATCAAAAATGCGGTCCCTGAGCCCTTCAATCGCGCTGTACGTCCGGATTGCGGCAAGCGCAGAAACGGCACGCTGGCGGGTTCCCGCCTGCTCGCTCTTGTCTTTCATCCTTTCGATCAACGCATGCACTGCACGGCCACTCTTCAGTTTACCGAGCGCGTCAGTCGCTTGCCTCCGGATCTCGGAGTCCTCATCATTGCAGCAGTGAATAAGGGGGCGCACCGCTCTGGGATCACCGCTGTCTCCCAGTGCGATCACCGCCCCGATTCTGTCCGGTTGGTCCGTCCCGCCGCCTGCCTGTGCGATGAGACGGTAGATCCCACCCGTTCCCGGCACGGGATCATACCATTCCCCAATCGATTCTTCCACACACATACTCATGATATCACCCAAAACAATTTGTCAGCAATCAATGCACCTTTCCGCCACAATACAGGCGGAACATTTGATGAACATTCCAATAAAAACGGCTACCGCTTACCAAGAGCGGCATGTACCTGCCCGAACCGCATGGTTGTATTTCTCATGGGAGGGTACATCAAAAATATTTCTGCGTCCGGATTATAAATAATTAATCATGATAAATCCAATCCGCTGCGGAAAGGTTCAAAACCAATAGTATTCCCCTGCCAATAAAAACTCAGTTCCAAAATCCCGTTTCCGGATCAGATAATTTGATAAATCGTGATGGTAGAATGGACATTATGCAAAAGATTGTGAGCAGCAAGAAGATGGAGAACGGGATCGTTGTATTCTGGATCGACAAAGATGAGAAAAAATATGATTCGTTCAATTATTCGGAGCTCATCGATATGAAGATCAACGCCCTTGATCTCCTCGACCACCCCACCGTGTATGGCATCGATGTGGAAGCGCACAAGTTAATTATGAAGAAATAAGCCTGTAACGGGAGGACTGCAGGACAGTCATCCGGTTGATCATTCTAACACTATTTTTCATTGTATTTTGGTAAAAAAACCATAAATAATTCATCTCTCTTTCCTCCTTTTGTGGTTTCCCGTATCCGGCAACCGTCACGTTTGTTCTTCCTTCCCTTCAACCCGTGGCCGGGACAATTAAACCCGCGGATGCCTGTTTAACCATTGGCATTTTCTCCCGTACTCCGAACAAAAAAACGCTTTCACATATTTTTGGCGGGGGACCCGATGGATGAGAGGTATCCCCTCCAACCGGCAGTTCTCATCGCCAGGACCGCGGGTGACAGACGATCAGGAACAGAAGGGAGACAAAAACCGCAGGAATGATCGATGGGATCAGACCCCCGGCTCGTTGTGTCGCATGTGCCGGAACTGCGGGTTCAAGCACGAGATCTGCCGCCACTGTCTGACCGGCAATGACCCGGACTGCCTGTTCCTCCGGGGCATATCCCTCTTTTGCAGCGGTGAGCGTATGGTTGCCGGCAGGGATGTCTGTGAGCGTACCCGGTGAGATACCCGCATCAGCTCCATCGAGCATGAGCCGGCCACCGCCGGGGCTCGTGGTGATGCGAAGCGAACCCGTGGCAGGGATCAGGGTCACATCGATCTCCGCCCGCATGCCTGCCTCCACCGTAACCGGCAGCGTTTGTTGTGTATACCCGAAACGGGAGAATGTCACGTTATAGGTTCCTGGTTTTAGACCTTCAAGGATCAGCGGGGATGCCCCACGGTATTCCCCGTCCAGCACGACCGATGTCCCGTCCGGAGTGGAGCGGAGGAGGAGGGCCCCGGGCTGATCGGGAGCTTTGATGGCGATGCCCGGCTGCGCCAGTGTGATGGGGATCGTACGATAATTGGCATTACTCACATGTGACCGGTCGACAGGTTCGCTGGTGACCCAGACAGTATAGGTTCCCGGATCGAGCCGCCCTCCGAGCGAATGCGTATCCCAACGGTAAACCCAGCGGTCCTGGTCATCGACGCGCACCCTTGTCAACCCGCCCTGATCAGCACGCGAGCTGATATCATCGAGCGCAACGCCGTTTGACGGAAGGTTCGGCCCGGTGAGGAAGAGGTAGACCGTGGAACTTTCCGGTGAATACCCTGACAGCGGGATGGTATCGCCAAGGAACCACGATTCACCTGCGGATGCACTTGCACCAATGACGAGAACCACGACAAGAAGCGAAAGGATTCCTGCTGTGGGGATGGTGCGGATACTTCTCATAAGGACATACCATGATGATGTATCTGAAATATCTTTGGTTCGTCGTATCGTATCATCCGCCATTTCATGGCCAGGCCCTGGTATTTCCTGATGCTGCATTCCCCGGGTCATTTTCCCCGTTCCTGCCGGGATCTGTTCATCCCCAATGATACCTGATACAGATCAGTAATAAAAAAGTCATGCAGGATTTTTAAACCACGAATTCAGGAATTTTTTCATCCTGCGTCAACCCCTGCGTATGACGCCGGAATCTGATGCAGCTATGTCGGTTGCAGCATAAGAGGTGCCCGGGGGTGTGAATGCAGGTCGGGCCTGCAATCCCGTCGTTGTCATGGAGGATGATGTCCGGCTGCACAGGTTTGAACCTGAAAAAACCTTGAACACCCTGTACAGTATGCCAATAAACCCGCCGGGGACGGGCATGGGCTTTGTCCCTTCAACATAGCCTGCATCATCAGCGTGGATTGCCACTTTTGCCCCGCTGATGTCCCAGAGCTCGTACGCGTTTCCCGTGTGGTCCAGGTGATAATGCGTGAGGATGAAGGTCTCAATATCCGAAGGGATAGCTCCAAGGGTTTTCTCAACGTACTCCAGAATTTTTCCGGTATTTCCCGGCAATCCTGTATCGACCGGACCAGCCCGTCACCGACAATAATAAAGCAATTGCCGTTGACGCCATCAACCTGGTGGACCCCGGGAATAATTTCCATGGTCTCACTGCACTGCATATGGCATGGCGGTCTCTTAATATATTGTACTCCACGCAGGGGTCAGTTCATTGGATACTTTTCAGGACACCGTCGGGCCTTTCACGTTATCGATTGTGTGGTGTGGCAGGATAAAAATAGTGTTAGTGTAGTTTTTTCCCGAATCCTGCTCCGCATAACCCGGCGATTGCGATTGCAAAGAACGTGATTATTGGCGGGAGCGGGGATTTTTCCGTCGGCGCGGCCATCGCAGGGGCAGCCGGCTGCGGGTTCAGGGTGGCATAGAGGTCAACGGTCTGTCCCTTTACCGGAGTGGTGGTTATGGAACCGGTATAGGAGATATATCCGTCTTTCTGGACGGTGAATGAGCGGTACGGTGTTCCGGTCACATAGACCTGCACACTGAGCATGCCCTGTGCGATCTTCCCTTTTTCAACGCCATCGAACAGGACGGTTGCACCGTCCACATTGGAGTGGACGGCAAACCAGCCCTTGTCACCTCCGATGCCCTGGGGCGTGATGACAACGGGTGCCGCGACCGGGTTCAGCGTCGCGTACAGGTCAATGTTCTCACTTTTTTGCGGCATGCGGGGAACGGACCCGGTGTACGGTGCATACCCGTCCTTCTCTACCCGAAAGGTGAGATAAGGGGTGCCGGTGGTGTAGACCTCGACATAGAGCAACCCCTGCGAGGTCTGACCTTTGACATCACCATCGAACAGGACGGTTGCTCCGTCCACATTGGAGTGGACAATAAACCATCCCTTCTCACCTCCGACACTGGCAGGTGTTGCGGGAGGCATCGGGTTCAGTGTCGCGTACAGGTCGACGCTCTCCCCTTTTTCAGGTACCCGCGGGATGGATCCAAGATAGGTCGCATACCCGGGCCTTTCAACCCGGTAGGTCGTAAACGGTGTTCCGGTGGTGGGTGCGGCAACCGAGAACGTTCCCTGCTCGATCGTCCCCAGATATTTTCCATCAAAATAGACACCCGCACCGTTGACATTGCAGTGAAGGACATACCATCCGTAATCGCCCCCGGACTCTGTTCCGGCAGCGGATACGACCGGGATACAGGCTCCCGCACCGATCAAGGCGGCGAGCATAACCGGAATAAACCATTGGAATTTCATCACATCTCCTCTCTTTGATCATTCATCTTTGAAAAAAGAATATAAATACTCATGGTGGTGCAGGGGATTGGGCCGGAGAGGGGAACTGCCCGACCTTTCCAGCCCTGCCGCCCTGTTTTCCCCGCCATGATCCTGTCAGGAACAAGCCTCCAGCCGACGGGAGGAGAGCATTCAGTAATCTTCCTCCCGCTTCTTCCACACGTGCAACACCCAGAAGAACGACACTGCGGTGGCAACCACCGTGGAAACGATAAGCATCGGGACATACCACCACTGCGCAGCCATCTGCCCCTCCATAATCCCGCTGCCTGCAATGGTCGCGAGCGTATTGGGGACAAGAAACGCCGTGCCAAGGACGGTAAGGTAGGCGGTCACGAGCGCGAACCGGTTGTTCAGGCTCTGGAGCTGGTTGTTATAGATGCTCTGCATCACTTCAAGACCGGAGGCGAGCATGGTCGACATCTGCTCTGAGAGCCCGATATGCCGGTCGATGTTATCCGAGAGCATGCCGATCCTCCCCAGCAGCCGCTCGTCATTGGTGATCAGGTCGGAGTCCCCGTAGCGCAGCGACTCGACCACGTCCTTTGTCGCCCACAGGACGTTTAAGTAATCGATCAGCACGTGCTTCATCCGGTAGATGCTATGGGCGACCTTTTTTTTACTCACTTTTTCTTCGATCAACGACTTGCTGATCTCGTCCCCGGCCGTTTCTATCTCGCGCAGGTACTCGAAGTTCCGGTCATTGTTTTCATCAATGATCCGCTCCAGGAGCTGCGTGATGCGGTCGGCAATGCTCCCGGCTTCCATCCTCTTAAGGAACTGCGGAGCATACCGCGACAGGCGCAGCAGCCGGTTGAGCTCGATGCTGTGGACGGTAAAGATCACGTTGTTACGGATAAGGATGATCAGCGGATGTACCTTCATCTTCTCGTTCTTCATCGAGACTGCAGGAAGCATGATGCCCAGTTCCGTATCGTGGTCCTCGTATGCCGAGTAGAACCCCCCGATGAGTTTCGATACCGGGATCTTGGAAAAACCGCCCGCCAGCGCAGCGGATTCAAACGCTTTTTCCTGTTCTTCTGCCGTCCAGTCAATCCATGCGATGCTTGCATCGCTGACAACGCTCACGTACTCCTCGAGTGCCCGGTCGGTCAGCCGGTCTACCTGACCGTCCTTGTGCAGGATGATGCAGAAGTTTGAGACCTGCGGTGCAGGTGGCGCCGCAACACTCTGCTGTGATGGTATTGTCTCCATTCATCTCACCTCGTATAGTGTTCTTATGGCGGGGGGTGGTTCTCCGGAGTAGGATAGTTTCGGCAAGGTAATAAGGTGTGACTGCTCAGCCCCGCTCAACGAATAGCTGTCAACGGTTGCGTTGATCCCATCCCAATTTTTTCAGCTTAATGGTGCCTGAAGAGAAATGATTGGTTTGAAATCGGTGATTATCAAAGGTCAGCCCCAAAATACCCATGGGGATATGAGGTATCGCCAGACTTTCCCCGAGGAGATATCGCAATGGGGGATTATGATAATCCATCAGGAGGTTCTTTAAAAAAATCTGTAAATTTCTTTGGGATCACGGTATCAATATTTTATTTTTGGGGGGCTGATGTTTCATAATCATCTTGAAATGTTATTCAAGAAAGTGATGGGTCAGGTTCATCACATCGCGGTACGGGATAACGCCGACAAGCCGGTTCTGTTCATCGGTGACCGGGATCGCCCGGAAATCGTACCGGGCAAAATACTGCGAGGCTTCCTTGAGCGTGCTTTCCGTGGACAGGCTGATCACATTCTCGACCATGATATCCTTTAAAAGCGCTTTGTCATCCGCCTTTAATAACTCCTTTAAGTCAATCACTCCGAGAAGGATCTCCTGTTCGCTCGTGACATACACATACATGATCACATCCTTGTCCCGGGCATGCCGCGGGTAATCATTCTGGACGTACTCAACCGTTGTTTCGGGGGGAAATTTCAGGATCTTCTGCGTGGTGTAATGGATGACTTTCTCTTCCTGTTTTTCTAAAATGGCGTTAATCTTTTTGGCATTGTCAGGGTTGACGGCAGTAAGGATCACATGGGCTTCCGCGTGGGGGATCACCGAGAGGATATCTGCGGCCTGGCCCGGCGTCATGTCGTTGATCAGCTGGACCACCTTCTCCTTGCTTAAGGATGCGATGATGTCCCGCTGCACAATGGGCTCGATCTCCTCAAGCGTATCGGACGCATGCTCGTTTGAGAGAGAGGAGAAGATCATGACCCGCTGGTCATGGTCGAGTTCTTCCAGGATGTCTGCGAGGTCGACCGGGTGAATGTCGGCAAGTTTTTCCTTGAGTACCTTTAATTTCACGTCACCCTTGAAACTGCTGATGTGCGAAGGGAGCGGCTGGACATAGGTCCACGAGATCGCACCGTCACTGTCGCCGTCTCCCTGAGGGTAGATGATGCCGGCGAGGGACCCCAGTCCCAGGCGGCGGAGCCGTGCGTATCTGCTCGTATCGACATCGGTTACATAGAGTTTTTCGTTCCGCTCTACAAGCCGTATATCATAGACTACTTCCACCTCGGCATCCTCCGTGTCGAGCACTTTTTTATCAAGGATGTGATCCCGGAGCAGGATCGCGTCATCCGGCGGTCGCATTTCAAATTTTTTTATCTCATCGATATCGATGACAACCGTCCCGGGGACAATCGTCGTAACATGTTCCCATGGAATAAGCAGTGAGGGGGCACCAAACGGGCGGGAAACAAGAAGGTTTTTTACTTCAGGGAGTTTTGCGGTTTCAATGATCATCAGGTCAGAAAGCGTGCCGATCTTCTTTTCCCGCAGCAGCACCTTTGCGTCAAGCAGACTGCTCAACAGGTAGTGTTTGTCTGCCTTTGCCGGTTTTACCGCACCCGTATCATTGGTCATGGTAATTTCCCGCTTTCTTATACCATCAGAGCATTGTCCAGAACTTGTAGCCGAGCAGCAGCACAAGGAATATCAGGTACAGGCGGAGAAAAAGCAATACTAACTTCACTCCGCGGGACATCCTGATCCGTGGCGTCGCGTACTTCCGGTTGATCTCGGTGATTTTGTCAGTCCACCCGCGAATTACACTGCCGATCCGTGTTCCAAACATGCCTTCAACGGTTATCATGTGTGCTCCTCCAGCTCATTTTCCTATGCAATCCACTCCGGGAAGAGTGTGGAAATGCCATACAGGGTGGAAAGGACGATGATCGCGATGACGATGAATGCACCTGCCACGTTCTGTGCTGTCGTATTCCTGTATTTCCCCATGACCTCTTCGTTGTTCAGCAGCAGGATCAAAAACACCAGTGCTGCCGGCAGCAGGGTGACGGCGATCACCTGGACAAAGAGGGTGATGAGGACCAGCGGTGCATTCGGGATCAGGACAACAATCCCTGCAGTGACCAGCGCAAAGAAGTAGCATGCGTAGAACCATGGCGCCTCGCGGATCTTCAGGTTGAGCGAGTGCGCCCACCCGAACACTTCGCCAAATGCCCACGAGCTTGCTAGCGATATGCAGATCGCACCGAGGAACCCTGCATCAAAGAGCCCGATGGCAATGATCGTGCCCAGGAACGGGTTGGTGGTCATCATGATGGATGCCGCCTGGGCTGCGCTCTCAATCTCGCTCCCGTACAGCACCGTGCCGGAGACGACGACCACGAAGATGGCGACAATCACGGTGAACGCAGATCCGATCAGGGTGTCCATCTGCCCCCACGGGATATCCTTCTCCCTCATCCCCTTGTCAACCACCGCACTCTGCTGGAAGAAGATCATCCACGGCGCAATCGTCGTCCCGATGTTCGCCATTAAAAAGAAGAACAGCATGCCGTTGAAGCCGCCCGGAAAGTGGGGGACAAGGCCGACAGAGAGGACTTCACCGACCGACGGGTGTACGAGGAATGCTGCCGGGATATAGATCAGGTTGAGTGCAGCAAACAGGATTGCAATCTTCTCCCACGTCCAGTACCTCCCCTGCAGCACCATGAGCATCATGATGGCCGAGACAACGATGACGGTGATGACCGGAGGGATATGGAAGATGGAGAGCGCCGCGGTCATGCCGATGAATTCGGTGATGAGTGTCAGCCAGTTCAGCAGCGCGAGGTCTAAAAACGAGAACCACCCCCAGAACGGTCCAAACGCGTCAAAGATCGCCTCCGCATGCCCGCGTTTCGTCACAGCACCGAGCCGCACGGTCATCTCCTGCACGACATACGCGACCGGCAGCAGCAGGAGCAAAAACCAGATCAGCCCGTACCCGTATTTTGCGCCGGTGACTGCATAGGTGGTGATGCCGCCGGCATCATTGTCCGCGAGCATAACGATGAGGCCCGGGCCGGCGAGGAGGAGATAAATTTTTACTACTTTGATAAATCTCTGGTATTTATAAAAAAAGGTCGAACCGAAATCCATTCCCGCACATCCGGACATCGTGGTATATGGTACATTCTACGGAATCCAGCCCCCGTCTCACAGGAATGAACGGATCGCACACCGTTCACGTCCTGACTGTTCCTCCTAGGTAATCACCGGCATCCCTTAATAATAATTTCGTGTTGCGGTTTATCTGACCGGCGTGGGGATACTTTCGCCCCGCGCAAACCTGAGGCTTATCAGCCTCAGAACAGCAGGGTTCCGGTGCGATGAGGATCAAACTGCAGAACGGGATCACGCTCCAGTCAGGTACATTCAATGCGGTGATCGCCCCGGAGAGGGTTATTGTCTCTGCCCTCAACAGCCACGCGGATCTCCAGCGGTTCCTGTTCCTCTTTGTGTGCGGCAACTACTCGCGCCTTCTCTCATCCATCAGCCGCACTTCTGCAAACTTCGAGGTCCGCAGGGCATTCACGGCACACCAGCTCTTCACCATTTTAAAAGAGGCGGGCCACACCATCGTCTTTGTCGAGCACGACCCGACCATGTTTGACGGGGCGGAGACGATGATCATGCCGGTCTCTGCTGCACTCAGGGACGTGGGGCGTGAGGCGCTCGTGATCCTGTACACGCCGTCCGTGGATCGCCCGTTTTCCGCACTGGTACGCTCGGCTGACCGTATCGTCCAGATCACGCCTGACGGTGATCCCTCCTGCCGCCGGCACCGCAGCGCCCGCTCGTGCTCTCCGGGCGGCCTGCTGCCTCCTGCGCAGACAACGCTGGAGGTGTCGTAACGGGCAGGAGCTTTGCAAGCATCCGGCAGGGCGTGAAGAGTACCGCAAACCGCTGGGCCAGATCAGCGCGGGCACTCAAAAAAGATGACCAGCCGTACGGTGAGAGGCTCGTTGCGCTCGCCACGATGCATGCAAGCGAGGCATTCTATGGCTGCGACGACCCGCTCGAAGCCGCGGTCTTCTCCGTGCTTGTCGAAATGATCAAGCGGCAGGAGCAGGACAGGCGGGGGAAAAACGATGTGGATCCTTGATTCGGTGCCCCGGGGCGGCGTGGACCTCTGGTACAGGGACGGCACGGTAAAAAAAATACACCACGGGTACGACCCGCCGTTCTACCTCCACCTGCCCGACCCGCACCCGCACCACGGGATGATCGAGGCGCTGGAGAGCGAGTACCGTGCAGAGGAGTGCACGTTCAGGACGATCTTCGGTGATCTTGCGGGATACAAGGTCTTTGCCGGTCGCCCGGTAGCAGAAGCGATCGAGCAGCAGACACGGTACGAAGCCCAGCTCTTCAACGTGGATGTGCGCATCGACCAGCGCTTCATGGCAGAGCGCGGCATATTCCCCTGCGGCACGGATCCCGGGTCCCGGTTTTCACCGGACCTCTCCTGCGACCTGCGCCTGATGGAAATTCGTATCGACGGGAACCCGGCACTCTCGTCTGCTTACTCCGGTATCCATGTCATTCACGAGCGGACCGAATGGCTGCACGGGGCGGAGCGCGATGTGTTCGCCGACCTCTTTGCGCTCGTCACCGCGTGCGACCCTGACGTGATCCTCATGCCGGATGCCGATGCATGGATGCAAAAGCTGCAGAAGCAGGCCAGATCCTGCAGCCTTGTGCTGCCGTTTTCCCGGACCGGGAAGTACCGCACAATGGACGCACGGTCGTACTGGAGTTACGGGCGTGCCGAGTACAAGGAGTCGGCGCTCATCCCGGACGGGCGGGTCCTGATCGACACGGAGCAGAGCTTCGTGTACCGCGAAGGGGGGCTTGCAGGCGTGCTCATGGCGGCGCGGCTCTCCGGGCTCTCCCCGAACCTCGCGTCCCGGTTCACGCCGGGCACGCTCATCTCAAGTTATGAAGTGTACGAGGCGGTAACACGGGGCATTGTAGTCCCGTTCCGGAAAAGCGACGCGGAGAAGGTGCGCCGGTTTGCCGAACTCAGATCTGCAGACCGCGGCGGGATGATGTTCCAGCCTGCGCCGGGGGTCTACGGGGACGTGGACGAGATCGACTTTACATCGCTGTACCCATCGATCATCGTGCAGTCGAACCTCTCGCCCGAGACCATCGATCACCCGGAGAGGCCGGGCTTTTTACCGGCTGTACTTGACCCCCTGCTTGGCCTGCGGATCAGGACAAAACAGGCAAAGAAGCAGGACCCCCGGTATGCCGGCATCGATTCGATCCTCAAGTGGATGCTTGTAACCTGTTTTGGGTACACCGGGTATAAAAATGCGAAATTCGGGCGAATCGAGGTGCACGAAGGGATTACCGGGCGGTCCCGCGACATTCTCCTGCGCACGAAGGATATCGCGGAAGCGATGGGGTTTAACGTCCTGCACGGGATCGTGGACTGCCTCTGGGTGAAGGGGTCGCCCATCGGAGCGCTGAAAGCCCGTGTCGAACAGGAGACCCGGCTGCTCACGGAGATCGAGCACTTCGACTGGATCGTGTTCCTGCCGCAGAACGACGGGTCCGGCTCGTACAGCCACTATTACGGCAGGCTTGCAGACGGCAGTGTAAAGGTCAGGGGGATCGCTGCACGGCGGCATGACACCCCGGAGTACATCCGCTCCATGCAGCGCGACATGCTTGCCGTGATGTCGGGGGCAGCAACGATCGCGGATCTTGTAACCGTGAGGGACCGGGTCAGCGCAATCCACCGGCACGCGGTGCAGGATCTGCCCCATGCAGCGGTGAGCGACATGACAATCAACCGGCGGATCAGCAGGCTCACGTACACGCACCGTTGCATTGAGGGGGCGGCAGTGGACGCGTACCGCACGAACGGTGTCGGTATCGCACCGGGCTCAAAGATCAGCTATGTCGTGAGGGACGCGCGGAAGTACCAGGTCGATCCCGCGTGGGACGCCGGGTCATTCGATGTGTCCTATTACCGCGGGCTGCTGGAGAAGGCATGGAACGAGATCTCGTTTGCGTTCACGCAGGGAGATACGTACCCAATGACGAGGGGAACCGGATCACCGGTTTTTTTTGAGAGTTCTGCACAACATTAAAAAAACACTCATTCTCCCATCACGGTACAGACAACCGTCCGCTCCCTCCCCGCATTCACGTCGAGTTCCAGCAATACGATCTGCTGCCATGTTCCGCAGGTGAGATCCCCCCTCTCAACCGGCACCGTGAGCGAGGGGCCGACAAGCGCTGCCTTGACATGCGACCTCCCGTTGCCGTCGCCCCAGCGGGTGTTATGGGCATAGGGGGCATCGTCCGGAGCGAGGACGGAAAGTGCCCGTTTCAGGTCGGAAAGGACACCGGGCTCATACTCAATGGTGGTGAGTGCAGCGGTTGAGTGCTGGACAAAGAGGTGGACAAGGCCGTTTTTCACACCACTGTCGCTGACGACTTTTTTCACTTCCGGTGTGAGATTGATGATGTCGCCTTCTCTTTTCGATGTTTGGGAAATCGTGGTACGGAACATAAGATTCACCAGAAAAGGATCTCCTCCCGCAGACAAAACAATTCCTGTCAACATGTCAGTACAATTCGCATGGGGAAAGGGATGCTACAACAATGGTGAAGGCCGGTTCTCCCCCACATTTTTGAGATTCATCGTGAAAATGCGCCAATAAGAGCGAAGAGATCGTGTACCTGCGTGGTCAGGAAGATCGGGATATAAGAAAAGGGGGGGTTATTGGAACGGTCAGGGAGTATCCGCGTCCTTCCCGTTCTTTTCTTCCGTTGGCGGCACCTGACCATTGTCCACGTCAGCCGGGACAAACGCTACGCCGATAACCCGGTCACCCTTATCGAGGCGCATAATCCGGACGCCTTTTGTGCCGCGCCCGATGATCCGTATCTCATCGACCCGGATCCGGATTACAACACCGGATGCAGTCATCACAACAATCTGATCGCCCACTGAGACCGCCCGTGACTCGATGACAACGGCATTGTCATCACGTTCGAGAAGCATGTTTTTGACGCCCAGGGTTCCCCGCCCATGTCCCCGGAAATCATCAAACTCCGTCCGCTTGCCAAACCCGACATCAGAGATCGTGAGGAGATGGTCTTTTTCCAGGAGGGTTACTGCCACGATGGTATCTTCACCCCGCAGCTTCATACCCCGTACACCCACTGCGGTTCGTGCCACAATCCGCACCGTCTCTTCATGGAACCGGAGGCTTCTCCCGAACCGCGTCGTCAGGACAATCTCCTTGGTACCATCGGTCTGTATGACACTCACCAGCTGGTCGTTTTCACGGAGTCTTATCGCGTTTGTCCCCACAGTTCTCGGGTTATCGAATTTGTCCTGCGGGATCTTGATGACCTGCCCGAATTTCGTCGCAAAGAGCAGGAAGTGGTCGTGCCGGAACTCGCGGATCGGGATGACGGTTGTCACCACCTCGTCCTTTACGTTGAGCAAATTGACAATCGGTTTACCCTTTGCAACCCGCGAGCTCTCGGGGATCTGGTAGACCTTGAGCCAGTATACCCGCCCGATGTTGGTGAAGCAGAGCAGGTAGTCCTTCATACCGGCGACAAAGACCGAATCGACAAGGTCCTCTTCCTTGGTTGCCATGCCGGCGATGCCGTGCCCGCCGCGCCTCTGGTTGCGGTAGGTGTCAAGGTCGGTGCGCTTGATGTAGTTTGCCGTCGTGAGCGAGACGAGCACCGTCTTGTCCTCGATCAGGTCTTCGCTGGAGAGGTCGCTTGTATCGATCTCGATCCGGGTCCTGCGTGCATCGCCGAACTTCGCGGAGATCTCAGCAGTTTCGCGCCGGATCTCGTCTTTTATAGTGGCTTCGCTGGACAGGATTGTGGTAAGCCGGATGATCTCCACTTCAAAGCCCTTCTTCTCATCAATGATCTTCTGCTGCTCAAGCGCCGCGAGCCGGCGGAGCTGCATCTGGAGGATCGCGTTTGCCTGGGGCTCGTCAAGCCCGAATTTGGCAATAAGGGCATTGCGTGCATTGTCAACGGTATCCGATGCGCGGATCGCGGCGATGACCAGATCGATATTCGAGAGCGCGACCAGGAGACCGTTTAAGATGTGCACCTTTTCCTGCGCCTTTTTTAAATCGAACTCGGACCTGCGCCGGACAACCTCGATACGGTGCTGGACAAAACACTCGAGCAGCCCGTGGAGGGTGAGAGTTTTGGGCTGGTTGTCCACGATCGCGAGGTTGATGACCCAGAATGAGGACTCAAGCGCGGTGAGCTTGTAGAGGTTGTTGAGGATTACCGGGGACATCGTGCCCTTGCGGAGCTCGAAGACGACGCGGATGCCCTCCTTGTCTGACTCATCGCGGAGGTCGCTGATGCCATCGATCCTCTTTTCCTTGACCATCTCGGCGATATTTGCGATCCACTGTGCCTTGTTCACCTGGAACGGGAGCTCGGTGACAATGATACGGTCGCCCCGGTTCCCTCCCTCCGATTCCTCAATGGTGGCGACACCACGCACGACCAGTTTGCCCTGCCCGGTGGAGTATACGTTCCGGGCGCCTTCTGTGCCCATCAGGAGACCCCCGGTCGGGAAGTCAGGGGCTGGCATGACCTGCATCAGGTCTTCAACAGTGACCTGGGGGTTATCGAGATACCGGGTCACCGCAGCGCAGACCTCACGGAGGTTATGGGGCGGCATCTTTGTCGCCATGCCCACCGCGATCCCGTCCGAACCGTTCACGAGCAGGTTGGGGACCTTTGCAGGGAGCACGGTGGGTTCTTCGAGCGACTCGTCGAAGTTCGGGACGAACCTGACGGTATCTTTTTCAATATCGTGGAGAAGTTCCTCGGCAACCGGGGTGAGGCGCACCTCGGTGTACCGCATCGCTGCTGCCGCGTCGCCGTCAACCGAACCGAAGTTGCCCTGCCCCTGGACGAGTATGTTCCGGTAGGAGAAGGGCTGCGCCATCTTGACTATCGTATCGTAGATGGAGGAATCGCCGTGAGGGTGGAACTTACCCATCACTTCACCGACAACCCTCGCGCTCTTTTTTGTGGGCTTGTCACT
>Ga0315285_10003754_pt1 | contig 15801 bp, 12 predicted proteins | sample YL17G09_36_MG_FD_203698 | JGI IMG/M metagenome (GOLD analysis project Ga0315285, IMG submission 203698) | Sediment microbial communities from Yellowstone Lake, YNP, Wyoming, USA - YL17G09_36 | ecosystem: Environmental > Aquatic > Freshwater > Lake > Sediment | place: USA: Wyoming | collected...
GTAAACGAGAATCCAGACGTCGTCCCTGCGAAAGCAGGGAACTATACAAAAATAATCTGGATTCCGTGTCAAGCACGGAATGACAAAAATACTCTCTGGATTCCCACTTTCGGGGGAATGACACAATTCAAGTCGTTAGTTTTTCAGCAATCTCAATTTGTTATTTAACAAAATTTAACTTCTTAAATGACCAATATCTGAGAAATGCCTTCCCTTTTATCTGATTAATTGTTATTCCACCCCATTTCCTGCTGTCATAACTATTTCCGCTATTATCTCCAAAAAGATAATACTCATTGTCAGGTATTGTCTTCACAACATCTTCCGAAAATTGATAATCATTCTCATAATATATCTCAGAAATTCTCAAAGGCTCTTGAACCTCTTCTCCATTAATATAAATTGATCCATCAAAAATCTGAAGATTCTCCCCCGGTAATCCAACAATTCTTTTTATGTAAAACGGTTTATCCGAAGAATAAATACTCTGAGGAACTTTAAACACAACAATATCCCCTCTTTTAGGTTTTGAGAACCAATAGACAAACTTATTAACCAAGATTTTATCATACTCATACTTGCCCTTAAGAGGTTCTACAGATAAAAATTCTGTAGCTAAGCGAGGAATCTTTTCATACCAGCTATGGTTCTTCAAAAAGACATATTGTGGATTTCCTTGATTGCGATAATGATTATCACTGAGAACAATCAAGTCGTCTTTCCCATCATTATTCACATCCTTTTCAGCTATTAATCCACCAATTAGAGTTGGTATCATCGACCCTGTTGGAATTTTATAAATTTCAACCACAAATCCCCTGATAAAGGTCGTGATTAACATAGCAATAATGAAAGCTTCCGCACATTCCTTCAGGAATCGACCTATTCCTTTATCTTCCTTTGTATCCTCTAATGGAACCATAATAACAAAAAAATCGACGATAATATTGAACCACGACGACACAACGTTCACAAAGAAATATTTTTAAATAAAAGACAAAAAATAAATTTCTAATTAGTCTTATTGTTTTATTAACATTCTTAGTGTTCGTCGTGCCGTTGTGGTGAAATACTATGAATTTTTGATTTTTTAAAGTAATAATCTTTTTCAAATAAGGTCAAGTTATTTTCACACATACAAATCTCTCCAATTATCCCATTATAATTCTTTTCCTTCTTCACTTGACAATTTCCAATAGATAAAGGTAAAAGTATATTTTGATAAATACACATTTTAAGGACTTATCTATTTATTAGAGGAAAAAGGCAATGGAATTTATTCTTAAAAAAACCGATAAAAAAATGGGAGAGATTCTCCTCGAAAATGCTATTATCTCTGAAAAACAACTGGAGGAAGGACTAAAGCTCGCCGCTGAAAAAGGAATCAGAATCGGTGAAGCCCTTATGCAGATGGGAGCTATCACTGAAAATCATATCCTATGGGTTCTTGGGACTCAAATGAGCACCACATACGTTGACCTCGATGAGGATATGATTGACCGCGATTTAATCGCTCAATATCCACTCGATATTCTCATATCAAATTGTTTTTTACCTCTTTATGTTGTTGATAATGAAATGACAATCGTTATGGGAGACCCTACAGATATTAAAGCCTTAGAGAATATTCAGTCTGCTATCCCCGGCAAAATCTTTAAAATCCACTTGGCTTCGCCTGAGAAAATTAAACGCATTCTCCTCGAACAAAAACTTTATACTATCGAACTCAACATAAGTAAAATTAACATTGATGAAGGAGCTTTTTATGAACTTTATGAGACGCCGGAGGTCAACAACGCCCGATTTTATGCCTGGTTATTGAATAAACTTATTTTGAATCCCGGTAGCGCTCTTCAAATTTGCCCCGAATTATACTCCATCAAAATCAGACTTATTAACAAAGAAAAAATCACAGAGCTAACTCAGTATTCAGATTCTCTTCATCCTGTCGTTGTCGATATATTCAAACGTTCCACTCGATTGAACAATCTTCCAGCCTATAGAATTGTCTCTGGTTGTTTTACAGGCTCAAAAGAACAGAAAAATTTAATCTTCCGAGTAACTTTCATACCGTCAATGGCTGGCAAAGTCATCTCAATCAGAAAAGTTGATGAAATTAATCATACACAAACATCGCTGTATTTTAAAATCCAAAAATTGGGACAAAAAATGATTCGGGAACTCCTGAAAATTAAAAATGGAATTATTATCATTTCCTCAGATGAAGAACAACAAATGTTGAATCTTGCCTATAACCTCTTAGAAAAATTTAAAGATAAGAAGAAGGAAATCTATACTATTGAAAGAGAAGTTAGACTGAAAGTCACTGATTACGTTCAAGTTGACCTTGCGAATAATACCATCAGCCTCGCAGATGCTATCAGCTCATTATCACTCTTTTATCCCGATGTGGTTTTTATTAATGAAAAAACAGATGACTCCGCCTTCTTTGAAATTATGAAATTGGTCGAAAATGGCTCTATTGTGATATTATCACTGATTGCATCTTCTCTTGATAATGCCTTATTGAATCTCTTTACAAAGTCATTTAACAAGAAAGTTATCCTTGATGATATTAGATATATAGTGATTTGCAGCAAAAATAAATATGACTTGACGAAAGTTGATTCGTCATTCGCAAAGAAATTCATATGAAATTTAATTCTTCTTAAAACATTAAACTTTTAACTTGAAACATATATCATTATTTCTCTTACCAAGTATAACCATAAGGAGTTATTATGGAAATTAAGGAACTACTTGAAAAAACAATTGAAGCTGGAGCATCTGATTTGCACCTCATTATTGAACTACCTCCTATGATGCGTATTCACGGTCATATCCAACCTACAAAATATCAAACCATTACAAAAGAATTAAACCGGGAAATAATTTATAAAATATTAACAGAAGACCAAATAAAAACTCTTGAGAATGAAAAAGAATTAGACTTAGCTTATCAACTTCCCGGCAAATCAAGATTCAGAGTAAATATCTTTTATCAACGAAAGGGGTTATCAGCCGCATTCAGAACTATTCCAATGAAAATAAGAACCATTCAGGAATTAGGGATGCCTGAAGTTCTCGCAAAGATTACAGAAAGAGCTCGTGGTCTTGTTCTCGTTACGGGTCCAACGGGTTGCGGCAAAACTACAACCCTTGCGGCAATGATTGACCACGTCAACAAAACACGGAGCGAACACATCATTACTATTGAAGAGCCTATTGAATATGTCCACGAACCTCAAAAATGTATTATCAACCAAAGAGAAGTAAAAGTTAATACAAAATCTTTCGCAAATGCTCTCAGAGCGTCTCTAAGAGAAGACCCCGACATCATTATGGTTGGAGAAATGCGTGATTTGGAAACTATTGCACTCGCTATAACAGCCGCAGAAACAGGTCACCTCGTTTTTGCCACACTGCATACATCAAGTGCTCCAAAAACCTGCGATAGACTCATAGATGTTTTCCCACCCGAACAACAAAATCAAATCAGAACTATGTTCTCTGAATCAATCGTCGCAGTCCTCTGCCAGGCACTTATTCCTAAAAAGGATGGAACAGGAAGAGTTGCCGCACTTGAAATTATGATTGGAACACAAGCCGTGAAAGGTCTCATCAGAGAAGGAAAAACCTATCAACTCTCATCTGTTATTCAGACAAGTAAACAAATCGGGATGCAAAGTCTTGACCAGGACTTAAGAGACCTCGTAATGAAAGGCATCATCGCCAAAGAAGAAGCCGTCAAACGAGCCAATAATCCCGCCCTCTTTGAACAATGAAACTTACACTATTAGACTCTGTAATTTTAAATATTAAACCTTAGAAACCTTTTCCCTGATTTCTTTCAACATTATATCAATTTTTTCAATCGAATCAATATTTCTACATTTAGGTAGAGAATTGAGGAAAATTGCTCCGTAGCGTCTTGTGCGAATCCTTGGGTCAAGGATGACTACAATGCCGATATCCTTTTTACTCCTGATGAGCCTTCCAAAGCCTTGCTTCAACATCAAAACCGCTCTCGGCAATTGATAATCCGTAAATGCATTTTTGCCTATCTTCTCTAAATATTCCGCTTTTGCTTGAACGGTCGGTTCATCCGGAACCTCAAATGGCAACCTCGTGATTATCACACATTCTAAAGCTTCTCCTTGCACATCTACTCCTTCCCAGAACGTATCAGCCCCTAATAAAACGGAATGTTTATCAGCCCTGAAGTCTTCTAATAGCTTATGCCGTGGGGCATCACCTTGCTTAAGAATCTTATAACCGCTAAAACTTTCACCTAATCTCTCTGACAATAAATTAATCAACTTATAACTTGTCGATAAAATAAATGCTTTCCCTTCTGTCTTTGTAATTATTTTTTTTACCATCTCTTCACAATAATCAGTGTATTCTTCGCTATTCGGATCGGGTGATTCTGAATTTGTGTAAAACAAAACATTATTTTTATAGTCGAAGGGGGAATCGAGAAGAATCTCCACAGTATCATTCAATCCGATTGATTCCTTGAGATAATCATATTTGCGATTGATAGCAAGAGTCGCTGATGTGAGAATACACGGTTTCGTCTTATCAAACACCATCTTTTTTAACAAATCAGCCACAACTATGGGATTAATATTCAAGATAATCCTTGTGAATCGTGCCCTCTTTTCACTTTCAATCCAGTAGACCCAATCTTCCAGACCCTGTTCCAGAAAGTCATTCACATTTTTCGCACTAACAACACACTTTTCTGCAAAGGCATTGAACTCAAACTCTGATTCTTCATTACCTGCTTGTTTTTTCAATCCTTTCAGCAATTCTCCTAATTTCATTAAGGGCGTTGATAAAGGATTCTCAATAAAATATTTTTCTCTTATTCTTTGCTTAAATGAACTACTGCCAAACTTCGCTATCACCTCATTAAAAAATTGGTCTGATGCACTCTCACAATCTTCAACCTGTGATTTTATCTTTCCAATCTCATCATTTGACAATCGACTTTTCGCAACAATTCCTTTCCCTGTTTTAGAATTATAAATTGTATTCAGCAACCATCTCAAACCTGTGTTAGAAAATTGTGAACCGAGATAATTAACTGCAACCTCTTCAATATTATGTCCCTCATCAAATACCACTGCATCATATTCAGGTAAAACATTTCCATCTGTTGAAAGATTCGCAAAAAACAAATGGTGATTTGCCACAATGATATTTGCTTCTTTAAGGGAATTTCGTGCCTTAAAATAGAAACAATCTTTGTAATGCTGACATTTTCTCCCCGGACACAAATCTCTTTCACGAGAAATATGCGATTGCAAATTCCCTGTAGGAATAAATGGCAACTCTGCAAACAAGCCTGTTTTGGTTCTCTCAACCCACTTTCTTATCTCCTGCAAATCCTTAAAATCATCAGTAGAGAAAAGAGTAACAGATGAAGTAATCTCGGCAGTGAATCTTCTCAAGCACAAATAATTCGCAGACCCAACAGCAAGCTGAGCTTTAAAATCAAGCCCACACTTCTCTTGAAGAAAAGGAATATCCTTTTTTAAAATCTGCTCTTGAAGAGTTTTCGTATTCGTCGTAATGAGAACGCGTTTCTTTTCCGACTGAGTCCAGAAAACAATCGGCACAAGATATGCAAGGCTTTTACCAATCCCAGTTCCAGCCTCACAAATCAAATGTTCTCGATAGGCAAGCGAATGGCAAATCGTCTTCGCCATAAACAACTGCTCATTCCGAAATTCAAAACCCTCCATCACCTTCGACAAAATTCCATCCTCTTCCAAAACACACTCTGTCTGCCTAACCAATGATTCCAAAAGCGAATTAAACATTTAGAAATTCCTCAATTATAAAAGTTCACGTTAATATAATTGAAAATTTAAGATTGTAAATTGTAAATTTATAATTTCCGCACTGTATGATGTTCATATATAACTATCAATTAATTTATTTTAATTTTTGTAGCGCCTATATCTCTTTGGATAAAACAGGCATCCCTGCGTTACTAACAAAGAATGTTGTTGTGATTATGGGTATATCGCAATACATAATTACAAATCTTATTCGCAGGCGATTAGTAAGAAGGGGATTTCGATGGTGGGTTGAAGATTATTGTCTGTGAGAATCTCTATTTTGTCATTATATTTACCTAATCTTAATTCTTTATCACAAACAAATGTAACTTCATAACGTTTGGCAGGGAACGGTTTTAAACCCTTCCCTACATCTTCTGATATAGAATAAGACAATAAATTGTTCGGAATTTTCACCTCTTTGATAGTGAATTCATCTTCATTCGAGTAAATCTGAATTGTTCTACTTACCTGCTTATCCGTCTTTTTAACCAGTCCAAATGAGAGTCTATCAGGATAAACAGACATTCGATTTCTCACATCTCCATAAGCGTATATCTTTATCTCTTTTTTCCTTGGATGATTCGTTTGAAGAATGAACCATTCCTTAAAATGCCCCATCTTTTCCTTTGTATTCAATTTCACAAAAAGTTTCCACTTACTTCCTACTTTCCCTTCGTATTTCACAGGGTCAGCATTCACTTGAATTAATCCGGAAGTATTATCAATTTTTTCAATTTTAAAATCAGGAATATAGGGCGTGGTTATCTCTATCTCTTTCACATATTCTTTTCCCGAAACTACATTCCCAAAATTAGCCTCTATAGGTGACACAATCAAATCCACAAATAAATCTGCATAGCAATGAAGGATGAATGTAGGGCATTCCTTATCATTTGTCAAAATCCCTATTGCCAAATCCTGAAACCCCATAAGTCCACTCGGATAAAAAGTAATCTCGAGATCCGTACTTTCTTCGGGATTTAATATCCATTTACTCAAATTCATCATTGCATCACAACTGCTTCTTCTCAATTCATAAAACTTTAACATCTTATTACCGATATTTCTTACCTTGAAAGTGTGTTTAAGTTCTTCAAAACAACTTCTTTTCCCAAAGTCATAATAAAGTTCATCACTATATATTTTAGGACCGTTAACTAAATTTTCATTATCCATCAGATTACCTTCTTTCTCTTTTTTATTAGAATCACCCTTTGTAATTACAAGAATTTCCCCTTTCCAGACATTTTCAAATGCATCTCGGTCTATTTCCACTGTATCTTTAACAGGAGGTTCCTCACAAAATACTCTATCCTCTACGGCACGATTTACAATAGTAAAATGATTATTACTCACAAACGCAATCACAGGACCTTCGGTATCCATTAATTTCTCATAATCTATATTTAATCCTTTAGCATTCAATCCAATTTCTTTCGCCGCTCTTAATACTTCAAGCATACTCGTCCCTTTTTCCTTATAGGGCAAGAGTTTCTCAACCTCATCAAGAGTAATGGAAACATCTAACTTCTTACAAATTTCAAAAAAACATAATGCCCCACAATTCCACTTTTTGTTTTCCCTGCTTACTGCTTGCAGGGACAAGTCTTTATTATTATCTTTTTTGTTATTCAAAAAGAAAGCATACAAAATCAGAATTAAAGATAAGATTACCCCTGAGATAAAAAAATAATTTTTATATTTAAACATTTTAATTAGAAACCTCTGAAAAACTGTGGTGCTACCTTTATGTCGCAATTCCCTCGTGAGAGAGTTATTTCCGACCAAATGGATTCCGAAAAAAGTACTAAAAAGAAGCCACGAAACATCACGAAAAAACACGAAATATATAAAGAAGAATGGAACGCGGATTTTCACAGATACTTTCAGATTTGCACAGATTAGATATTAATTTTAGAAAAATTCTAAATGTAAAATCCGCGATTATCCGTTTATATACCTGTCAATCCGTGTTCTATTATTTCTTATTTACAATTTACAATTCACTCCATCTCATTCATCATATTCAAAAGGTCTTGATAAGATAATCCAAATAACCTCTTTGAAAGCAAATGACTGTCTATCTCTTCTTGTGGAAGTTTCTCAACATAGGTATCACCATTTATACTTTCTTCTCTTGATTGAGTGTTAATTATTTTTGCACCCGATGGGACCTCAAAAGTAATATCCTTTAATAACTTTTCTTCATCACCTAAAGATACATTTTTGAATATAAATGTACTTATTCCTCTTACTCGAAATTCTTTACCATTAGGATCCTTCTCATAGCCTTTTGCAGTAATCTTAACAGGAAAATAGACTCCGGTAGGCAGTTCTAAGGACTCATCAACATCTTTGCTATACTGGATTTTTTCCTTAATATAAAACTCTTGATAAACTGGCATATTTTTGCTAATATTATAAACATATTTGAAAACATATATATCTTTCTCTTTAGGGGGCCATTTTGACTTATCTATATGTTTCAGGTCATCTTTATCATAGGGAAGAAGATTGCATTTAAAAACCACATATTTTTCATTATCCTTCTCATAAGATTCAATTATTTCTGGATAATCATCATCCTTGAGTGTCTTGGTTAAAGGTTGTGATGCAGTCCAATCCAGAAGACTCGACATATAATACCCTATGCGTGACTCCGCAAGGATTTTAACCGGATTGAAACCAACTGTATTCTTATCAGGAGTCCAACTATATGCTTTCTCCCCATTAAAGAAATAGAGTGAATGATCAATTGGGTAATTTTCATTCTTCTTAATTTCTTCAGCACTAACTTTATCTCTTACCTTACCTATTATAACAATTCTTTTATAATTCCATTCGGGATTTCTTGGCTGGACACTTTTGTGTGTATAGAGAAACTTGATGTTTTTTAAATCATTACTTCTTTGCTCTGCGTACGTTTTAACATCATCGATGGTTACATTTAATTTATTTTTAATTTCTTCGTCCCCATAGACTGATTTCAGACATAAGACAATCGTAATCAATAAAGCAATTCGTTTCATCATCATTCCTTGATGTAACACAAGCTTTAGCTCGTAGTTAACTGCGACATAAATGTCGCACTACAACCGCTAATCATTCAATTTCATTCATCATATTCAAAAGGTCTTGATAAGATAATCCAAATAGTCTCTTTGCTACAGAAATCGAATCTTTTTCCTCTTGTGATAAATCAGCGATATAAGATTCACCGTTAATCGAAACCTCCATCGTTCGATTGTTTAGAATTTCTGCCCCACGCGGAATCTCAAATTGAACCTTGCCTATTAAATCTTCCTCTCGTTCGATGGATACATTCTTAATGATAATTGTGCCGTATCCCCTAACCCTGAACCCTGTCCCATCAGGCTTCTTCTCAAAACTTTTGGATGAAACTTTAATGGGAAAATAAACACCAGGGGAAATTTCTTTCGCTTCTTCGACATCTAAAATAATGTTACAGGGTTCATTGATGTAAAGCTCGCGATGAGTGATAAGGTTCTTATCAACATTATACACACATTTATAAACTGTTTTATTCTTGTCTAATGTTGACCATTTTGATTTATCTAAGTATTTTAAATCCTCCTTAACATAGGAATGAACATTAGTCTTAAAAACAATATATCGCTCATTATCTTTCTGGTAAGACTCTACAATTTCGGGATAATCATCATCTTCTAATGTTTTAATCAAAGATTGTCCGATTCCCCAATCTGTAAAAGGCAATAAATATTCACCTACCCTTGATTCTGCAAAGGGTCTGAAATTAAATAATGTCGTAGAATTCATCTCAGGTGACCAAAAATATCCTCTTTCCCCATCGAAAAAATACAAGGAATGATAAAGTACTTCCGAGTTATCCATTTTAGATATTTTTTCCACGCCCACTTTATTCCCTGCCTTTCCAAATACAACTACCGCCTTATAATCATTCTCGGGGTATCTTGGCTGACTGCTTCTAAGTGTGTAAAGAAATTTTATGTTTTCTAATGCACTTTGTCTGCAATAAAGAAATGACTTAATATCATCAATAGTAATATTACTTAAATTCATATTAATAGGTGCTCCCCATAAAAATTTAGCACAAAGAAATATAAAAAGGTAAATAAACTTTTTCATCATAATTATATCTCCTGATCCATCAATTGAACTCCTAATTCCTATTATTAGACACGGATTTACGCTTATTTAAACTACCTTGAATCAAGTTGGTTTGTTTTTTCCGTGTTTATCCGCGTCTAACAATAATTTTTTTATACTGTTACATTAATCTGGGACATGCCAATAATGACAATATTGCCATCCCCAAACACACATCCCATAAGTTTCCGTACCAACAGCTTCACAATGTGACAGATATCGATTTGTCTCCTCATCAAATCTATCTTTACATTCTCCCTTCTGTTTTTGCCCACAAAGATAATCTGCACCCCAAACAACACATAATACTCTCAACGCCCTTGTTTCTTTGCAAAATTTTCCAGTCCTATCTTTTTCCCCTGTGCAATAATCACAAATATGTTCTGTATCTAATCCGGGACCTGTCCATTCAGGACAATTGTTGACTCCAGGGAATTCGGGTTGACACCCATAACTCCAACAATAAGCCCAGGTCTCTCCCTTACCCACTAATTTACTCATCTCTTCTTCGCTAAGAATTTCTCCTTGCTGTGATGAGAGTCCTAAATTCCAGAACATTACTACCATTAAAATAATCATCCAATATTTCATTTTTTACTCTCCATATTTTTTTATTAACTCACCCAAATTAAAGGTTGAAGATAAACTTTCTCTGGTTTTCGGGTATTTCTCTTTGATAAATCTATATAACTCCTTTGCTTTTCCCACATCACCAATTTCTTCATAATATTGGGCTTTTGCAAAAGCTGCTCTTGCTTGAATGTTCGCATCCTTGAAACATTCTTCTTCTTTCACATTTGCCGCTAAAATCTCATCAAAATATTTCATAGCTTCCTTCACATTTTCCTCACCTCCAACATCGAGATAAGCTAATCCAAGCGTATATTTCCCCATATAGTATTCTCGCTTCTGGTCAGGATAATCATTCAAAAATTTCTTTCCTAATTCTATACATTTATCAGGTTCTCTCTCATTTAGATAAGTCTCAAAATACATCAACTCTGCAACTGCCTTCGATTGCCGACTCGCTTCATAATCAAACACCTTCATACATTCTTCTCTCGCCTTATTGAGCCATTCCAGATACTCCTGTGAATCCTCAGGACGATAATTTATGTCCTCACCTTTGGCAATTTCAAAAGTTAAACCTGCAATCTCTACCTGAGCTTTGGCTTTATCCTGAGGGGTTTCCGCCTCTGCAAGTATCTCTTTATAAGCCTCTATAGAACTGAACAAATCTCTGTTAATATGTTTAATTGCTGCTATTCTCTCTTTAGCATCCTTAACCATCTTATCATTAGGATATTTATCAACATAGTATTGAAAAGCATTTAAGGAATTATTATAATCTTTCTTTTGCAAATATGTATATCCTATCATCCAGCTTGAGGATGCTGCTCTTTCAGTATTGGGATGATTCTCAACAATTTTCTGAAAATAGTCCCGTGCCTCTTTGTAAAATTCATCCTTATATTTTATTCTTCCAAGCTGATAAAGGGCATAGGCTTTTCTCTCATCCGGCGGATTCTGCTCTAAAATCCCTTTAAAATAAGCTTCCGCTTTCTCATAATCCAATCCAGAATCAATGCATAGCTCCGCACTCTTATCATCTTTAATCATATCCTGCACCCCTAACAAAGATTTATACTCCTCGATATTTTTCCCATTCTTTTTTATTCCTATCAAAACAGCGATTCTTTCTTTGGCATCTTGAACCATTTTATGGTCAGGATGCCTCTTTACAAAATCTTCAAATGCCTGAAGGGCTTTATCGGAATCACCTTCTTTCTGATATGTATAACCTATGACCCATCTTGCCGAACCCACTTTCTCACTATCAGGATATTTATCAATCACCTTCTGAAATTCCGCTCTTGCCTTCTGAAAATCACCCTTCCTGTAGTAAATCCTGCCCAACTGATATTGGGCATAATAGCAAAATTCATTATTGGGATTATTTTGAAGAATATTGCTGAAATATGCAAATGCCTCCTCATAACCTTTACCTGAGTCGATAAGAAGCTCACTTTTCTCTTCCATTTCAGATAAGGTCTGTGAAAGCACAATGGATGAAGTAGAGTAACAAATTAAAAAAAGGTAAATTATATGATAAAAATTGATTGAATTAGACTTTTTCATTTTCATCCCCTTAATTAAATTATAATATTACTGAAATTAAATTCAATATTTATTATAATTAATTATTATTGTCAAGAAAAATATTTTTCAAAATAAAAATTTCTTATAAAATGCTAATATTAATTACAATATTGTTAAAATTAATTCCTTTTTTAAAACTATTTTTCATATCTGAAATACTCTTAAAGTGACTTCATTTTATACTTACAATTTTGATGCTTTTTATCTAACTTTGTTGGAGGAAAGTCTGTTGCAGAGAATAAGTTCACCAATAAGGTCCCAGTTGCTATTATGGGTATAGTGCCCTGTAAGGTTTCGGCTGAGAATGGTTCAATAGCCCGCGGTGACCTGCTTGTCACATCTTCTACCAAAGGATATGCAATGCGAACTGATAATCCCAAATCCGGGACTCTTCTTGGAAAGGCGATGGAATCACTTGATAAAGACAAAGGCGCTATCTTAGTATTAGTCACACTGCAATAATATAGACTATTGATTAACACAGATAGATAAGAAAATGTAAAATGTAAAACGGACAACTGACAATTTAAATAGATATTTTTTACCACAACGGCACAACGAACACTAAGAATTTTAATAAAATGATAGGACAATTTAAAAATATTTCTTTGTGTCCGTAGTGTCGTCGTGGTTGAATGTTTTACACTTTTAAATTGTTATTCAGTTGTCAGTTGTTAATTGTCCGATTTAAATTTATGTAATCCTGTCTATTCTGTCTATTTCTTGTAATTTCTTTGTATCCTTCGTGCCCTCCGTGGTTAATTAATTTTCAGTGTTCATCTGCGGTTTCTGGGTTATAGGACCAGGCGTGACTTTTGCGGATATATAGTATTTATATTAATACCGATATGGGCATTCGTCCACATTTAGTGAAATAGGGACTGACATATATCGTCTGTCCCTATTTCACTCTAAATACACAAGAGAAGTGATTTTTTACAAACTCATACTTCTGCCTTAACTACAAGACTGCACATTGTAAGGAACGGTTTGAAACCGTTCCCTACAAAAACCTGCGGCAGGGATATCGCACTACATTCGTGAAGCAATCTCGCCTTTTGTTCCTATAAAGAGTTTTTAAACTGTTATTTTACTTAATATCTTGTTGGAATGAAGAATAAAAAATAAAAAACCGAGTACCCTGAAACACGATTGCTTTCTCCTTGAAAATTGGTGTTCAGGGATACTCGGTTATCTCTCATTAGTATGTGAGACAAAAAGCATCACATTTATTTATGTTGTTTCTACTACATAACCTTTGGTTTAAAAACTAATTGTCTATAGGCTTTAGAAAAGTTATCAAAAGCGTCTTTATAGTTCTTGGCATTAAAATATCCTATTCCTGCATTGAAGAATTTTCGTGCTTGTGTGACATCAAAACCAGCCGCTTCAGATTGATTAATCCATTTTTCTACAACAGCCTGAACTAATTCGAGCCGTCCACCCATTGAGGCAGGTAAGTATATGCTCACAAGACTAATGCCGGAGTAGAGATATTCTTCAATTTCTCGTTCCATAGTTTCATCCATATCGTCTTGAAGGTTATCAATTTTTGATTCAATATCATCAATCTTGGACTCAATTGTATCACATTTTGCTTGAAGAGCATCGACCTTAGTTTCAATCGAATTGGTTTTTGCTATAAGAGAATCAGCTTTAACCTCGATTGCATCTACCTCTGACTTGATATAGTCTACCTTTTGTTCGATAGATTGTACAACGGTGTAAATAGCACCCAGAGGGTCATCCGGGACTTGAATGGAAAGGGATTCTAAAAATATGCCATAAGAAGGAGTAAGAAACTCCTGAGCAAAAGACACAATATTTGTTACACCAATAAAACCTATATTCGCTTCTGCTTTCACTTTAAACTCTAAGCTATAAGTATGACCACGAGTTATAGGGGCATTCATTTGTGTATAAACTGGTCCAAAATAATGCCATAACCCATTCCATATATGCTCATAAGCAAGATTCAGCTCTTTAACTGTGGTGTCTTCTGTTTCATCCTTTAAGATAAGGTCGAATGAAAATTCTCCATATCCAAGTATGTCAGTTATATCGATTTCTCCATCATAATCAATGGTTATAGATATGAGAGAATCAAGGTCAGCTGCTATGGGACCATCACTAATTTTAAACTGATATGTTTTACTGGCAATGGCTGTTTCTGTTCTGGCATACAAAGTGGCTACTGACTTAACAAAAAATGCATTATAGAAAATTTGAGCTCCGGCACCATCAAGAAGCGGATTCAATGGGTCGAGAAAATTGTGATAATTTGACACATAGGGAGTTCCACTATAAGTATCGAAGTCAAAAGTGTCACCAGGATTGATGATTGTTTGAGCAGAGGCAAAAGTGGATGAAAGTAATAAAATAAATAAAAGTGAAACTATCCTGATAAGATAGAGTAGAGAGTTGTTTGGGTGTTTCATAAATCCCTCCTTAAATAATTTTATAAATTCGTGGGCGATTTCGTGGGCATTTTTACGTGGGCTTTTTGTTGTAATTTATTATTGAGTTGGCTCTGGGGTTTAAACTAACTCACAAAAAACGGTGTGATTATCTTGTAGTATCCAACAGATACTGCAAAAAATCTCACTTCTTTCTTCTAATATCCCTCCTTTCCCAAAATTATAATTCCCATAATACCCTTATAAATTAAGATTTGAATTAATTCCAATTCTTTAAGAAAGACCTAACACTTCATTTGAGCTTTATCTCTTATCAAAAAAAGGGCTAATGTCAACAAAAAATATGTAAATAGTTTTACAGTTTTAAAAATAATATTTTATTATAGATTATTTAAGAACTAATCAGTGGTGTGATTTTTTATATCTAAATAAGTTGACAAAAAAATTCAGCGTTTTATATTCATTAAAACTTTTTTAAATTAATATCTAATCTGTGCAAATTTGAATATACCTGTGAGAATCCGCGTTCTGTTTTTCTTAGTATTTTTCGTGCCATTTATGGTTAATTAATTTTCTGTGTCCCTCCGGGGATTAATTTCTTCGTGTTTTATATCCTGTTCATTGTTATATTAATAATTTCTTCCGCTTTTTGTTGACTAATGAGTTTTGAATCAATACTGTTATAAAATAAATTCAATTAGAAAGGATTAAAATATGTCAATCTGGGAAAAAGAAGTAAAATGGCAACCCGACCCGAAACAACTTAAAAAAATTCCTAAAATTATGTTCGGGATAATTGTTGTATTCTTTATCTTTCTTACTATTCTATCCACTTTCTATACTGTATCTCAGGATGAATTAGGCGTGATATTGCGATTCGGAAAATTTAACCGTATAACTCAGCCCGGTCTCCACTTCAAATTTCCCTTCTTTATCGAGAAGGTTCAAAAACCACCCATACAACGTATATTTAAAGAAGAGTTCGGTTATAGAACTGAAAAGGCTGGGATAAGAACTGTCTATTCTCCAAAATCATTTGAAGAAGAAGGATTAATGCTCTGCGGTGATTTGAATAGCGCAATGGTCGAATGGATTGTTCAATTTAAAATTAAAGACCCATCCGCTTTTCTTTTCAATGTCAGAAATCAAAAACAAACTATTCGTGATGTCTCTGAAGCAGTTATCCGAAACATTGTTGGAGATAGTTCTGTGGATGAGGT
>Ga0315285_10003757_pt1 | contig 15798 bp, 27 predicted proteins | sample YL17G09_36_MG_FD_203698 | JGI IMG/M metagenome (GOLD analysis project Ga0315285, IMG submission 203698) | Sediment microbial communities from Yellowstone Lake, YNP, Wyoming, USA - YL17G09_36 | ecosystem: Environmental > Aquatic > Freshwater > Lake > Sediment | place: USA: Wyoming | collected...
CACAGCAAACAGCAGGGCTTTAAGAAAATTGGTTTACGATTGGCAACGTGGTTGGTATGATGAAGATCCTGAGTATGTAGGAAGATGGATTGAAGCAATTTTAAACAAAGAAGGATGAGAACAAGATCCCCAATCAGACTTAAAATTGAATCCATACTTAAGTTGGATCCAATGATTCATGGCAAGTTTGGAGACTTTCCCAGAAAAGCTTGGATTGACAAAAGAAAGACATGCTACAGAATGAAAATATTTCGTTCTACTGCTACCCGATCTGAACTTTCAGAAATTGAACAATTGCCTCATGTAATCAAAACAGGATATTGTCCTGGACGATTAAATGGGGTTGTATACTCTTCTGGAAGATTTGACGGAGTATTAATCTATTTCGATTGTAAACCTTCAACAATTAAACTATGATAAAATTTATTGTTACCTACCTTGCCTATACGCGGCACGTTGATCCTTGGAAGGACGGGATTAAGGTATACAGAGGAAATTCCAGATTTGAATTATTCAAAGAAATAGCTCAGGTGCATGGATATACTCCGTACGAAGAACATACCGAATCAGACCAGGTTTTAGCTCAAATTGCTGACCAAAACGGGGATGGTTGTGATAGCATCCTTTCCATCATTGATGGAAATGGTAATATTGTATTTGATGGAACTACTAAATAAAACATTAAAGTATGAACTATGATGAATTAAAAAAGAAGCATCCTGAATTGAACTGGGCTGAAGCTGAAGATGTTAACCCAGAAGAATTGGAAGCTGCTGCCGAGCTATTCGATAGGATAGCAAAGCAAAAAAGACAGGAGTATATTAACTCCCTGGTCCCCAAGAAATTTATAGGACCTATTCGTCCATCTAAAACAAGACTGAATTTAGGTCCTGGATTTAAAGGATACCTTGAAACATCATTTGAAAATCTGGTAAAGCATTTTGGGTTTCCTAATGATGGGGGCGATAATTATAAGGTCTCTACCCAATGGATCCTTGAAGATGAGGAAGGTAATATCATAACAATATATGATTATAAGGAAACCAATCTTTATTCTCAGGGATATCCTTCTGTTGATCAATTTCGTAAAATGAAATCGTATCAATGGCATATTGGAGCCTTTACTAATACTTCTGTTGAACTTCTTGTAAAAATGATTGAAAATGAAAAAGAACTTAACACTCAGCTTTAATCACAAAGCTCAGTACACTCAGCAAGCGGTTTTAATAAATGGTGAACCGGTAATATCACCAGATCATGCCCCATCATTTGAAAAGTTCGCAAGAACCTCATTGATGGTTATACGATTGATTGAATCTGACTTCTCAATTGAAAAATTAGCAAAAACATTAGCTGATTCAAGCGAGGACGGAGTTGACTTAGCTGTTTCAGCAATTGCTTGTGGCGATTTACTCACTGAAATAAGTCCAGAATACCGAGCTCAAGGAGCAATGTTACTTATGGCTCATATACTTGGGAACCAATCTATCTCTGTTTTGATTGAGGAGACTCAAACAGTTGGGATGGCAAAGTATCTCAATATTGAGACTATTGACCATGACGAAATGTATACATTAACTACTCTGATATCTATGATCGTATATGGAATGGTCATGGCAGCAGAAACTAAAATGTTTCATTCCAAATGAAAGCTTGTTATGTATTCGTGAATTGGAATACAAGAGATATAATCTCTACTTATTCTCGTCCCTATGATTATAAAGTAGGGGTAATTAATCTTCCTCAAGGTCGAAAGGCAAAACAACTTCTTGACTCAGGATATCAATGTATAGGATGGTATTCTGGAATGAATGCTTCGTTAATCAAATACAAATAAACTGTCCGGGAACTTCAAGGGGGTTCGACTCCCCCTTACAGTTCAAAATTATTTTGAAAATATTTTTGAAAACATTTTGAAAACAATATTTTTATTCTGATCTTTGAATATTGAAATATCATTTATTAATTAACACATTTAAGCATTATGGACAAAATCATTGTTAACGAGACCGCCAGACTTTTAAAGGTAAACGATACCTACGAAAGGGAACTGGTAGCAATTAAAAAGCAAGCGGCTATCGGTCAACGCTACTTCACCATCCAATTTTCTCTTCCTAATTACATGGATGGATTTGAAGTTCAGAAAAAACTTGAAGCTCATGGAATTGAATGCTGTGAGCGAGGCTTTTCATCCCTCCAACAAGATGATGGAAGTTATTCATTTCGTATTCACTTTAGAATTAAAGAATAATGAAAACACAACCCCCTGAAACACTCTATTTCTCACCTGAGTATATAGATGTATTTATGCAAGCAGTAGAAAATGCCAGCAAAAGAACTATGATCAGCAACAAGTCTATCTTTAAAAAGAATGACATGGAAGTTGAAATCTATGACACTAGAGCTTTCTTTCTGATTGAAGTTGGTGAACAATATGAAAAACTTCTACAGAAAGAAAAAGATGACAAAGGCTGGAATAGAGTCAAAAACCATTTAAAAGAAAGCAAATGACAGTACGTGAATTAATGGAAAGATTGGACGAATTTGATCCAGATTCCGAAGTAAGAATAGCATCTCAACCGAGTTGGCCATTCGAGTATTCTATTTCAGAAGTTGTCCCAGTAATCGAGGATGAACTCGTAGATGAAGAAGATGCTGAAGAAGCAATAAAAGAAATCCCTGACTTCCCCAAAAAAGATGACATTATATATCTTGTTGAAGGAAATCAACTTGGATATCTGCCAGGTTATGTATGTAGAGCTATTGGTTGGAAATAAACTAATATTTAAAACAATGAAAATTATCAGAGCCCCAGAAAAATCCATCAGAAACGAGATGATAAACATCATTCGTTCTATCAATGTTCCGTTCGCGGACCAGATCAAAGATCAGGATTATATAATACTACTCAGAAACATGCCTCCTGATTATCGTGAATCGTATGCTCAAAGATTATTTAAAGATCAATTAATAACAAAAGCCGAATTGTCTGAATTTAGTTTCTTAAAAAAGTAAAAACTTAGAAAAAATGGAAAGAGATTTAAACTCCGTAGTTGAAGCTCGATTGAAAGCCAAACTACAAAAAGGATTAACATCCTCAAAATTAGCTATGGAAAGATTGATAGCTGAAGGTAAAGTATCCAGGGACTTCATCTTTGAAGTTGGGACAACAAAGAAAGGAATCAAGACCAACATTGAATTCCATCCTTACAATGATCAGAGGAATGTTGGAGCCTGGTTCAGTATGCCAGAACAAGCTGAAGAATTCAGAATTAATCAACATGCTGTTCGCCAAGTTGCTGAAAAGCTTCAGATTCCTGCGGCTTATCTTACCAGTCTTCTTTTCGGGGAAGAATGGCAGAAGACTCTAGGATATCAGATAATGAATACCCACAATGGTTGGACCGACAGGAATAAGGTTCTGGTTCGTGCAGTTGGTTCAGAGGTCAGAGCTTTTCTTTCTGATCAATATCGCAGATTAGATTCCAAATTGATCTTCACTTCCCATATTGAAGAAGTATTCAACAATGGCGGTCAGTTGGCTGATGGATTCATGGATGAAACCAGAGTGATGGTTGAGTCTTTAATCCCGGCACCGATACCATTTGAAACGAAATTGAATGGAGTTGTTTCATTGGTATTCGGTTCACGTCTTGTCACATCTGATTATGGTGATGGAGCACTTGATCTTCGTAGCTTCGTTCTTCAGGGGGTATGTTTGAATGGAATGGTAAGGGAATCGGTTTTAAGAGCTGTTCATCTTGGAGCCAAACTTCCTGATAACCTGGCTCTTTCACAGCATACCTTTGATCTTGATAGTCAAACAACGGCATCTGCCATTAAGGATCTTACAAAGAACCTTTTCAGTGCAAATGTAATCAGAGCCAGATTGGAAGAAATCAAGGCAGCATCAGAGATCACAGTTGATCCTGTAAAGGAATTGAAGGCTCTGTTTTCTTCAGCCAAATTGCTGAAAGGTGAAGCTGACGAGATCGGAAAGATCCTGATGGCAAACAATCCCAATGACGGAGTTCAAGGTGAGGCTACTCTCTGGAAGTTAACTCAGGGAATTTCTGCCTTCGCCAATCGTGAAGATGTCACAGAAAGAAGAAGGATGGAACTGGAAGAAATTGCCGGTGATGTATTCAACAAAATAAGCAAGTAGCAATCAGGGGGACTCCGGTCCCCCTTAACTTTTACAATCATGTGTTTCGATACAACTAAATATCAGAAGCCCTACGAGATATGGCTATTGAAATGATCGGGGATCATATTGACGAACTAGAGAGGCAATTATTCTCTTTAGTATTATGTAAGGTTGAACAAGGTTCACCAGTTTATTCACCAGCAAAATTAATGGATGATTCACAGTAAACTATGTAAATTAGCAACGGATGAGAAAGGTATAAAAGTAGTTAAAATAGAGTTTCCATTTGATATCAACATAGTTGATAAAATTAGGACTATTCCAGGTAGGAGATGGCACAAGGATGCTCTTGCCTGGTCTGCTCCTTTGACTCCAGAATCCCTACGATCACTTATAGAGTGGGGGTTTGAGATAGATAATTTACTTAAAACATATCTCGAAAAAGATAAAGAAAGAGTAGGTAATCTAACTCGCATTGGAGTTGAAGGATTGAAGGGAACTCTATATCCTTTCCAAGCTGAAGGGGTATCTTTCATTGAAAGTCACCATGGTCGAGCTCTGATAGCAGATGAAATGGGATTAGGTAAGACCATTCAAGCAATCGCTTGGATGCAACTTCATCGTGATCTTGTTCCTGCAGTAATAGTTGTGCCAGCTTCCCTAAAATTAAACTGGCAGAAAGAAATCATTGCCTGGATGCCTGATCCCAGCATCGAGATTCTCAACGGAACTACTCCTTGGAAACCTACTGGTGATATCATCATATTGAATTATGATATACTACCGAAATGGGTGCCTGAGTTACTATCATTAAACCCTAAGATCATAATAGCAGATGAATGCCATTATATCAAAAGTAACTCAGCTCTTCGTACAAAAGCATTCAAAACCTTATCCAAACAAGTTCCATATCTATTGGGATTGTCAGGAACTCCTATCATGAATCGTCCAATAGAAATCTATAACATTTGTAAACTCATTGATAGAACATTCCCTGAATTTTGGTATTATACAGAGCGATATTGTGCTCGGCACTATACGGGATTCGGTTGGGATATGAATGGAGCTTCCAATACTGAAGAACTCCATAGACAATTAACGAGTTCCATAATGATCAGAAGACTTAAAAAGGATGTTCTACCTGAGCTTCCGGACAAGCAATACTCATTTATTCCTATGGAATTAACAAACTGGGAAACTTATCGAGAAGCTGAATTAAACTATATTAAATTTGTCAAGTCTCAAAAAGGTGAAGTAGCTGCAAAGAAAGCTTCAAATGCAGAACAATTCACAAGGACTGAAGGATTAAAACAATTAGCGGTTCAAGGTAAATTAAAGTATGCCATTGATTGGATTAAGAACTTCATTGAGATTGATGGAAAGTTAGTAGTGATCACTACTCATCACTTTACCGCTGATGCTTTAATGAATGAATTCGGAGATGTTGCCGTAACTATTGATGGTAGAGTCACTGGTAAACGAAAAGATGAAGCAGAAACTAAATTTAAAACTCACGATAAAGTAAGACTGATGATCCTTCATGCTAAAGTGGCTGAAGGATTGAACCTACAAGTAGCCTCAAATGTAGCATTTCTTGAACTCCCTTGGACTCCTGGAGCCATAGATCAATGCACTGATAGATGTCACCGTATGGGACAAAAGGATTCAGTGAATGTTCATTATCTTCTGGCTAAAGGAACGATTGAGGAAAAAGTCGCCCATCTGGTAGATTCAAAAAGATCAACAATTGATTCTGTAATGGATGGAAGAAAAACTGATGAACAATCACTTTTAAGAGAAATAATGCAAATGTACGCAGAAGTAATAATTTAAAACTTAAGAAAATGAAAAACGAAAAATTAAACAAACCAACCTTAACTCTGGTAGGTAGAGATGGTAATGCTTTTGCTATCTTAGGGGCCGCCATGAGAGTAGCGAATGCAAATAAGATGGATTGGGATCAGATTGAGAAAGAAGCCACGTCAGGAGATTATGATAACTTATTACAAACCATGTGTAAATACTTTGATGTTGAATGAACGAATTTAAAGACATTAACTTAATCAGAAAATTAGCATGGTCATTCCATAAGTCAACAGGACTTGACTGGGATGAGCTATTTTCAGAAGCTTGTTGGCTGTATTTAAAAGCCAAAGATACTTATGATCCCAAACGAGGTGAGTTTACCAAACACGCCTATATGATAGTTCAAAGCGAGTTGATTGATTACCTTAGAGATCATAAGAGAAGAAACGAACTCTTCAAATCCATTGATGATATTCCCGGTTTTAATAGAGTAAATCCTCCCTCATATCTATCTTTCTGGGAATCATTAAGTAAGGATGCTCAAGAAATGGCAGATATAATACTTTCTGCTCCTAAACTATTTGTATATGCCCCAGCAAAAGAATCTCAATCAAGAGCGGTTAGAACTATGATGCGTAGAGGATGGTCAAACAAACGAGCCTTAATTGCCCTCAGGGATTTACAACTGGCTTGCCTGTATTAATTTTCATTCGTATTATATAATAAGATGGATATAATTGAACTATATCAAGACCATTCGGTAGACTATGTCACTGAGGGTCACAAACATGCCAGAAAAGGGTGGGCCAATACTGAATGCCCGTGGTGTACTGGTGATCATATAGGATATCACTTAGGCTTCAATTTAGAGAAAGATTACTTTTTCTGTTGGAGATGTGGTTGGCATCCTGTAGTTCCCACTATATCGAAACTCCTAAAAATACCACAGGTTGAAGCAATCGTCCTGATCAGGCAATATGGATTAAGAATTGCCAGGCGAGTTGAAGAACCTACGGAATCTGAACAGACTAAACCATTTAGTCTACCTACAGGAGTAGTTCCTCTTCTTCCTTATCATGAACAATATCTGAAGGGAAGAGGATTTGATCCAGAGATGTTGAAGCAAATCTGGGGGATAAGTAGTACTGGTCCTATCAGCAAATTAGATCAGTATGATTACAAAAATAGAATACTCATTCCCTATCACTGGAATGGAACTCCGGTCACCTTTGATACAAGAGTTCCTCTGAAATTAGCATCTCATGAAAAGAGATATAAAGCTTGTCCCCTGGACAGAGAAAAATTCCCACGTAAAGATATAGTATATGGAAGACAAGAAGAATGGAGGGAAACTGGGATATGTGTTGAGGGGCCTACTGATGTATGGCGTTTTGGCACCAATAGCTTTGCTACTTCTGGTATTATGTTTACTCCTAAGCAAGTTAGGCTTATTGCCAACATCTTTAAAAGGGTGGCTGTATGTTTTGACAATGAGCCTCAAGCGGCAGCCCAAGCAAAAGCGCTCGTAGCCGAATTAAAGTTCCGGGGAGTAGATTCTTTTATAGTACATATTACCGGTGATCCTGGATCTATGAGTCAGGATAATGCTGATTATATTGTTAAACAAATAATGAAATAAGTATGAGTAAAAGGAGCAATCCTGAAGCAGCAGCAAAAAAGAAAATAATTGAGGAACTTAAAAAGAAGCTCAACCAAAATCCAAATTATCCAAACAAAGAGAAACATTTAAAAACAATCTTCAAAAAACATTTAAACTAATGGGAAAATTGATCAGACATAAATGGAAGAAACAAGATGGATTTAGACATGACCAATGTGAAAAATGCAGAATCTATCGTTATTGGGATGAAGGATTTAAAAGGGTAATGTATCATTGGGGAATAAATATTTCTTACACGGCACCTTCATGTATTGGTGAGAATGGGGTCCCATATAGTTGACTATCAACCTCTACTAAATAAAGATTTTGAAAACTTGAAATTATTTTATATCTTTGATTTTTAAATTTAATCAGAATGAATCATCTCATGGAAGCAGACATGATTAATATACACGACTTATCCAAGTTTTCTAAATTTGGACTATCCGAAGAGAGTATGGGGCTGCTTCCCCAGAAATCTTCGGATTTTTTATTAATCAGATAACTTATGGAAAGATCAAAATTCAGTATTGGAATTCATTATAATCAAGTAGAGGAACCATTAATCACTCCCCAATCAATAATGGAAACCCTTCTTGAAAGTGATGAACCAGATAACGTAATAGCCTTATATATGTTGTATTATTATACTTCAAAGTATATGACTACTAATATCCCTATTGCTACTACGGCTTATGTATCTGATATGCTTACTTGGAATCCAGATAAGGTTAGGAGGATTAAAAAATTACTAACAGATTTAAAACTTATTGAGGATATTATCCAATATGGAAATGATGGAAAGATAATCAGTCATAGTATTAAAGTGAATCTATTCCGAATGGAAGTTATTTTTGATGGAGAGGTCGAAAATGATTTTAAGAAGAAAAGGTTAACAAAAGAAGAAGATGATTATTTTTTTAAGAAAAATCCAGAAGCAAAAGAAAAAATTATTGAAAAAGGAAAAGAAAGAATATATAAGAAAGAAAACGAAAAAGTTTATAAAAAAGAAAAGGTGATACCGCCCAACCTTGAATGGGTTAAGGAATACTGTCTGGAAAGAAAGAATAATGTTGATCCAGAAGCTTTTGTAAATTTCTATCAAAGCAAAGGCTGGTTAGTAGGAAAAGTTAGGATGAAAGACTGGCATGCCGCTATTCATACGTGGGAAAGAAATCACAAAGATAAGACTTCTCAAACTCATGGAAAGAAACCATACATTATAGATGACGGGATTAAATACAAACTCTGTCCAGATGGCAGATATCGTAACTCCGGCGGTGAAATTTATTTTGAGTAATCATGGTTGAACGAAAAATAGTAATAGGATTAATCACATCCACTGAATTCTGTACTCAGATCAAATCTCTCTGGAACTCTCAATTTATTGAATCAGGTACAGCAAAAAGAATAGCTGGTTGGTGCTGGGAATACTTTGATAAGTATCAGAAAGCTCCTGGAAAAGATATTGAAGGTATTTACTTTTCTAAACTGAAAGCTGGGAACTTCCCAAAAGTGATGGCTGAGGAAATAGAATCGGAAATACTGCCAGGATTAAGTAAAGAGTATGAAAGATCAGACTTCAATCTTACCTATGCGGTAGATGAAGCGAAAAAGCATTTGAGTGAACAACATATTAAGATATTCACTGACTCTATTCAAGTTCTATTATCAGAGAATAAATTACAAGAAGCTGAAGAAATGGTTGGTACTTTCAGACCACTGGAAGGGGCTTCTGTAGGAGTAGGTGATTTTATCAAGTCCCTCACTCAGTTAAAAAATTCAAATCTTCCTCATCCAACTGTATTCTTTAAACCTTGGTTAAAGGCTGGGCAGATCACCATTATATATGGATCTTATGGATCAGGGAAAACATTACTTAGTTTACTTATTGCTTATATGATGGGATTAAAAGATCATACTACCGATGACTGTGAAATTGGGGAATGGTTAGTGAAGAATCCTACAGGTTGTTTGTATATAGATGGTGAAATGGGGGAGTTAGAAATGGCTGAAAGATTAAGTTCCTTTGAGTGGTTGGGAAGACAGCAAGCTGAGTATAGGACCAGAGTCCTATCTATACCAGAATATCAACTGGCTACTGAAGATTCCTTTTCCTTATCAGTAAGGACAAATCAACTGAAAATCATTAACTGGTTAAAGAGTCATCCTACTTACAAATTGATAGTTTTAGATAGCGTTAGTACCTTGTTCGGATTAGTTGAAGAAAATGATAACTCAGAATGGAATACAAAGATCAATCCATTCCTAAGGGATTTGCGAGCTATGGGAGTAGCTTGTTTACTTCTTCATCATGCTGGGAAAGATAGTAAGAAAGGATTGAGAGGAGCTTCAGCTATGGGGGCTATGGCTCATAATATATTCAGACTAATGAACCATGAAGGTAAAAAGCCAGATGAAGGATCAGCCTGGTTTGTAATTCAGAAGGATAAGTACCGAGCGGCAGGGAAGAACTTCGTCACTTTTTCACTAAAGTTTACGAGGTCTGAAAATGAAAAGGAAACTCATTGGGAAATAACCGATAATTTTTAAACTATGGCACGAGTAAAAAATGAACTATTTCATTACCTGGTAAGAACAGGTATTTTCAAAGGCTGGCATCAGTCCGATAGAGCTTCTGAAAAGACAGAACAAAGAAGGGCTGAAAGAAACAGAGGCCGATTGGTTTGGTTAGCTTCAGGTCAGAGAACAGATCCTAATACGGGATTGAAGATACAAACTGGAAAAGGATCCTATCAGAGATCCCTCCACGGAGAACTTAAATTTAGTAGACATGGTAGAATAGATTAAAATTTAAACTTATGTACAAAATCAGAAAAGAATTCCATTTTAGTGCAAGCCATATTTTAAATGGGTTGCCTTTCGACCACCCTTGCTCAAGGATGCATGGTCACAACTATGTGATTACCGTAGAATTAGAGGCTCTACAAATTAACTCAGTAGGGTTCGTTATAGATTACAGAGCTTTAGAACCTATTAAAACTTGGATTGATTGTAATTTTGATCATAGACATCTCAATGATCAAATGCCACTTAATCCCACAGCTGAACGCATAGCAAAATTTCTTTATGAAAAGTTTACAGATGACTTTCCCAAAATTTGTGCTGTAGAGGTTAGTGAGACCCCAAAGACTTCAGCAAGATATGAACCCAATTATGATTCTTAATTATGGTAAAACAAATTATAACTGCCTACGAGGACTTCATAGAATATCCTGATGTGCAATCAAAGATTCACCTGAATGTAGCAGAGTTCTTCTGTGATACTATTCAAGGTGAAGGAATCAACTTAGGTCATCCTGCCTCATTCCTCAGAATGAGGGACTGCACTCTGAATTGCACTTGGTGTGATACCAGAGAGGTTTGGAGGACTGGTTACTCCTATACTCTTGATAATATATTCAAACTCATTGATGATAATGGATTAGTCAATAAATGGAAGCAAGGTCAACATTTAGTAATTACAGGAGGAAGTCCTTTACTACAACAAGCCAGCCTGTTAGTTTTCTTACAAACCATGGAAGAAAGGTATGGTGGTCTTCCTTATATTGAAATTGAAAACGAATGTGTTCTCTTTCCAATACCTAAACTAATTAAATATGTTCAATGCTGGAATAATTCACCAAAGTTAGCCAGTAGTAAGAATAAGTTTGAGAAAAGATATCAACCTGAAGTAATTCACTATATGTCCCAACTTCAAAACTCCTGGTTCAAGTTTGTAGTATCAAGTGAAGAGGATTGGAATGAAATAGATGTTGGATTCCTTATACCTGAACTGATTGATCGCTCACAGATTATTCTGATGCCAAAAGGGGCTACTCGGGAAGAACTCGAACTAAACAGACCATTCGTTATTGAAATGGCTATTGAGAACGGAGTACGATATGCTACAAGGGAGCACATTGTCGTCTGGGATAAGAAAACAGGGATCTAAGGCTGTGATCGGTATTGGATCGGTATTAAATTCGCTAATCGTATTATATATCAAAAATAAATTCATTCTTTAATCAAAAAAATTGTAAATTATGATCTCAGAAAAACAATTGCGCTTAGCCGCAAAAGAACTCATTGAGGATGTATGTGCCCTCAGGGACGACAAAACCAAAAAGCCCATAGTTATTAATAGTGATATGAGCATTGAAGATATCACTACTCTGTTCAAGAATGCAATCACGCTGATTGAACCTACTGATAAATTTTCAGATTCTACCAAATCAATCATTGATGAAATATCAGCAGATGGAACCAAAAATGATCAGGAAGTTGCGGAAGAAATAGCAGAGGTGGTTGAGCTAACCCTCGCTGAAGAAATTAAATCCTGTGAGACTTTGAAACAGTTAAAGGCAATAGTTCTTGTAGAAGATTCTTTTAAGTCTATCAAAGGGAAGTTATCTTCCTACAAAAAAGTTGAGGATCTAAAAGAAGCTATGTCTGAACTCCTCAAAGATGAGGAAGAAGAAGCTCAGAAGAAAGCAGAGGAGCTTCACAAGAAGAACATAGCTGATGCTCCTGTAAGAACAGGAAGAGGAAAACCAGCTACCGAAAAGAAAGAGGAAGAACCAGCTGAAGAAAAGAAAGAAAAGAAACCAGCCGAGCCCGGTAAGAAAACAACTCTTGCTGAAAAGATTGACTTCTTCACTCCTCTGATCAAGTCAGCTAAGTATACTCAGAAGGATCTGGTTGAGCTTGCCGTAAAGGAATTTCCTAAACTAACCAAGTCAACCTTCCAAACTTTCCTCACAGATGGAAAGAATGATAAGTATAGCAAATTCAAGCCTCTATTGGCTACTAATGCGGATGGTAAAATGATCTTTGCTAAGAAGTAGCCTATGTGTTCGATTTGTGGAGGAACAACATGGGACTTTATTTCCAAACATATTTGGGAGGAGTCAAGGGATCGTGGTAGGGATGACGAAGGAATGATTATAGGAAAGTCTGGTGGTTGGATTGGCAACCACCGGGCTACTCCTACCACTGAGGTACTCAAGCCTATTGAAAGACAACCAGTAGGAGGAGCAATCAAAATTGTTTTTAATGGCATAATCAGCAATGATGCTAAATTGACTATAAGAGAAGGTGAAGCCGATACATCAGTACTTCCAAGAGTACTCGACTTCTTCTCCCTTAAAGGTTTCAGAGATTCCATTGAACAAAAGTTGGTTGGTTCTTATGCACTGGCAGTCTTATTGCCTGATGGTGAAATATGGTTAGCTGCAAATTATAAGCCTATTTGGCTGGCTATGGATGGTAGTGATGTTTACTTTTCTTCACTGAAGGCTCATTTTCCTGAAGGGATGCATCCTTGGAGGATGAAACCTTATTCAGTATTGAGAATCCCTACTTTCGGGGAACCAGATTCATTACCTATTACCAGAACTCAGAGTACAAGAGCCTTAGTAATTTGCTCCTCAGGACTCGATTCCACCACGGTAGCCTCTTATGCCATATCTATTCATGGCCCAGATAATACAACTCTGATCCATTTCAATTATGGTTGTAGAGCTACCAGTAAAGAAATAGAATCAGTAAAGAAAATAGCCGAGTATCTGAAATGCGAATTGGATATTATTCCTATGGTTAACTTTGGGAGTAGTTCCTTATTGGAAGTAGATACTCCTTTGGCTGAAGGGATTGCTGGAGCTGAGTATGCTCATGAATGGGTTCCCGCAAGGAATCTAATGATGCTCACTCACACAGTTGCCTATGCTGAAGCAAAAGGCTTTGGGCATATCTATCTGGGAACTAATCTCGAGGAAGCAGGAGCTTATCCTGATAATGAAGAACAATTTATACTCGACTTTAATAATCTACTCTACGGAGCAGTTCAGAATGGAGTAAAGATTGAGATTCATTCCCCTCTTGGAGGAATGATGAAACATGAGATCATTCCATTCGGTAATAAATACAATACTCCATATCATCTTACCTGGTCTTGCTATCGTGCCGGTGAAAAGCCTTGTAATCACTGTGGTCCCGACTTTATGAGGAGGACGGCCTTCCAAAGGAATAAATTAATTGATCCTTTGGAAAAAAGGGAAGATGATCCCACTTTTTGGGAGGGATGTCATGAGTTATAGTATCTCAATAGAAACCAAAGAGCTTATGAGTAAAAAGGCTTTGGAAGGATATGCTTCAGGTAAGAGGAAGAAGTTATTTGGAATAGATAATCCTCAATTCGGAAAGCCTCATACAAATCCAGAAGCTATTTCTAAATCAGTAACTCTTTGGTGGGATGATTTTGGTAGAGAAAACTTTAAAGGAGAAAATAACCCTTATTGGAAAGGAGGTCTTAGAAATCACGGATATGATTGTGATGAATATAGACAAGCTTGTGGAAGAGTTAGAAAAAGAGATAATAATACTTGTCAATCTTGTCATCAGGTGGGTGATAAACCAAAAAATAGGTTGGAAGTTCATCACAAGGATGGAAATGAATTTAATCACTCTGATTCAAATCTGGAAACATTATGTATGAAATGCCATAAAAGGAGGCATAAAATTATGAGAGTTAAATTAATTAGACTTAAATCCTATGCCGAGTAAGATTAAACAAATAGTAAATGATCCAGAATGGCAGGTCTTACGAGAATCCTTTGTAGGTACCTGGATGCTTACTCCTTCAGAGAATGTCAGAAAGCTCAGGAGATATCTTGGTAATTTTTCTGATCCTTTAAAGGTAAGGAGAGTTCATAATTATCTAACTGGATCAGGATTCCGATCTGGAAAGATTCATGGTGAAGAAATTAATCAACTATTAAAAGAAGTAAAGAATGCGCGACGATAATGAAAAGTTAATAAAGAATATTCGTTTCCAGCTTAAGTGTATGGGAGAGGATCCTGATCGGGAAGGTTTACTCAAAACTCCTGATCGGGTTATCAGATCCTGGGATGAATTGTTCAGCGGATACTTCGAAAAGCCTGAGGATCTGATGACTACCTTCAATTCTGATGGATGTGATCAGGTTGTAATTCTGAAGAATATAGAAATGTATTCTATGTGCGAGCATCATATGTTACCATTCTTTGGATACGCTCATGTAGCTTATATTCCTAATAAGAAGGTCATTGGCATCTCCAAACTGGCTCGTTTACTCGATGTTTTTGCTCGTAGATTGCAGATTCAGGAACGTATCGGTGAGCAGGTTACGGCGGCTTTGATGAAATATCTTCAGCCAAAAGGAGCGGCTTGTATCATTGAAGCCACTCATATGTGTATGCGAATGAGGGGAGTTAATAAACAAGAATCAGTGATGAGTACTTCAAGTCTGAAAGGAGTCTTTCTTAAGGAAGCTTCTGCCAGGCAGGAACTCTTTCAACTCATAAAGGGATGAAACTATTCATGGCTGGGAATACTCCTGGTCGATGGAAAGAGGAGTTAGTTCTATTAGATAAGAGATTATCTCAACGAAGGTTGGTATCATTTGCCCAACTTGAAATACAAAGAATGGATATTGTAGTTGAACTTTGGAAAAGAATTATGTCAGAAAATAAAAACAAAAAAGTGGAACTATTCCTTGACTCAGGAGCTTATTCGGCTCTGACTCAGGGGAAGGTTATTAACATTGATGAATACATAAAATTCATTCGTGATAATCAGGATGCTATTGCCGTGTATGCTAACTTAGATGTTATAGGTGATGCAGAAGGAACTTGGAAGAATCAGAAGTATATGGAAAAGGCGGGATTAAAGCCTCTACCAGTTTTCCATGCCGGTGAAGATTTGGAATATTTCTACAAATACTTAGGTAAGTATGATTATATTTGCCTTGGAGGATTAGTAGGAGGAAGTAATAATCAGTTAACCTTCTGGCTTGATTCTCTATTTGAGATCATTTGTGATACCCCAGATAGATTACCTAAATGTAAGATTCATGGATTTGGTCTGACCGCCCTTGATCTGATGCTAAGGTATCCATGGTATTCAGTTGACTCAACTTCTTGGGTCTTGACTGGAAGGCATGGAGCAGTATTAGTCCCCAGATTCAGAGGTGGGAAATGGACCTACGATGCTCAGTGCTTCAAAGTAAATGTTTCAAATCAAAATCCTACCAAAGATGATGAAGGTAAGCATATTTCTACTTACTCCATTATGGAAAGGAATATCATTTTAAAGTATCTCGACGAGAAAAAATACAAGTTAGGTGAGTCTGAATTCAAGAATGTT
>Ga0315285_10003758_pt1 | contig 15798 bp, 12 predicted proteins | sample YL17G09_36_MG_FD_203698 | JGI IMG/M metagenome (GOLD analysis project Ga0315285, IMG submission 203698) | Sediment microbial communities from Yellowstone Lake, YNP, Wyoming, USA - YL17G09_36 | ecosystem: Environmental > Aquatic > Freshwater > Lake > Sediment | place: USA: Wyoming | collected...
TCTCCCCCCGACACCCCCCTCTCTTCCTCCCCCCCTCCTTCGGTAGCTTTTATTATGAGGCAGCTCGCGTAAGGCGATAAGGCGATTCGTAAGGCGATTTCTCTTGCGCTCGGGCGGGACGGGGGGGAAAATGAGGGCACAGATTGGAGAACCGCTCTCCCTTCAGCGGGTGTCATCGGTATTCGGAGACTCGATTCCCTTCGGAAGGAGAGGCGTCATGAGAAACCCCGTCATCGGCGTGAGAAGCCCCATCACGGGCGTGATGGGAAATCCCCGCGTGGGCGCAAGGAATCCCCGCATTGGCATGAGGCGCCCACTCCTTGTGTTGTGGGGGGTTGTTGCCCTCTGCGCCGCGGCTCTCCCCGCCGCGGCCTACGACTACCCCGACCCGACGGGGTGGGACGTCCACACGAGCATCGGCTATGGCGACATGTACCTGGAGGACTACCCCATCTTCATCCACGACGTGAAGGCGTGGGACTACACGGGATCGTGGCCCGGGAATCAAGCCTGGATCGACACAGGCAATGGGGATTATCCCTGGCACGAGCGGAACCTGACCAACACCCGCGGCATGTACCTGATCGCGAGCGGCGGCGAAGGACCCTTCTACTGGCACGGCGACTTCCGCGGCATACACTGCGAGTCGAACTACAAAGGCGGCGTCGGGAGCGAGAGATATGGACCGTGGCTGCACGAGGAGGTCCCGAGCGCCAGCGACCCCGTGTACCTCGAGTTCTTCCTGGGCGGCCTCTACCCCGTGAACATGATGTGCGTCTTCAACTATGCGGACGCCCAGGAGGTGGCCTGGGACGATCCCGCGGCGACCTACTACAAGCGGGGCATCCAGGACGTGATCATCAAGTACAAGCAGAACCAGATGGACGCCTGGACCACGCTGGGCGCGTACAAGTTCGGGTTTCCTCCGGCCGGCGTCCACGCCTACGGGTGGTACGGCGTGACCAACCAGTACGGCCCCTTCGATGATCCGAACGACACGCCCTTCGCGCGGCCCGTCAAGTTCGGAGACAAACTCGCGCGTTACGTGCAGTTCGAGATCCTCTCGAACTGGGGCGACGCGCAGTTCGTCGGCTGCAACGAGATCCGGTTCTACGCGCCGGGGTCGGCCTACCTCCTCTTTCCGACGAAAATGCTGCTTTACACCGTGAACTTTCCGACGAGAATGCTGCCTTACACCGTGAACAATTTCGGTCCGGTGGAGGTCGGCGGCGAGGCCCACCAGGCGTTCACCGTCATGAACGTCGGCACGGAGGATTCGATGATGCGTTTCGACGTGATCGATACGAGTTTCCTCGCCGGCACGGGCTTCACCCTCGAGAACGCGATCGCGCCGGGAACGGACCTCAGGGGCGCCCTCTTGATTGATGGCGGGATATCGACCATGACCCTCGGCACGATCGCTTTCTCACCCCCGGACATCGGGGAGTATGAAGGCAACGTCCTTCTCGAGTACACCGACGCCCGTGGCACGCACCAGACGACGGTGACGGTCCAAGGCACGGGGCGTTACGGCAGCTGGGGTTCGATCTGGTGCAAGGCCGACGCGTGGCGTTCCGGCGAGACGTGGGACTGGTGCCCTTCTTACGGCGGCTTCCGTATGGCGAACGGCACGAACATGAACGATCCCGCCAAAGGCACGAACGGCTCGCGCAAGGGGACGGTGGGGCGATACGATCCGGCGACCGGGACGAGCGCCGTGTGGGGCTGGGGTCACGTGAGCGGCTATTACGGCTGGTACGGGTGGCGGCGCCACTGGGTCTGCTTCGACTTCGAGCAGAACGTGACGATCGACGAGATGCTCGTCTGGAACAGCCCGAACACGACCGGCTGCGCGAAGGACGTCATCATCTCCTACACGACCGAAGCCGTGCCTCATCACGGCAGCCCGCAAGGCGAGCCCGATCTGGGTCCCGGCGGGTACCCGAGTTTGTACGAGCGTCAGAGCGACCAGTGGATCATGGCCCGCGGCCACGAGTCGGGGATCGAGGACGCGCGCTGGACGCCTCTGGCCGGAACGAACCGTTCGGGCGAGGCCGCAGGCGCGCACCGCTTCGCCCAGGTCATGGACGGGCAGTGGAACCGCGCCCCCGAAAAGGTCGATTTCGGCGGCGTGACGGCCCGGCAGGTGCGTTTCGACTTCCTCCACGACGGCGCTCCCGGCGCGTGGGGTCACCGCACCCGCGCCCCGGGTGAATGGAGCCTCCAGGGCACGGACACGAGCCAGTCCACCAATCCCCCCGGTTACGGCAACTGGGGCAATGACCGGTTCATCTACCTCAGCCAGGTGCGGTTCTACTCGGGCGGGCCGTATCCCGAGCTGAAAGCGGATCTGCCGGCGGCAACGGGCGACATGCTGCGCTCCTCGACCAATCCCTATGACCTCAAGCCCTTCGTCTTCCCGACACTGTTCTACCCCTTCGTGACGACTTCGACCGCGCTGCATATCGGCAACGTCGGCGATTCGGGAACGACGGTCCGAATCCAGGAGATCACGTTCATGGACGAGGACGGCGACGGGTCGCCCGACCCGGGGCCGTTCTCAGTCGGCCTGGGATCGGTCGCGCTTCCGAAGTCCTACGCGGCGGGGACCACCGAGGCCGTGACGCTTGTCTGGGGGCCTATCCGCGAACTCGGCACGTATGACGCGAGCGTGGTGGTCGTCGCCGACGACGGCGCGGGCAACCTGAACAAGGCCGTGATCCCGATTCGGGCGACCTCGATGGCTTTTGAGCCCGGCTATATCAAGCCCACGGATCTCGCGTCGGTCGTCTCGCTGAAGCAGCTGGACACGAACTGGTGCGCCGCGAGCGCCTACGACCGGACGAAGTTCAAGGAGGACCCGGCGCGCGTGATCGGCTCGAAGGGCGGCAAGTCGTTGCGCACCAACTGGGCAATCAACCCGCTCACCGGCATCAATGACTGGCCCGGGTGGTTGGACGACATCCGCGCCTCCACCTCCAGCCCGCCCCTGGAGGCCCCGCACTATCTTGAGATCGATCTGGGCAGCCCCCGGTCGTTGGAGATGATGCATATCTTCAACCACCAGCAAGGCGCTGGGGACAACTGGAACGCGGCGCTCAAGGACATCTATGTTGAGTACAAGCGGAACGCGGGCGACGCGTGGACACGGCTGGGCGGCGCAGCCTACCGGATCCACAACTGGTACATTTCCGACGGCGCGCACCCGGTCGAGGCGCCGCCAGCGAACCAGATCAACACGCACGCGCCCTTCGCGTTCCCGGCGGCGACGCAGGCTCAGTTCGTGCGGATCGAGGCGGCGGGCCCGATCGGCGACAACGATCCGAACCAGAGCGGCCTCTTCGGCAACTGGGGCAGCGTGAACTACTGGGGCTGCGCGGACATCGCTCTCTACGAGATCGCGCCGGAGATCTCCCTGAGCACGGACACCCTGGACTACGGCGCCATCGCTGCCGCGACGACGCTGGACAAGACCGTCACGATCACCAACCCGGGCAAAGCGACTCTGCAAGTGACCGACGTCGCGATCGAGGGGACCGGCGTTCCCTACTCCGTCGTTGGCTCGTCCGCGTTCAGCGTGGCGGCGGGCGCGAGCCAGGATCTCACGATTCGCTTCGCGCCGACGGCGCGGGGCGACTACTCGAACGTGCGGATGGTCATCGTCAACACCGCGTCGTACTTCTCGTTCGTAACCCTCAACGGCATCGGCACCACGGCGGGAAGCGCCTACACCGTGGCGTCGCCCGCCGGCGGCGGCACGATCGCCTTCGGCGACGTGAACGTCGGTCAGCCGAGGAACCGTTACGTGACGCTCAAGAACCTAGGCGACACGGACCTCGAGGTCGCGAGCATCGACGTGGCGGGGGAAGCGTTCAGCGCGGGCCCTGCCGTGCCCCTGACGGTTGAGAAGCACGGCGGGGAGGCGAGAATCGGCCTCGTCTGCACGCCTCCCTCGGAGGGCCCGTTCACGGGCGCCGCGACGATTGCGCTCACCGGCGACGCGGCTGTTCCGACGCTGACCTACTCGCTCACGGCCAAGGGCGTCATCGCGCCTCCGGCCGCGGCAGGGAGGGCATGGGTGATGTACCACTGACGGCTGCACAAGCGGGACGCCGCGAACGCTTGAGGAGGCGCTTCGAGACGCCGTAAGGCGCCACGGACCGCGATCCGCGAGGATTCCGCAATCCGAACCCCGCATTCCGCATTCGGAAGCGTTCGCGGCGCGCCTTCGTGTTGTGCTATCTGGGACGGCGACCGTTTGCCGTGGTGCAGCTTTCCCCGGTCTCCGTCTCGCGGGACGCCTCGTGCGCGGCCGACCGAGCCGCAGGGCGCGCTGAGACACGCGGAGCCACAGGAAAATGTGCGGGTGCCGCGACGCGCGCCGAGGAAAGAGCGCAGTCAAGCCTCCGCACCCCACGATAAGCCGCCGACTGGACTCCTTGACGCCGCCCGTGGCAAGGTCGCGGGTAAGATCGCGGGGGCAAGGCGCCGAAAAGAAGGGCGAAGGGAAGAGTCGCGGAAGGGGGGAAGCCGGAAATCCTGCGGCGGCTGAGGGTATCTCGAGCCTTTGGCTTGCCCGCAGGACGGGGCTGCCCGGGGGGACCGGATTGACTTGATAAAGTGTCTGTGATCCAACGGGCGTGAAGTCAGGCCGCGCGCCGGCAGCGATGATGGAGGACGCCCATCTCGGGGAATGCGGACCGCGGAATCCAGATTGCGGAACCCAAGATCAGAGCGTGCGCGAAAGGGCTCTGTAGGAATGTGGCGGAAAGGCGGCATGGGCGGGAGGCTCATGTTTTCTCAGGAATCCACGGGCAGGATGCCCGTGCCACTCCCGTCTGCGGGCGGGCGAAAAGCCTCTGGAGGAATGTGGGGGAAGGGGGCATGGGCGTCCCGCCCATGTTTTCTCATGAATCCACGGGCAGGATGCCCGTGCCACTTTATCAACCTGTCTCCTTTTCGCACACGCTCTCACGGAAGAGGAATGCCGGCTCTCGATGCTCCCGGCTTCTTTGGGGTGTGCGACATAGATGTGGGTTTTCAGGCGGCGCGGGTTTCGTTGCGCGTCTCCCAGAACTCCTCGGGGATTCCTTTTCCACCTTGACCACGCGCGGGAACGGGAATAGGCTCTGCGCCTGGGCTCGGTTTCGGGCGCGGAGCATGGGGCGTGGAACCGGCGCACGCGACGTCGAAAGGGGAGAAGAACCGGATGCCGCGCACCCCAAAGCGCGCAAAAGACGTGAGAACGAAGGTTTCTCGCCGCGGCTTTCTGAGGAAAACCGCCGTGGCCGGCGCCGGCGTCGTCGCGCTTCCTGCGATTATTCCCGCCTCCGCCCTCGGCGCCGACGGGCGCGTGGCGCCGAGCGATCGAGTCGTGATGGGCGCCATCGGCGTCGGCGGGATGGGGACGGCCGACATGCGCACCTACATGCTCTACGAGGGCGTACGGTTCGTGGCCGTGTGCGACGTGGACCGCAACCATCGCGAGCAAGCCAAGCGGATCGTGGACGAAGCCTACGGCAACCACGACTGCAAGGCGTACGTGGACTTTCGCGAGTTGATCGGCCGCGGCGACCTCGACGCGGTGACGACCGCCTTGCCGGACCACTGGCACGCCGTGCCCGCCATCGCCGCCGCAAGGGCCGGGCTCGACATCTTCGGCCAGAAACCGTTGGCGCGCTCGATCCGCGAGGGCCGCGCCATCTGCGACGCCGTTCACCGCTACGGGCGGGTGTGGCAGACGGGGAGTTGGCAACGGTCGGTGTCGCATTTCCGCCGTGCGTGCGAGCTCGTGCGCAACGGTCGCATCGGCAAGGTCCACACTGTCGAAGTGGGCCTTCCCACGGGAGGTCCCGGCGAGCACATGCCGATCCAACCGGTTCCGGAGGGACTGGACTGGGATTGGTGGCTCGGCCCCGCCCCGTGGGCGCCGTACCGCGGCGTTTGCCACGGGAACTGGCGTTGGATGCTCGACTACTCCGGCGGCGCGCTGACCGACTGGGGCGGACACCACATCGATATCGCCCACTGGGGACTGGGGCTGGACGAGACCGGACCGATCGAGATTGAGGGCAAGGGCGAGTACCCCGAAGACGGCATCTACAACGCGCCCGGGACGTACCGGTTCACCTGCACGTACGCGAACGGCCTGACGATGATCGTGGCCAACGACCGGCAGGTTGCCCACGGCGCCAAGTGGTACGGCGAGAACGGCTGGATCCACGTCGACCGCGGCGGCGCGTGGGCCAGCGATCCCCGCATTCTGAACGAGGCGATCGGACCGGAGGAGATCAGACTCTATGACAGCGCCGACCACCCGGAGAATTTCCTGGACTGCATCAAGAGCCGGCGACTGACGGTGACGCCCGTCGAGACGGCCCATCGCTCAATCAGCGTAGCGCTGCTCGGGGAGATCGCCATGCTGACCGGCCGCAGAATCCAGTGGGATCCGGTGAAGGAAGAGATCATCGGCGACGCCGGGGCGAGCGAAATGCTCGGGCGTTCTTACCGCGAGCCGTGGGCGCTTTGATCGCGCGTGCCGAGGGCGTTGTCCGCGGCGTTCCTCGTTCGGGATGTGGCATCGCGGGCGTGGTTTGGCCGCGAAGTTGATGAAAGAGGGGTTGACTTTTCCTGAATCCGTCCTCTATGCTCGCGCTTGTTTCTGGCTGGGTGGGAAAGTCGCCGGGCTGCGCCTCCCCGCGAGGAAGGCCGGCTCTTTGCCTACTTCTCGCCCGGAGGGAAGCGGGGTGCGGACGTTCGCACGGGGGAGTCCCGCATTGGCGCCCCGAGGGAGGGGGCCGAATCGGAGGTGAAGCGCCATGAAAGAACACTCTGCGCGAAGAGGCCGAGCCCCCGATTCCGGCTCGGGGTCTGACAAGCGGCGTTTCCAGCGCAATGCGTGCGATCTGAGGATGACGTACTCGATACTCTCCTCCCGAGCGTCGAATCCTTTTGAGTTCGGCGTCGCCCAGGCCAAGAACCTCTCGGAGAACGGGGTGTGCATCTTTACGGAACAAGAGATCCAAGTGCCCGTTCTCCTGCAGCTCAACGTCAACTTGCCGATGCGCCCTTTCCACATGCTCCTCTTGGGCAAGGCGTTGCGGTGTCAGAAAACCGAGGGTCGCGACCTCTACGAGATTGGCATCAAGTTCGTGGGAATTCTCCCGCCGGAATTCAAACGTCTGGTCAGCGTGTTCCCGTCTTCGGGAGAAGCGGAACTGGCCAGCGACTCAGGCACGGATAAAGCGACCTGAGCCTGCCTCCTTTGACCCCGTCGCCGGCTGCGCGTTTCTCCGTCTTGCGCGGCCCCGAACTTCACCGCCTCGAATATCTCTTCCGCTCTGGAGCAAGCGCTCTGCCGTTCTCCTGTGACGGTTTTGCGGCGGGCAATTCCTTCCACCCGGACCGCGGTCGTTTTTCCGGAGATCCCTTCTAAGTCTTGTTGAATCAGCAATATGCGGCAAGGGCCTTCCCTGGGCGGGGATGGCGCCGCGCTTGCGACCCGGTTGACGAGAAGAAGGGAGTGCGCAGGCATGAAAGAGATGTATGTCGCACTGTCGGGGGCCGTTAGTCGGGAGAAGCAGCTGGCATTGGTCGCCAATAATCTGGCGAACGTCAATTCCGTTGGCTTCAAGAAGGACGACATGGTTTTCCGGGTCCGTCCGCCCGACGTCGATTTCGCTCTCCTGGAAAAAAGTGCCAGTCCCGAGCTAAATCTTCCCACCCCCCGGCAACGCATTGAAGACGATCCCAACTACGTGCGCGCGGCAGGGAGCGTCACGAACTTCTCAACGGGGGAGTTGCGACCCACGGAGCGCTCCCTGGACATGGCCCTCGTCACGACAGGACCTGGCCGCGCAACGCCTTTCTTCGTGGTCCAGACCCCCGCCGGCGAGCGCCTGACCCGGGCCGGGAATTTCGCCCTCAACGGGTCCCAGGAGATGACGACCCGGGACGGCTACCGGGTCCTCTCCACGGCCGGCCAGCCGATCCAGGTCACAGGCGGCCCCTCCGAAGCCGTCTACGTCAGTCCCTCCGGCGATATCAGCAAAGGGGGCCAGGACATCGGCAGCGTGCGCGTAGTCTTGGCGGAAAGACCCGAGCGGCTGGTCAAAGCGGGCAACGGTCTGTTCGGCGATCCCAGCGGGGCGGCCCAGGTCCGCGACATGCAGGCCGGCGATGGGGTGTCGGTGCGTCAGAACCTTCTCGAGATGGCGAACGTCAACGTCGTGGCGGAGCTGGTGAAGATGATCGAGATCCAGCGGACCTACACCGCATTGCAGAAGACAATCCAGACCATCGACGAGGCGTCGTCTCGGACGATCACGGGGGCGCTGAGCGCCTAGGACGGTTAGGAAGCCTCTTTTCACGGCGGGCATTTCAGCCTGAGGGAGTTTGTCACGATGCGAGCCCTTTACGTTTCAGCCACCGGCATGAAGGCCCAACAGATTAACCTGGACGTGGTGGCCAACAACCTGGCCAACGTGAACACGTGCGGCTTCAAGCGCGGACGAGCCGATTTCGAGGACCTGATCTACCAGACCCTGCGTCCAGTCGGCGCCAGCGCCACGGCCGACACGGAAGTGCCCACCGGCATCTACCTCGGTCACGGCGCGCGTCCCGCCTCTACATCCAAGATTTTCAACCAGGGGTCAGCCGTTTTCACCGATACGTGGAGCGACATTGCCATCGAGGGGGAAGGCTTCTTTCAGGTCGAGCTGCCCGATGGGACCATCGCCTACACGCGGGCGGGGTCGTTCAAGACCAATTCCGAGGGCACGCTTACGACCCCCAACGGCAATCCCGTCTCCCCGCAGATCACAATTCCGCCGAACGCCGTTCATGAATCGATCAGCGTGGGGCAGGACGGCACCATCACGTATCGCGTCGGCGGGGCGGGGGCTGTGGCCCCCGCCACCGCCGGACAGTTGCAGCTGGCCCAGTTCGTCAACCCCGCCGGTCTGGAAGCCATCGGGTCGAACCTCTTCGTCGAAAGCGCCACCTCCGGACCGCCAACCGTTGGAACGCCGGGGCAGAACGGTCTCGGCAAAACGGTCGGAGGCACGCTCGAGATGTCGAACGTGCAGGTGGTGGACGAATTGGTCCAGATGATCATCGGTCAACGAGCCTACGAAATCAACTCCAAGGGGATCCGCGTGGCGGACGAGATGCTCGAGACCGCGGCGAACGTCAAACGGTAAGCCCGAGGGGAGCGGCTTGAGCCATGGGCGAAAGCTCCCCGGATTGAAGACGCAAGGACGTTGGTGGCGGGGACCACTGCTCCCATGAGAAGCTCGCCTGCGAATCGTCGTTGCTGGACTTGCGGAGGGACCGGTCTGGGCCTGCTCGTCGCGTTGCTTCTCTCGGCGATGTCGCCGGTCGCGGCGCTGGGGCCGCGTGAGGCGCGCGGGGCGCGTGAGGCGCGCGGGGCCGGTGGGGCGCGCGCAACGATGCCCGACGTGGTCGAGGTGGAGGGTCTCGAACCGGACCCCGTCGCGGAGGTGACTATCACGTTTCGTCCTCTGAGCGTCGTGCGCAAAGAGGAATACGCGCTGGGCGACGTCGCCACGGTTCAGGCCGCGGACGAGGCCCAGCGCCGGCGGCTCGAGAGCCTGATCCTGGGCCGGAGTCCCGGGCTCGGGTGTCGCCTCATGCCCCATCCGCGCCAGATCGCCGCCTCGTTGGAGCGGCTCGGCGTCACTTCGGCGGAGGCATCGCTTAGTTTCCCGAAACAGATGGCGATCGAGCGGGAGATCCAGGAAGTGAACCTCGCCGCCTTCGAAGAGAAGATCCGCGGCGAAGTCATCGCCCAACTGGGGTCCCAGGCCGATCCCGGGCGCGTCATTGTTGAGAGGATCCAGCTGCCCCCGTCCGTCACCCTGGTCGCCGGGGCCTTGAGCCACCGGTTGGATCTCCGCCTGCCCCGCCGATCCGTCGGGTCGACCTCGTTCGTGCTGGAATTGCTCGTCGATGGAGTCAGCCAACGGAAGTTCGCGGGCTCCCTGCTGGTCGACCGTGAGATCGACGTACTCGAGGCGACGCGGGCGATGAAACGCGGGGACGTCGTCAGTCGCGGGTCTCTGCCCGTGCGCAAGAGCGCGCGTCGCCTGTCCCAGATTCGCGGCGCGCCTCTGGCCGACGAGGATCTTTCGGACATGCTGCGCCTGAGCCAAGACGTCGCCGCGGGAGACGCGTTGACGTGGTCGTGCGTCAAGCGGCAGACTCTGGTGAAAAGGGGACAACCTGTGCGCATGGTGCTACAAAGCGCCGGCGGTCTCTACGTCGCGACGGTGGGCCGGGCTCGGGCGGACGGCGCTCTGGGCGACACGATCGAGGTCGAGAACCCGAGCTCGGGGAAGCGGATCCTCGCCGTCGTCGCCGGCAACCAGGTGGTGCAGGTGCCCTTCTGAAACGGCTTTGCCAAGGGGAATCGGTCAAAGGACACAAAGAAAATGGTCCGCGCGCTTTCTCAGGTTTCGATCCTCGCCCTCCTCGGGGCCGCATTCACGGGCTGTCTGGCCACGGCCCTTCTCCAAAGGAACCAGCCGGTGATCTACGAGAACCCCCCCGTCGTGAACGCCATGGAGACGGGAACGCCCCGGGCGACCCGCAACGAAGGTTCTCTCTTCGATCCGACGGCCGGCTTCGTCTCCCTCTGGCGCGACGACACGGCCCAAGCCGTGGGCGATCTGGTCACCGTGCGCATCAGCATTAACCACACGGCCGAAGGGACCGCCGCCACGGACCTGGATCGCGAGAGCGAAATCAGGGCGGGCATCACGTCGTTTCTCGGCTACGAGGGCAAACTCCCGGGTGTCCAGTACGGCGCCCTGAGCAACGATCCCCTCAACTCGACGAGCCCCGCTCAGTTGATCGACAGCGAGAGCGTGAGCAGGTTCAAAGGGGAAGGCGGCACCAAGCGGACGGGCAAGCTGACCGCCGACGTCTCGGCCGTCGTCACCCACGTCTACCCGAACGGAAACATGCTCATCCACGGCAGCCAAAGTCTCCTGATCAACAATGAGAACTCGCTGCTGACCGTCGACGGCCTCATCCGTCCCGGCGATCTGTCCTTTGACAACATCGTCCTCTCGAACCGCATAGCCAACGCCCGCATCGAGATCACGGGGCGGGGCGTTGTGAGCGACAAGCAGCGCCCGGGGATTCTCATGCGCGCCTTCGACTGGCTGTGGCCGTTGTGAGTTGGGGATGAGGGGTGAAGGAATGAAGCGAATGATCGACAAAGGCCTGCGCTTTGCGCGCGGCGGGAGGCGCCGGCCCCTCCGCGGCCGGCTTCTTCCGATTGCTGTCGGATGGGCGATCGTTCTGGCGGCGCCCGCCGGCGGCGCCGTGCGGATCAAGGACATTACCTCCGTAGAAGGGGTGCGGGAGAACCAGCTGATCGGTTACGGGATCGTGGGCGGCCTGCAAGGAACGGGGGACGACCAAGGCACCCGTTTCACCATCCAGAGCCTGACCTCCTTCATGCGGCAGCACAGTATCCAGATCGATCCGCGCGCCGTGGACGTCGAGAACGTGGCGGCCGTCGTCGTCACCGCCACGCTGCCGCCCTTCGCCCGGCAGGGATCGAAGATCGACGTCGTTGTCTCCTCGATCGGCGACGCCGAGGACCTCCATGGCGGCACGCTGTTCGCCACGCCGTTGCGTCCGGTAGGCGCTTCGCCCTCGGCGCCTGGTTCCATCTACGCGATCGCGCAGGGGCCGATCAGCACCGGAGGGTTCGCCGCCGGCGGTACGCGCGCGTCCGTGGTGAAAAACCACCCCGCCACCGCCGTCATTTCGAACGGCGCCATCGTCGAGCGCGAAGCGCCGACGTCTTTCGCCACGAAACCCGAGGTCCTCCTCTTGCTGCGCAACCCGGATTTCACGACGGCGAGTCGGATCGAGGGGATCATCAACAACACCTTTGGCCAGGACGCGGCGAAGGCCCGCGACGCCGCCACCGTAGCCGTTCGCATGCCGACGGGCGGCGCCAACGCGCGCGTGAGCTTCCTCAGCCGCGTCGAGAGCCTCGAGATCAGTCCCGACGCGCCGGCCCGCGTGGTTTACAATGAACGCACCGGCACGATCGTCATGGGCGCGAACGTACGGATCTCGACCGCCATCATCACCCACGGCAATCTGATTGTGAAGCAGGAGGCGCGGAAAGAGACCCTGGTGCGGGAAGCCATTCTACCCAGCGGCGCGCAGACCGTCACCGAGGCCCAAGTCACCGCGGCTCGCACAGGCGTCAAAGAGGAACCCGGCAAACTCCAGGTCGTCGAGGAAGGCGTCACGGTCGGCGAGGTGGCCGACGCGCTAAACACCCTCGGCGTCACGGCGCGCGACATCATCGCCATTCTTCAGGCGCTGAAGGAGGTCGGCGCGCTGCAAGCGGAACTCGTGGCTATGTAGTCCCCGCCCGAAGCCGCGCTGAGGGACGGTAAACCGATGAGCGATCTTACTATCCCCGCCGTCCATGCCGGAACGCCAAACAGGGCGTCCCACGCGGACCGCGCCGCCGGCGCGTCGAGACCGGCCCCGCGGCGGCCCACGCAGCTGGCCGCCTTCGATCTGGGAAGCGACTTGCGCAGCGGCGACGTGGACGCCGTGCTTCGCGAGTTTCAGAACATTCTTCTCCACGAGATGGTCAAGGCTATGCGCGACGCCACGCCCAAGGAGAACCTTTTTGGCGACAATACGGGCCGCGAGATGTTCGAGTCGTTCCTCGACCAGGAGTACGTCCGGGTCATGGGCGAGAGGATGGGGTCCCTCGGCCTGACCGAGGCGCTCAAGGAGCAGCTCAGGCTAAACCCGGCTCCCGCGGCCGGCCGACCGCCCGCTCGAAACGCCGGGGCGAGCCGGCCCATTCAATAGAGTCTGGGAGACACAACGACCTCCGAAGAAAGGAGATGGCCATCCACACGAGGAACAAGCGCCGGGAGATCGGCGCTGCAGGGATCAGGACCGCAGGGAACCGTTCCACGCTTTGGGGCTAAAGTTCGCCCCTTCTATGCCGATATGGCATAGAAAGGGGCGATCCAACCGGGAGAGAGACAGAGCAATGAGAATCTCCGGACGTAAAACTCGAGTGAGCCCCGCCGGCTCCGTGGGAAGGGTGTCGCGAGTCACCGGCCCGCGGAAGAAGGAAGCCCCCGCCCCCGTTTCAGAGGCGGCCGACGTCGAACTGTCTGCTTCGCTGCAGGAGATCGACAGAGCCAGAGAAGCGCTGGCGATCCTCCCCGACGTCCGCGTCGAGAAGGTCGAAGGGGTCAAACCGCTGGTTGACGACGGTTCCTACAAGGTTGAGAGCGAGGTCCTCGCCAAGAGAATAGTCGACACCTCCTTGCGCGAGTCGGCCCAGCTGAAGAAAACCGGCAAGAAGTAGACCGCGCGTCGAACGCGGGTTTCTCCTGTCTCGCCTCGGCCTCTTCCCATCCCTTGCACAACCCGCTCAGTCGTCCTCCCGCGCCCTTCGCGTCAACACCGACGCCACGGGCCCCGAGGGAGGTCGCGCGAAGCGGTCCTCCTCCTCCGCCGATGGCCGCACCACAATCGTGAACAACCTGATAGCGGAACTCATCGCCGTTCTGACCGAGCAGCTCATTCTCTACGAACAGGTCCGCGATCTGGCCAAGGAAGAACGCCTGGCGCTCATCTCGGGCAAACCCGACGACGTCCTCCTCCTTGTCCGGCGCAAAGAAACCCTTCTGCTCAAGATCCGCACCCTCGACGAGTCGCGCCAGATCATTTGTTTGCGACTGGCAAAGCGCTCGGACGCGCTCACCCCCTCGTTTACGCTGGCGGAGCTCGCCGCCCGCGCCGTCGGCGAGCAGGCGGATCAACTCCGGGACCTTCGAGACCGGCTTTCTGAATGCGCCGAGGAACTGCGCGTCCTGAACGAAACGAACGCCGCCATCTGCCACAACGGCATCGACACGGTGCGCCAGATCGTGGAAGCCCTCTCCCAGGCGCCGCCCGGCGAGGGCACGGCGGCGGGGTATGGCAAGCCGGGCTCGAGACCTCGCGCCGCCGCCAACGGCGCAACGACCACGATGCACGTCAGCACTTGACTGCGGACGGAAAGCCGAGGCCATGTCACTCCTAACCGCTCTCAGCATCGCCAGACAAGGACTGAGCGTCAGCCAGCTCGGGTTGCAGGTCACGGCTCAGAACGTGGCCAACGTCAACACGCAAGGCTACAAACGCCAGCGCCTCGAACAGGCCAACAGGCCTTTCGGCCTCGGCGTCACCGTCCTGTCGGTCGACCGCATGCTCGATCCCTTTGCGGAACGTCGCCTCCTCGGCGTCACGTCCGACGCGGCGCGCACGGACCTGACGGCGCAGGCCTACCATGAGATGGAAGAGCTCTTCAACGAAGTCGCCAATCGCGGTTTGGACGCCGAGTTCGACGACTTCTTCAAATCCATCCAGGACCTGACGACGCGGCCGAGCGGCGTGGCCGAACGCGCCACGCTTCGCTCGCGCGGGGAGAGCATCGGACACGTCTTCGAGTTCGCCTACCTGCAAATGGAAGAGCAGATGAGGGTCCAGGACGTGCGCATCGAGCAGATCGTCTCGGAAGTGAACGGCATTCTGAAAACGATCGCCGATCTGAACCGCCAGATCTCGGCTTCCTCCCAGAACCTCCTCGGCCGAAACGAGCTGCTGAACAACCGCGGGGAATGGGTCCGCAGGCTCTCGGAACTGATTCCCGTCTCCGTCATCGAAGACGAGAGAGGCAACTTCACCCTCTTCGTCGAGCAAGGAATGCCGCTGGTCTCGGGCGCCGACTACTACCAACTCGAGGCGCGGCCCGATCCGACCGACGACCTCAAGCGCGACGTCTATTGGGTCGCTCCGTCGGGCACAGCCATGGACATCACCGACAAGATGGTGAACGGCGCCATCGGCGGCGCCTTCCGCACCCGCGACGAGATCGTCCCCGAGCAAATGCGCCGGCTCGACCGCCTCGCCGCGGAGTTCGTCCTCGGTTTCAACGAACAGCACCGCGCGGGGACCGGGCTCGACGGCGCGGGCAACCGCAATTTCTTCGAGACCACCCCCGTCTACGCGCACGTCGCCAAAGGATCGCAAGGAGGGGCGGGCTTCACCGCGACCGCCGTGGTGGATGAGACACTTTTGACCCTCGACGCTTACGAGATCCGTTTCACAACCGCCGGGACCTATGACGTCGTCAACGTGTCGACCGGGGCGACGATCCTTTCCGGCGCCTACGTCTCAGGCGGCGCGATCGCGTTCGACGGGATCTCCGTCACGTTGAGCGACGTCTCCGGCCCGCCCGTTGCCGGCGACGTTTTCCGGGTCGACACCGTGACCGAGGCGGCGAAGAACGTTCGGATCTCGGCCGCCGTCAGCGCTTCCCTCGACGCCATCGCGGCGGGGCTCACGAGCGCCTCGGGCGACAATCGCAACGCCCTGCTCCTGGCCGACCTCGAGACGGCGAAGGTGGCCGCCAGCGGCACGCAGAGCTTCCGCGACATGTACCACGCCATGATCGTGCAGCTCGGCGTGGCCGCATCTGGCGAGAACCTGGAGCAGGAAAGCCAGGAAGTGCTGCTCACCCAAACCGCCAACATGGTCGAGAGCGTGAGCGGGGTGAACATCGACGAGGAGACGACGTCGCTCATGGCCTATCAGCGCGCCTACCAAGCCGCGGCGAAGGTGATCTCCATCACGGATGAGATGTTGGCCACTCTGATTCAGATGATCTAGACGCCGTGAGACCCGGCCGCGGGGCCCGGGAAACAGGATCCCATGCGAATTTCAACCAACTAC
>Ga0315285_10003760_pt1 | contig 15793 bp, 5 predicted proteins | sample YL17G09_36_MG_FD_203698 | JGI IMG/M metagenome (GOLD analysis project Ga0315285, IMG submission 203698) | Sediment microbial communities from Yellowstone Lake, YNP, Wyoming, USA - YL17G09_36 | ecosystem: Environmental > Aquatic > Freshwater > Lake > Sediment | place: USA: Wyoming | collected...
CGCATCAAACTCGCGGTTGACAGCGCTGTCACCAATTCCCTTTCCGAACGCAGAATTCTTCCAAGCAGATGCGTTCAGCTCGCGCTCGATAAGCTCGCCGTAGTCGATGTCATCCTCCGGTGGTACGACATCTGGCTTGAGAGTGATCTCTGGTATCGAATCGAGCAGCATGACTCTTGCAGGCGCGCCACTGCCCGAAGCGACGGCAGAGGGAACGCGCGTTGGTATCGGCACCTGCCCAACGGTCTTGGCAGCTGCCTTGACCGAGTCAACGATCTGCCTTGCCGATGCGGTCGCGATTGGCTTTGGCGGCGGCAGCTCAGCAAATGGAGAGGCATTGGACACACCCTTCGGCGACGGTTTCGGTCTGATGGTACGCTCAGTTGATTCGTCCTCTCTCCGGCTGCGGGCGTATAGGACAAATCCCGCGAGGGCGATCACGCCAATCAATCCAGATATCGCCAGACCGCTTGTCGATACAATCCACGCCCACATTGCAGCGCCCCAACCTGAGGGACTGCCGGACAATGGGAGGTTGCCATCGAAGGGCGACGTTGTTGACTGCAGTGTCATACGAGGGCTTTCGGCAACATTGCCCACCTTGTCCGTGGCCAGGACGTAGATCGTCATCCCTTTCCACAAAAGGTCCGGAGCAAGCTCAGCGATATATACGCCATCATAGCCAGCCATCATTACGCTTCCATATCCGCCGGCTCGCAGCTCGTAGAATAGCAGGACGACTCCGATGCCGTAGTCGTCCGAGACTTTTGCTGTGACAGTGCATGTGGCATTGAGCGTCATTCGCGGTGACGATGTGATGAGCGCATTCGGAGCAACAGCATCAACATAGAACGAGATGTTGGCAGTGGTCTTCTTTCCGCTGAGATCGCTAGCGACCACTGTAAGTTGGTGTATTCCCCCGGACAGGGAACTGGTGTTGACCGCGAACGGCGAGCTCATCTCTGCCAAGGCGTCGCTGTCAATTGCACATTGAACCATCGACAAGAACACATCGGTGGCTGTGAAGTTCAGCTGGTATCCTGGCCTGATCGCGTCTCCGCTGCTCCAGTCCTCAAAGGACACAACGGGCGGAGAGGAGTCCATCGCGAACATGAACGATGCATTTGCTTCGTTGCCCGCCTTGTCGACCACGGTCACACTGACGCTGAAGTATCCATCTGACGGAGGTGAGGCAAGCGGGATGACTGTCTCCCATTGAACTGTTGAGCCACTTCTATCCCAGATGGTCCAGTTGATGATCTGTATATTCGCATCAAACACCTGGAATCGGATGTTGTCCGAAGGAGACACAAACGAATTGTTCGACGGTGAGTTGAGTTGGATCACCGGGGTAGTGTCGTCAATGGTAACTGTGAAGGTGGCTTGATCGAAGCCACCGAGATCGCTTGTCGAATTGATAATGATGCTGTGGACTCCCTCGAACCAGCCATCGGTAGGAATTGTCATCAGTCCTCCAAGTTCCTGCCAAACTCCAGCGGTGCACCATCTACTTGTGATTGTTCCACTGCCAGATACAGAGAACGTAATGGGTATGCTAGAGCGCAATACCCCTCCATTAGCAGGATTCTCGAGTTGAACCGCAATGCTGTTGTTGACGACCTCGAATGATACACTTCTTGAGGTCAGATGATCGACAGAATCCAATGCCGTTATGATGACCGTGTGATTGCCCGGAGCCCAAATTGACATGTCAATAGTGTAGGGCGACGCGAACATCAGTGCGGGACCACAATCTGCAGAGTAGTACACGTCCTTCAAATGCATATCGGAGACTTCTGCAGTCAACACTGCACCAATCGGTACTCTGCCGCCATCCTTGGGATAGAAGATTCTGACATACGGCGCCTGTGCATCCACATCAAAGCTGAAGGACGCGCTGGTCGTCAGATATTGGTCGTCAACGGCGACTATCCGAAGAACATGGATTCCATCATTCCATGAAGTCGTTTCCACGTTCCATGGGGAGTGCAATTGCCCAATCGATGTCCCATCAACAGTTGCATCGACGGTGAACGGGCCGTCGTCTTGAACGTTCAGATCAACGATGGTACCGGAAGCTATGAGAGTCCCGTTGCCAGGAGACAGGAGCGAGATGATTGGAGGATCATTCGTCATCTTCTGGGACTGAAGTCTTATCACGTTCTTGACTGGCTCATAGGTTCCGAGATCGAATGAGACTTCGACGTCAATTGCCTGGTTAGGTTGAGTGAACAAGTGCATAGGATTGACGAGCCATTCGAATCGGATCGTCCCATTGTGGTCATGCGAGCTACCAGAGACGTACTCATCGAGTATCATTCCGACCTTCTTGCCGTTCACCATCATGTCGAGAGGCACACATGCACGGCTGCTAATCGGGGTTCCGTCGGATTTCGTCAGGTGCCCCGTCAACATAATGGACACGTTATCGTTCACAAATGGAACAACGACCGGGCTTGCGACCAGGTCAAAACGTACCGGGATCTGTTTCACGGACGCATTCACGGCCATGTACTGAACGTAATTGCCCGAAGAGTCGGAGAATCGCATGAGCAAGTCAATAGCGGTGTCCGATGTCGATGTGCTGATCGAAGCTGCGAAAGAGCCGGCTCCATTGATGGTCACAGGGAGACCCTGCCAGGAGGTAGTGCCTCTAGGGCGCCAACGGAGATTCGCGGTTATGCCAGACCCATCGTCGATTGCAGCGACTTCCAACAGTATCTTCTGCCCAGGGATGAACCTCTGGGGCATGCTCAAGCCTGTGATCCTGGGCGGATTGACATCGGCTGAGGGAATCGAGAAGCCAAGCTCTATCTGGTTGTCGGAGCACACCTGCTGATCCCCAGGGACGGAAATCTTCGCTACATAAGATCCGCTGTTGTGCAATGAAACGATTCGCTCTGGAAGCAACTCAACGAGGCGCTCCTCTAGATAGTATGTCCCAATGAGGTATCCGCTCTGGTAAAGGCGCATCTTCGGTATGGAGGTGAATCTTACCCTGGCTCCAGATTGATCACTAAGCAAGGGATGGAAGATCACGAGGGAGCTGTTAGTGTTCGCCATCCGGACGGAAGCATAATATGGGCCCGCACCAACCAAGCTCGTCTGGTTGACTCCGAGGATCGGCCTCAGCTTGCTTGGATCCGGTAGGTATACGCCGGGCATGGAGCCAACCGCCTGCGTGTAGTTGTAGTCCGCAACATAGAAGTCCCGAATTATGGACCCGTCGGAAACTCCTCCGGGATAGTACTTCTCAGCCCAGACACCTCTGACGTAGGTGGTTCTCGTCATGCCAGTAAACATTTGATTGACTGAGTTGAATGTGAGCCTGCGAACAAATGGACCTGATTCATCTCCTAGCGTGAGGTAGGACCCGTCACCCCAGGAGTCCTCAACAGGCCCTGCGATGTCAAACTTGGAGTAGTAGATGTTGGTCCGTCCATCATTCATCGAAAGGGTCAGCGGGGCCGACCCATCCATGCCATCGAACTCCCATGAAACAAGATATCTGAGGTCGGCAGTCGTCTCAAAGAAGAAGCCCCGAGAGACATTGTCGGTCGCCTCGTACCAGTGCTTGGAGTTCGCGCTCATGAAGTCCCACATGGCTGACGAATAGCCGAACCCTCCGATCGATATTCCAACATCTGCGGTCGTGTCGGAGACGTAGACATACCTCAATCTGGGCATTGTTGGGAGGTCACTACCGACCTTCGTGAAATCGACCGCAGTGACCTCGAATGATATGTTGCACGCTCCGGAGTATCGACCGTAGAGCACGAAGTCTCTCACATAGATAGGCAAGCCCTCGTCAGTCGTGAGGTCTATCGTCAAGCGCCTGGCTTCTGACATCTTGAGATAGACTTCTTTCGTCTCGAAACGGTTCACGACCACCTCGCCAGAGAGAATGTATGGATCAGAGTAGGAGTAGAATATCTGATGGCCAAGAGCATGGACAGAGTATGTCCCGGATTCAACCATAAAGCTCGCCGGAGGTGTCGGCTCCGATAGCCAAGCAGCGCCCATCCTGATTTCCGCGTCAGGAAGGCTGTATGCCCAGACTCCACCTCTATGGTCAAAAACCTCGGTACCGTCAAGAGCCGACACGTGGACTCTGAGTTTGGAGAGAGCTGCAAACCCAAAGGGTATCCGCAAGCCAGCGTCTGAGCCGTCGAGCGAGATTGCGCCATCATAGAACCCTTCTGGTAGGTTCGGATTGCTTACTGTGACTGTCAGGTTGAAGTACGAGTATTTCTGGCCATCAATCGTCAGAGACGAAGGTGACACGCTCGATACGTTGGACCAGTATCGCCCTACAGTCGTACCGTTGTACGCAAGCGAATTCCAGTCTGTAGCCGATGTCTGGAGACCAAGCGTAGCCCCACTGCCGATGAGGGAGACTGAGTGGAGGCCCGAATTGGCCATTCCATAGGAGACGAGCGGCTCCGAAACGAACATGGTTGTGCTGGCTGCGGAGGGCACCCAAAGTTGGCCTGCACCAGCAAGCCAGATTGATTCCGTCATTCGACTGCTCCCCGTCACGAGTGCGGATTTGATCTTCTGTGGAGACCAATCGGGATGCAACTGAAGGAGCAGAGCTGCAGCACCGCTCACATGCGGAGTGGCCATAGACGTTCCACTCAGCGAAGTGTATCCCGTTGGTGAGCTGCGGGTTGCGCCGGAAAATGGGACGGTTGAGACAATGTCGACTCCGGGAGCGGATATCTCGGGCTTGAGCTCTAGCTCCGGGATCAACCCTCGTGAGCTGAAGTAGGCCAATGAGCCCGTGCTGTCGGTCGCACCGACAGTTATCGCATCTGGAGAAAGGCCAGGTGAGGCGACTGAGCCGAAAGTTGGCCCATCATTCCCGGCTGCCACGACGACAATTACGCCAGCGCCAACTGCCGCTTCGACTGCAAGACAGACTGGGTCGCCAAGCTCGCCGGGGCCTCCGAGGCTCATGCTGATGATGTCTGCGTGATCGCTCTTGTCGCCATTTCCGTCGGGGTCCATCGCGGCCTCGATGGCGGAAATAACATCACTTATCATTCCAGACCCATCTCTTCCGAGGACCTTGTAAGCGAGAATGCTGGCAGAAGGAGCGACTCCACTTATGCCGCCATTCGCTGCCACGATGCCTGCGACATGTGTCCCATGACCATTATCGTCTAATGGATCTGGATCATTGTTGTAGAAATCGTAGCCGCCGAGAACCTTGTACCCCGGACCGAAGCCGCTGCCGAGGTCGGGATGTGTGTAGTCGACTCCGGTATCGATTATCGCCACGACGATGCCGGATCCTGTCACAGGGTTGCCATTCGAGTCGCGATAGGTCCAAACCTGGTCAGCACCGACCTGCACGATGTTCGCACTGGCAGTTGCCTTCACCTCAAAATCAGGATAAGCCTCGACAAGTGGGTTCGATGCAAGTATTTCTTCGAGTTCACTGACTGTGAGATGAGCCGATACCCCTTTCATACCGAGTGAATACTGATGCTTGATGGCTTTGCCAATCTCCTTCTCTATGTCAGTCTTGGACCCTATCTGCCTGTTTGCCTTTAGCAGGCTGACAATTGAGGCAGAGGCATCTTCTGAATCGACGCCATCAGAAACTGAAATTATGACATCCACATAGCCCTGCGAATCAGAGTAGGTCGACCATTCAATGTCCCTGCTGTGCCAGTTGGGGATTGCATGCGAAATTGAAGACTTGTACTCATTCTTGGCGGATTCGGCAGCTCCTTCGCCTTGCGGCCGTGAGGACATGCCATCCATGGAGCTGACGGACAGAGAAACGAGGAGCAGCACGCAAGCTATGAGCATGACGAGAATAGTCCTTGCGCCGGAAGACTGATAGATCCTCATAGCCGGTACGACCCATTGGATGCGACGTTTCCTCATGGGTAGAGTCCAATCGGAGCGTAGCATCCCATGAATGAATCTGGGTGGGCGCTATTTATACGGTATTGCCTCGTTATCAAACAAGATACAACATCTGGCTAGCCTAATCTGCATCCCAACCCGATTATCAGAAGTGAGAACATGCGATATAGCTCTTTTCGTCCCGCAACCTGACTGTCTGTGAGCCGACTCCCAAACATAGTCAGGGCTAGAGCTGAATCGCCATAGAGAAAGAATAAGGCAGTCGTGATACTTCGAGCTATTATCTCGCTGTAGGCGCGCGTCTCCAAACGCGCATCACAACCACTGCAACGACACCTAGAATGCCTGCGCTGAGCAGGAATCCAGCGATACTTCCCAATTGCGGGATTGCGGTCCCGAAGTGCACGTCCACGTCGGGCGTCTGGAACACCTCGCCAGTGTCAGCCACGCTTGTGTTAACCGGAGATTGGCCAACACCTGACTTGGTGGCGAAGACCTCGATCGTGTCACCATCTTGCCAATCCCCGCCACTTACTCCGCCGAAAGTCGCGAGGTAATACCCGCCAGTACCCGACGTAACAGTAGCTGTGGAGCGGATGTGCCATTCCCCGCTTTGATAGTACTTCATGTTAACGGTCACGTCGACACCCACCAATGGGCTCCCATCAGTGTCGTAGACATGTCCCCTGACATATGTCAATGCAGCCGCTTGGGCGGAGGATGTCACGAAGACAAGGCATAGCACGACGAACATCCCTGCCATGAACACCCTCTTTGAAAACTTCCCGAGGCCGAAACCCGAAACACTGAGAGACACAGTCAACACCACCATTTCACTCGCTATCAACGGTACAGCGCAAACGATTCTAGCGCAGAGATTGGTCATTCACTCGGTCGCATATATCCTTTTCCCTTGACCGTGGCCAAATTGCACTGAGAGAGTAATTCGAATTGCCAGTTCACCAAGGATTGACTTTCTTCTTTCGACCCAGTCTCGAGGCTGCCAGGATAGAGACACAGACCGCGACAACGATCCCAGTCATGCCGCCGAATTCAGGAATCACTTCTAAGAACGAGACATCTATCGTCTGAAGGAACTGGTCGTCCACTATGCTCATTTCGGTACGCTGGAGCGATTCGTATCTCGCTGTGACATTGATCGTATCTCCTGCCATGACATTCTCGGAGTCGGGAAACGTGACGATGTAGTAGCCACTCGAGCCCGTGATGTTCCAATGGGTCCCCCTTGTTCCACTGATGTAGGTAATAGTCACTGTAACGTTGGCACCAACTACCGGCTGGCCGAGCGAATCATAGACTTGACCTCGGATGATCTTCATCATGCCCGCGGCAGAAGACTCACCAATGCCACCTGAACTGTGATGCCCAGATAGCGTTGCGAGAAGAATAGCGATGAGCAGTACCGGGATTACATGCCGAAATAGCCGGATCCTCCGCGCCTTCTTGGGCCTAACGTACATGAAGGAATCCATCAGCCTCTGTCTCATGACTTCGTCGACCAAGTGGCGTCTCAGCTCCTTGTGTGAATCAAATGATAAGAGGTTTCAGAGGGCAGCCAAAATCCGCTGCCCATTCATAGGTTTTGTCCCGTCAAGCACAGGATAGCTGCCCCGCACCGTCGACCCAGATGTAGTAGCCCATGCCAGGCGTCACCTCGAAGTCAAAGTCCGAGGGAGCGCCGAGCACATACGAGAAGTACTCTCCCGTCAACGGATCGAGGCCGGTTATTGCATATGCCGTACATCCAGCGGTGTTCGCCAGGAGCTCGCTCGCCATCATGCCACGCATCTGGTTGAAGCCTACGAGGTTCCATCCGGACACTAGGTCCACCGTGTCGCTCACTGGAACTAGCGTACCCTTCAGCGTGAAGTACACGCTCGTCGAGCTCCAGATGTAGTAGCCTACGCCCGGTTCGATGGCAAAGTCGAAGTCCGACGGAGCACCGTACACATACGATTCGTAGTCGCCGGTCAACTTGTCCATCTTCGTCACCGCCAGCGCGGCCCCTTCCGTAACAGAGAGCAGCTTCATCGCCGTCAACCCAGGCACGACCATCGGCACGGACCATAGGTTCCAGCCAGCCTGCAATGTGAAGGACATCTGCGGATCGATGTCCGGCATGATATTGCCGAACTCTATCTCCTTCACAATCACAGAGCCCCATGGATGCGGAGGCACGTATATCAGCACCTTCGACGGAGTCGTGGGCACCCAATCCTGCATTGGCTCCTCCCAGACGAGGTAGTAGCCCCATTCGATGTGGGTGAACGTCCACTTGCCCAAGGCATTGGTGACATGGGACAAAATGGCGCCAGTCGGATTGCCGAGGGCGTCGCAGGGCTGCACGTGCATCATCCAGCCGGTGTAGTATGGATGGTCACCATCAACAAAGGGCTGATAGACGCCATCAGGCCACTGCTGAATGCGTGGTGTCTGCGGGTTGCAGTCATGGTCGACATATTCATAGTGGTCCACGAACTTGAAGACCTTGATCTTGGCCCATCTCAGGTCGCCGACGTTGATGGTCTTGTCTGCACCTTCATCAATGTCTCTCAGATCGACCTCCATGTCGTCCGGGTTGGTTATGTACCAATCAGCCGCTTGTCCTGGCCAGCCAGGCGCTGGATTCTCGATTATGGTGTAGAATCCAGGCAACACGTTGGTCAGCTCGAAGTACCCATCCTTGTCATCATCGTCATTGAACGCGGTGACAACTGAGTACTGGACCTTCGCAACAGGCCTCGGGTTGGTGTTCCACTCCTCCGCCGTCCAACCGAACAGCTTTATGGTGAACCCATTCAGACCAGGTTCGTTAACCAAGTCGCCTTGGACACCATCACCGTTCTTGTCGTAGAACTTGTAGCCCTTGACGGTCGAGAACGGAACATTGCCGAAGTTCTTGCCACCACCGTTCGGAGGTATCTTTGCGCCGGAGCTTACCTCGATATTGGCGTGGCGCGGAGCATTGGCTGGGTTGTCGCCCGGATATCCAGGTTCTGTGTTCCACCAGGCCGGGTCGTTGTACTCAGTCACCGTGTATACTCCGGGTTTCACCGTGAACTCGTAGTACCCGTCCTCGTCGGTCAACTCATCATCAGCAACTATCGGCACATGGATCAAGGTGCTGGTAGCAGAGTCCCATTCGACATAGTACCCGGTCAGCGTGACCTTCCAATTCTCGATGCCTGGCTCATAGCCTGGCTTGGTTGGGTCGACGCAGTCCCGCTCGCCGTTCATGTTGTAGTCGTTGTACTTCCAACCGACGATGGACCCGTATTGGGCGTTGCCGATGTCTTGCACAACTGGCGGACCCCCGCCCGTGCCCGTCAGGTCGCCTGACGTGACAGCGTACGGCGGGGTGCAGAACCATTTTGCCGTGTCTATGATAGTCTCCCTAACTCTGTAGGTCATGTCCGGCATGAGCATGTCGAACGAATAGAACCCGTTGTATCCGAGGTGCGTGTATGTCTCGACCGTCCTAGCCGGCGAGAAGGAGTGCTCTCCAAACTCATCGACATAGAGAAGCTCGACAATCCAGGAGTTCAGGCCTTCCTCTGTGGCAGTCTCCCACATATTGTTAAGGTTCCTGTTGTGGAAAACGTTGCCCTGGAGGGACCAAGCGACTGTGACAGTCTCGTCGTCTTTGTCATCCACCCAGTTGTTCTCCGGGAAGCCCGGGTTGTGCCAGCCTAGCACATAGACATTGTCGGTCACCTCGCCAGTAATTGGATCAATATCTCCAGGCTGGACCGTGTAGTCATAGTACTGTATGTCCTTGGCTTGGGAAGCAAGTATGCCCCACCAGTCGACGCCGCCGGCCTGTGGCCTCTCGGCATTGAATTCGCCGAACAAGGCTAGCCACGGAGAAATGGTTCCGTCTGGCGCCGGAGCCGGGTCCGACGGGTCAACCGGGTATACATCACCGTCGTCATCCCAGTCCGTGTCGCGGTCACTCGGTGAAAGCATATCGTCGCCGTAGACGAACCAGAGTTGCGTGTCTCCGGTGTTCTCAACGGTGATCTTGTACCTGACCTTCATGTTTGCTCCGACTAAGGTGTTCACCGCGGTCTTGGTTATCTCTATGTCTGGGGTGACGAGCTTGACCTGCTCTGTAGCGGACCTCTCAATCGAATGCCCCTGATAGTCTTCACCAGTGAACGTTGCCGTGTTGACGACATACACACCACGGTCTATGATCTCAAGGAGCGTGTCAATCGTTACTGTGTAGTCCACCTCGATTGACACACTTGCACCTGCCGCGAGGATGCCTTCCCAAATCGGGTCGGTGTCATCCAACATCGGGTCATTGACCTCAGCGGGAACCAAAAGAGTTCCGAGTGCGACATCTCCGAGGTTGTGGATCGTGACAGTGTACGTGATAGTCTCGCCAAGCTTGACTATCTCCCTGTCAGCGACCTTTGTTATCTCGAGATTCGGATGGTATATCCGGACATCCCAGTTGGCAGTATCGGAGATCTTGTGGTTGAGCTGGTCGTGAGCATACACAGTGGCGGAGTTTCTGAACTTTCCGTCGGGGCCGTTAGCGGGCTCGTTCCCCTTGACAGTGTACATCCCCGTCCACCACGCGCTCTCGCCAGGTCCGATGTTCGTCGGGTGCATCGGGAGAGTTCCGGACAACGAATCGACGACATAGAAGTCCATGTCAACGGCTGATACATCTGGCAAACTCGGATTGCGAACGTATACAACGTACCAGTAGCTGTCACCAACTTCGCTAGCTTCGACCACGCCATCCCCATCACGGTCGTAGGCGCCAGCAGCACAGTTGACGCGGTTGTCCGGGTCAAATCGGTCGTCCTCGATGGTGTTCTGAGTTGGTTCATCCCACTGGGCCCACTTCTCTATCGAGATACCAGGAGTCACAATCGTGAACTCACAGGAGGCAGATTCCTGCTTCGGGTCCAAGCATGGCTCACCAGGCACATAGTCCTGAAAGTCAACATAGAAGACCGTCGCCATGTTCTCGTAGAAACCAGGCTCTGCGTCGAAAGGTATCTCCACTGTGAATATAAAGTGGACAATCAGTGGCTCGTATTGCGTCCCGTACAAGCCTGTCCCGTGAAGCAGAGCGTAATCCTCCAACTCCGCATCCGTGAAGTCCCAGGTCATGATGCTCATGTCAGGAATCGATGTGGTATCTATGTCTGGATCCGGCAGATGGACAATAGTTGAATCCTCTGAGGTCCAGAGGATCATCGATCCGGAGACGAAGCCTACCTGATCGGTCACTACATCGACCAGCGAAAGCATGCGGGCGTCGCCTTGGCCCGTGTTCTCGACATCCACATAGAAGTCAATCCGCTCAAGCGGGTAGACACCGCTTGCGCCAATGGATGGCCGGCAGGATTTCTCGACTACAAGTCCCGGTGGTCCAAGGGTCTCAAGGACCTTGATTGGCAAAGACCGCGTTCCAAAGCCGGGTATCGGGTTGTTGTCAAGGTCTGTGCCGCCAAGTATCCCGACATGCAAGGATGATCCGGGGAAGTACGATGCACCCTTCAGCCAAACAGCCTCGTGACCCGTCAAGTAGAGCAATCCGCCCGCCCTGAGGACCACGTCGTTCTGATTGAAAGTCAGAGTGATAGTCCACGAATCCCATATTCCTCCGGGCAACGACACGACGCCATCGTGAGTCTGAGCTGTTATGGTCGCGCCATTTGCGACCCATGGAGCCGGATCTGGATCCAGCAGTGCGCTGTACGGTGGTACGGGTGGTTCCAGGCTGTATTTCACAATATTGTCGAATCCTCTCATAGTCGGATTGGCAAACGTCCCCAAACCCCACTCATACCCTACGGTGATCTTCATAGCGGTGAGGGTTGTATCTTGACGCGAAAGCAAGAGCTTCGTGGGCACGACATCGCCCTCATAGTACCCTTTCACGTCCCCTTCCGTCCACCTGGGACTCCCAGGTGGGTTCGGAAGAAGCGTCCATCCCTCAAGTTTGACATTCACCTTGTCGGAAGTGGTCGGACCAGCGAATGTCGACACGCTCACAACAAAAGCGCTTCCGACCATTATGGTCGCAAGCATCACAGCCATGACGATCTTTTTCGAATATAGTGTCCTGCTCACAACGCGATTGAAAACCGCGCTTTCGTTAGCTTTCACTCTCTTTACCCCCCTCATTATGCGACTGCTGCTCATTTCCTCCGACCCTCATTTCAAACGCACGTTTGTATCGGGTCAGTAAGACGAATTGCCCGCCTCAATCACGCGCCGTGGTAATAAAACCTTGCCTCAGCGCGGTCTACGCCAGTTGGTCGCTCTATCAGTCTCAAGAATCGCGCAGCAAGACGAACAGAGAAAAACTTTCGAAGGGAGTACAATCGACAATTGTGTCCGTATCTTGCTGAGTATTCCAGAATGAATTGTCGATACCTCAGGGTATACCATCACGCATACAAAGATGTATAAGTATACGTTGTGTTTCTCCCAATCCGCAAAGAGCATTACTGTTTGCATTGCGGAGAAACTAGTGGTGTTTGGCACGAGGAACCCCTTCACATATGGCACAATTGCAGTTGGCGACAACTTCATCGACCGTGACGAGGAAATCACCAAACTGTTGAACTTGATCAGGCTAGGCGGAAGCTGCGTCATACAGGCGCCAAATGGAATGGGCAAATCCTCGCTACTAGCAGAACTCGCGAATAGATACTCGAAGGAGTTTGTTTTCGTGCCCATCAATCTCACTGGAATCACGGATGAAGAAGTCCTACTGGAGTTGGTTGTCAAAGAAACGATGAGGGCCGGATACGGCAGATTGCAGAACTATCCGCCAGCTGCATGGGGACTGCTGAAGAATCCGAAACTGCGGAGAGCGGTTGTCAGCGACATCAAGTCCAGTTCTTCAGAGGATTCCGGACCTGATCTCGTCACATCCTCAACGCAGGAAACGATGAATCTTGGCGATCAATCGAGAATGACCGACATAAAAGCCAAAATCAGAATGTGCCCGCGATGTGGTTTCGCACTCAAATGGCTCGAGAAACACTCGCGATACTACTGCTACAACTGCAAGAAATATGCACCCATACACAGAACAGTCAAATCGCGCATCAACAAGTCAAGAATATCGCCCATGGACGAGATGAGATGCCCGAAGTGCCGGAACAGTCTGAGGTTTGTACACAGATACTCAGCGTACTACTGCGAGAAATGCAGAAGATATCCAATGATAGATGCTAGGAGAAGAAAATCGGAGAGACCAACCAGTGCGGATGTAACCGAGGCACTCGATCTTCCTGAGAGCATCGCAAACGAGAGGGCGATGAGAGTCGTAGTCATGTTCGATGAATTCCATGAGATATCCACGATCGAGAATCCGACAATTTTGCAGACGATGAGGCAGAGATTCGACATGCACTGGAATGTAAGCTACTTGTTTGCCGGAAGTAGCAGGCAAATCCTTTCTCAGGTATTCCAGGAGAAGTCAGCACCATTCTCCGATTTCGCACACTGGATTGAGCTTGGCCCAATCCAGCAGAGCCATCTAGAAAGATATCTGATGATGAAGTTCACAGATGCAAAAGGTAGGCTCACGAAGGAAGAAGCAGAATTCATAGTTGGGACAAGCGGGGGATATCCCTATTACGTTCAGAAGATTGCCCACGAGCTCTTCCACATCTCATCAGCACCAACATTTACACAAGCTGAGGAGGCGGTAGTTTCCGTGCTGAGACATCGATCACCCATGTACTCAAGTCTCTGGGAGTCAATCAAGAGTCCCTTGCATAGGAAGTATCTTCTGGCAGTTGCTAATGAGCCAAGGGTCACTCACGGAGAGGAATTCGTCCACCGACATGGTCTCAGGTCCAGATCCCATGTCCAGAGGACTGAGAAGCAGCTCGAGAAGAAAGGTATAGTCAGCGACGGTGAAATCATCGATCCGATGCTGGTTCTGTGGCTGAGATCAATAGCACATGAGTGAAGGCGCAGGATGAGCGACCCGGTTGGAGACATGCCGGCACATAGAAATCGTAGTTCGACGTTCTTCGGAAACGGTCATTTCCGATGGAACCTAACAACCTGCTCTCGCGCTTGCGTCTTTCACCCGCGCGTGTCATCGGGCTTGGCATAAGTGCCGCCGGAATCGTCCTTCTTGTTCTTGCGTGGAACTCCCAGGCCAGCATCGACGAGATCGGGTCTACAAACGATCCGATCCTCCAGCACAGGGTTTCGATGTTGGAAGACCAGAGAGATGCATATGCAGTGTCCGGGATCGGAATCCTATTCCTCGGGCTGTTCGCGATAGCCCTGCTAGTCGAGCCGAGCACATCGACGATTGTCGCCGAATCCGAGATGATCTCAGCCTCAAAGATGGCGAATGATACCCTGATGGGCTTGTCATTGACGGGCAACACATCGTATCTTCCCGCGCGAAACGGTCTGACCAAAGAGAGAGTCTTTGTCGTCGCCACGAACAAGCCGATCGTTCCACCGAAGGCACTCTCGGACGACATGATCATGTCGCCGGGGAAGGACGGCTCGAGCCCGGGCATGCTGGTCGAACCCTTCGGAGCCGAACTCCTCGAGAGCGTCGAATCAGAGCTGAACACGAAGCTTGACGGAGTCGGGTTGGAGGCCGCGGAGGGAACGCTCCAGATCCTGAAGCACGGGTTCGGGATCATGAAGGATTTCCATTTCAAGGAGAGGGACGGCAACACCATTCTTCGAGTCGAGTACAGCGGTCTGCGTGATGCGTGCAGAACCGTCCGCAAGGAAAGGCCGGACACGTGCCGGCAGCTACAGTGTCTCGGATGCTCTTGTCTGCTCGCGGCGGCCGCGCGCGCCACGGGCAAGTTGGTGAGCGTCCAGGCGGTCGACAACAGCAAGGACGTGGTCGAGTTCACTCTCAGCATAGGAGAATGGTGAGGCTGTTGCGTCTGCTCCTGGCAATTCGAATCGAGGAGTCGACAGATTCCATTGGATAAGGTTTTCTAGTGAGGAAGCAATTTGTTTGAGGATCCATGAGAGCTCTCCCCAGACCACCTTTGAGGACGTCAAGACTGTGCTTCGCTGCCTTAGCATCGATCATGATGGTCTTGCCCGCTTTGGCTGTCAACTCGAGAGCCGATGAGATCCCACACGAGAACTACGACCTCGCCAAATCGAGCCTCGATGTCGTCATCTCTCTGCTCAGGTCTTCGATCGCCTACTCCGAGAACGCACTCCAGAGGATGTACAACGAGAGCATGGACCAAGTGGAGCAGAACCTCACAGTCGTGAGGGGGCTGCTGACGCCAGCGGGACTGATCCTAGACAAGATCAGGAACATCGCCGGTAGCTATGAGAACCTGAGCAGGCTGCTTCCACCGTTCAACAGCCTTTCGGCACAGATGGATTCCTTCTCATCGATGGAGGTTTCGCTACTCGGGGCGAGGTATGATGTGGTTTCCGCTTCCCAACTCGCGAACCTCACTGGAGAGGAGATGCTCAAGGCGCTCGACTCTATCAGGAACGTCAATTCGCTGATCCTCCAGATGAACAATACAATTGACAACATGCTCGTCTCGGCGAACGGCATAATCGATCTGGTCGTCGAGGGCAGCCAGCCGTTCACGGACAACCGCCTGATCCCGCTCATCGAGCAGCTCCGAGACCTGCTGCACGCGATCTTGGCTGAGATCGACCTGCTCACGCGCGAAGGAGTCCCGTGGGATGAAACCCAGTCGTTCTCCTTACTATGGCTCTCTGCTGGCGATTACTATCTCGGAGACCAGATCACAGGAGGAGGTTACCTCTACTTCGATGGGGCGTTCGCAATCGATCATATGGTCGCGATCCAGATGGATGGAACAAACCTTACTTTCGCTAACACCTCGTCCGGCGGGAGATTCTCCTTCTCATATCCGATCCCTTTGAACGC
>Ga0315285_10003761_pt1 | contig 15792 bp, 19 predicted proteins | sample YL17G09_36_MG_FD_203698 | JGI IMG/M metagenome (GOLD analysis project Ga0315285, IMG submission 203698) | Sediment microbial communities from Yellowstone Lake, YNP, Wyoming, USA - YL17G09_36 | ecosystem: Environmental > Aquatic > Freshwater > Lake > Sediment | place: USA: Wyoming | collected...
ATCGTCCCCCTTCCTTCACGATCCTCGGGACCGGCAGATACGGTTCGAGCTCTTTTCTCACGCCGACTGGACCAGCGCCCGGGCCGCCTCCTCCGTGAGGTGTGGAGAAGGTCTTGTGCAGGTTGAAGTGGACGATGTCGAAATTCATTTTCCCCGGGTTGGTCCGGCCGAGGATGGCGTTGAAGTTGGCGCCGTCGTAATAGAGAAGGGCTCCGGCGTCATGGACGACCTTCGCGACCTCCAGGACGTCCGTCTCGAACATACCCAGCGTGTTGGGGTTCGTGAGCATCAAAGCGGCCGTGTTGCCGCCGACGATCGATCTCAGGGCGTCGCAGTCGATCCTGCCGTTCTTGGACGGCAGCTCGATCACGTCGAACCCGACCATCGCCGCGCTGGCTGGATTTGTGCCATGGGCGGTGTCAGGGACTATGACTTCCTTGCGATGCTCGCCGCGACCCTCATGGTACGCGCGGACTATCTGAAGGCCGGTGAACTCGCCGTGCGCGCCAGCGGCTGGCTGAAGGGTGACCGCGTCGACCCCGCCGATTACGCGCAGCATCTCTTCGAGTTCGTACATTATCTGTAGCGAGCCTTGGACCGTGGACTCGTCCTGCATCGGATGGAGGCAGGTGGCTCTGCAGTCCCTTGCGATCTGCTCATTGATCTTCGGGTTGTACTTCATCGTGCAGGAGCCGAGAGGATAGAATCCCGAGTCGACCGAGAAGTTCATCTGGCTCAGCCTGACGAAATGTTTCATGACCTCTCTTTCAGGCAGATTCGGGATATCGAGGGATTTCCTCCTGAGCTTGTCCGGGATTCTCGCGGACGGTAGGGGATCTTCTGCGCAGGTCTCAACGGAATCCATCTCGAATAGGAGGGGTTCGTCATAGGACGCCTGGCGGTAGGTCATCTTGTCGCCTCCAGGCCTTGGACAAGCGCTTTGAGGTCTTCTTCAGTATGAAGTTCTGAGACTGCCAGCAACATCGCCTCACCGAGCTCCGGGAAATCCTGCTTGAGTTGGAGCCCGCCATGCACTCCGTGCCCCAGCAACGCCCTGCCAACAGCATCAACTGGTTTAGGGCACCCGATCGCGAATTCGTTGAAATGCGACGCCTTGAAAATGGGAGATTCAAAGCCAGCTATCTTCGATATCCTCTGAGACAGTTCTCCGGCCTTCTCGACATTCAGGTTGGCGATGGTGATGAGCTTGTCCCTTCCCAACGTGGCGAGGTAGGCATTCGCCGCGACTGCCATCAGCGCCTCGTTCGTGCAGATGTTGGAGGTCGCCTTGTCCCGCCTGATGTGCTGCTCCCTCGTCTGCAGGGTCATGCAGAACGCCATCCTCCCGGCCGCATCGACCGTCGAGCCGATGATCCTGCCAGGCATCTTCCGTATGTGCTCCTTCCGGCATCCGAAAACCCCCAGCAGGGGTCCGCCGAAGTTCGGGCCGGTTCCGAGATGATGCCCCTCCCCGATCACGATGTCCGCGCCGTAATCCGAAGGCGGGCGCATTATCGCGAGCGAGAGGGGGTCGGCGCCGACGACGAAAGGTGTCTCTCCGATGGAGGAGGAGATCTCATCGACCTCTTCTTCCAGAACGCCGAAATAATTGGGATTCTCCAGGTAGACTCCGAAAACATCATCTCCGAGTTTGGAGCGAAGATCGCCAATGTCCAGCCTCCCGGATCCTCGGTCGTAGTTGACCTCCTGGACTTTCGCTTCGATCCCTCGCAGGTAAGTCTTGAGGACCGCCTTCCGCTCGGGGGAGACGCTTCTCGTGATGAGGAATCTGGAGCCGTGCCTGATCCTGCCGCACATCAGAGCCGCTTCCCCGAGTGCGGTAGACCAATCGTACATGCTCGAGTTGACAGCGTCCATTCCAGTCAGCTCGGACATGAAACTCTGGTACTCGAAAAGCGCTTGGAGCATCCCCTGGCTCGCTTCGGGCTGGTAAGGAGTGTATGCCGTGTAGAATTCCGACCTGCTCAGGACCTCGTTGACCAGCGCCGGGATGAAATGCCTGTAGACTCCGCCTCCAAGGAAAGTTGGAATGTCGTCCATTGTCTTGTTCTTCGAAAGGATCGCATCGATCTCCGCGGTCAATTCTGACTCCGCCAGCCCGCAGGGGAGATCGAGGCCTTTGACCCTGGCTGCCTCCGGGATCTCGTCGAAGAGCTCGTCGGATGATGATATGCCGAGCACTTCGAGGACCTTCGGGGGCAGCATCGCATCACTCATCGGTTGAAAGATACGGAGGTCGTATTAATCCTTCTCAAGGCTGCCACGATTTTTGTGGCTGGAGGGGAATCTGCTGAGAACCGATTTCTGAAGGCGTCGGATGAAACCAGGGAGCCCTTCTACGTCCTTTATCTCCTTCTTAGTGAGCCTCGCAATATTGGCCCTCACCAACATATCGTGCTTGACATCGCACGATTCGAATCCTCTCGCGAGCTGGTGCGCTATCTGCCCTCCCTTCCTGTCCCAGTCGGTCAGGATGATGAAGCGGTCGTGCTCGGAGGACAGCGATTCGCAGAGGTGCACGATGCTACTTCCTGTGTTCACCGCCAGGACCATGCCTTCTATCCCGAGGTCCCTGAGGGCTTTGACATCCCTGGAACCTTCGACGATGATCGGTTCATCGGAGCTGCGTTCAATCAGGTCGTCGACGATCTTCTCGAGCTTGTCCAGACGTTCTGCCTCGCTAATCATCCTTCAGACCCAACCTTTCTCGGATCACCTTCGCGTCGAGAGGGATGAATATCCGCTTCGAACGGGATTTCTCTCCTTTCGCAAGGACGATGTTTCCCTTCGCCTCCGGGAACATATCCTCGAACACTTCGATGAGTTCTGCGTTTGCCTTCCCAGAGACCGGGGGTGATGCGATGCATATTTTCATCGCCCCTCTCCAAGGGTCCAACCCGGAAAATTCTGTCTTCCTGGCCCCGGGTAAAGCTTCAATGCTCAGGTAGCACCCGTTCTTCGCCTCTTCCAGGACGCGCTGCTTCTTCCCCAAGCGATCAACACTCGCTGCCGTACGATTTGAATGCTACAGGTATCGGCAAGCTACATATTTCGACATCGTCGAAAAACACTAAGTGCTTGGAGTGATATTCTCGCCCCGATGCCCAAGAGGACCGAGATGACTTACGAAGAGCTGATGTCGGTTCACCGGCAGGAATCGAAACAGAACATACTGGCCAAGATCTCATCGGATTTCTACAAGCGCCTTGCTGAGTACATCGAAATCCTCGATGGGCGCTGCGCGCAGGAGCGGAACGGCAACGCGGAGGTGTCCGGGATGTTGCTGACGCAGCTGAAGACCGCGAAGGAGAAGAGCGCCGAGGTCTATGAGATCCGGATGAGGAAGATCGCATTGATGGCCATGACAGCGGCCTTCGGAGCCGAGCCCCGCCTCGACAACGCAACCCAGGAAGAAAAGGAAGCTTTTGACACCCTCAAGAAATTCTTCGTTGACCACTGCAAAAAGACGCTCACCGTGGAATGCGAAGAGGGACCCGATCACGAGCTAGCCATCCAGGAAAAGGAATCCGTAAAGAACAGAATTGAAGAGAAGATCCAGGCCTCGGCTGCGACGCCAAAGGCAGCCGAACACCCCGAGATCATCTTAGTACGGATACTCGAGGATCTCCCGGCTTTCGCTGGCACCGACAAGAACTACCAGCTCGCCAAGGAGGACATAATCAGCCTCCCCAGGAACATCGCGGAGATACTCGTGAAGCACAACAAGGCAATTGAGGTCCGGCAGTCATCTTAGAACGATAGGCGTTGTGACCTTGTAACGCTCCGCTGCGTTGATCTTGGTCGCCTTCAGTTTCCTGGCAATTGCGCTTCTGACCTCATGCTCCGCCTTCTCGGGAGTGTTGTTCTCATCGCTCAGATGCACCAATGCGACGCCCTGTGTGCGCTCGGTCACGAGATTCGACACCGCCGAGGCAGTTGCCCTGTTCGAGAGATGCCCGTTCGACGATGCTATCGATCTCTTGAGGAAGTCCGGATAGGATCCCTTCCTCAGCATCTCCTCGTCGTGGTTGGCCTCGATTATCAGGAAGTCCTTGTCGGACATGACGCTCCCCACGAGCTGGGTGACCTTTCCGAGGTCGGTGGCGAACCCGATGCTGTGCTTCGCGTCGGAGATCGAAAAGCAGACGGGTTCGGCGGCATTGTGCGGGACCGGATAGCTTCTGATCTTGAGGTCATTGAGATTGAACTCCTCGAGCGTCATGAATTCGGCGAATTCGACGTTCCCTATCGAGGCCATTGCGAATGTCGGGAGGTTCGCCATGACCTTGATGCCGTGCCTCCTCGAGAAGATCCCGGCGCCTTTGCAGTGATCGGAATGCTCATGGGATAGAAGGATGGCGTCGATATCATTGGGGGAATGGCCGAGCAACTCCAGCCTGCGCTCCATCTCCCTCGCTGACAGCCCGGCGTCTATGAGTATCTTGGACTCGTCGCTGCATATCAAGGTGGAATTGCCACTGCTGCTACTGCCGAGAAAAGCGATTTCCATCTCTACAATCCCATCCGTAACGATATATGCGGTCTGCTATGCCGAACGGGTGCTAATACCTTTCGCGCGACCCCGGCGAAAATGCGCATATTCCTGCCGGCGATTAGACTGCTGGCTGTACTGTAAATCGCCTCGATAGGTTTATTAATGGCCATCTAATACCAGCGATTTACGGGGATGTAGCTCAGACAGGTAGAGCAATCGGCTCTTAGTCTCCGTAAGGGGAAGAGAAACCGATTGGCCAAGGGTTCGAATCCCTTCATCCCCGCTCGGACGCAGGTCGAAGGTGTGCCTTTGGCTGAAGGATCGAATGTGTATTTTGTAGGGACCGCGGGCTGCGGGAAGACGACCATCACCGCGGCGTTCTCTGAATGGCTTCAGACGCAGGGGTATGATTCAGTCATGGTCAACCTCGACCCTGGCGCGGAATCGCTGCCTTACGAACCGGACGTCGACATAAGGGACTGGGTGAAGCTTTCGGACATCATGAAGGAGTACGGGCTCGGACCGAACGGGGCGCAGATCGCCGCGGCGGACCTGCTCGCGATAAATGCTCCGAAGGTCGCGACGGTGCTCGACGATTTCGAGACGGATTTCATCCTCTTCGATACGCCTGGCCAGCTCGAACTGTTCGCGTTCAGGGACAGCAGCAAGAAGATAATGGAGGTCTTCGGGCGCGAGCAGTCGGCGATATGCTTCCTGATAGACCCCATGCTCGCCAGGAATCCTAACGGTTTCGTCTCGTCGATGGTCCTGTCGGCGATAACAAGCTTCAGGTTGGACGTGCCGATGATGAACGTGGTCTCCAAGTCGGATCTTCTCAGCGACGAGGAGGTCGAGAGGATCGACGCCTGGTCGAACAACAACGAGAACCTGCTCAACACTTTGATGGATGAGATTTCCGGAGCGCAGAATCAGATCAGCATCGAGGTCCTGAAGGCGATGGAGACGGTCGGGATCGGCGGAGGCATAGGGTTCGTCTCGTCGGAAACGATGTACGGGATGGAGGAGATATACAACACGCTCCAGGAGATGCTCTCAGGCGGGGAGGACAAGGATTCGAGATAGCAGACAAGTTCTTGAGTGACTAACTGGTTGTGGTACACGTGAAGAAGAGAGTGCTCACCTGCCCGGAGTGCGGCTCGGCCGACCTGTATTACGAGAACGCGTTGATAACTGGATACAAGTACCACTGCAAGAAATGCCAGTACATCGGCGCTTTTGTGATAGAGAAGGAAATCGAGATATAAATTGAGAAAAGGAAAATGGTTTTAGGCGAACATCGGCCCGGGTTCCGCCTGCTTGCCGAGCTCCTCGCCGTGGTGCATGACCTTGACTATCGCCTTCTCGAAGTCGGGCATGGTCACAAAGTCCCTGTTGTCGCGGATGGCGAACATTCCGGCTTCCGTGCACATCGCCTTGATCTCCGCGCCGGTGGAACCCTCGGTCTTCTGGGCGAGGTCGTGGGCATCGATCGTGCTGTCGATGTTCATTTTCCTGGTGTGGATCTTGAATATCTCCGTCCGTGCATCGACGTTGGGGATCGGGATCTCGATGATCCTGTCGAACCTTCCGGGCCTGAGCAATGCCTCGTCGAGAATGTCCGGTCTGTTGGTCGCGCCGATTATCTTGACATCCCCCAGCGGGTTGAAGCCGTCCAATTCCGCAAGCAGCTGCATGAGGGTCCTCTGAACCTCTCGGTCGCCGGAGGTGGCCATGTCCAGCCTCTTCGCTCCGATGCTGTCGAGCTCGTCGATGAAAACGATGCTCGGGGCTTTCTGCCTGGCGAGGTCGAACAGCTCCCTGACGAGCCTCGCGCCTTCCCCGATGTACTTCTGCACGAGCTCTGAACCGACGAACCTTATGAATGTAGCGTGAGTCTGGTGCGCGACGGCTTTCGCAAGGAGAGTCTTACCGGTGCCTGGAGGCCCGACCAGAAGAACTCCCTTCGGCGGGTCGATCCCGACCTTCTTGTAGAGTTCCGGCCTCAGGAGCGGGTCCTCGACCGCCTCTCGAATCTCGACGGTCTGCGGCTCCAATCCTCCTATGTCCAAATAGGAGATCTCCGGCTTGTCGATGATCTCCGCACCGATGACGATCGGATCCAGTGACGGCGGCAGAACGCCCATTACAGCGAGCGTCTGCTTGTTTAGGGCAACCCTCGCGCCCACCTCGATGTTCTCCTTCGGGACGTAATCAGAAATGTTGACGATGAAATCAGGCCCCGTCGAGCTCTTGACGACGACCCTGCCGTCAGCCAGCATATCCTTGATCTGGCCGATGATCAGTGGGGGAGCCTTCAATCTCTCGAGCTCGGCCTTCAGCCTCTTGAGCTCCTTCTGAAGCCGGAGCATCTCTCCTTCGACAAATCTCTTCTCGCCCTCGACCCGGCGGGCTTCCTCGACGAGCTCGAGATTCCTCTCCTCGAGCATCGATATCCGCTTCATGTATTCGTCCGCGGTATCTTGCCTCACGTCGATTTTTTCAACCTCAGAATCTTCGGACCCCAATTCCGTTCGCTCCTTCTGGCATGGGCTCTTCGAGCCGATAAGCTATATAACCGGGATAGGCTATTTATCGTTTGCGACAGTGACGCAAAATGCAGTGGCCGGGTTCGAATCCCACCGGGCCCGCATCACTCGTACTGGATAGCATCGGAAAAGGCCCTGAAAAGGGCGTCCGTCAAAGCATTTATCTCGGCTGAGGGGGATTGAAGACTGAGGGAAATGGAAGAAGGAACAGCGGTCTCACATGGTAATCTTGTCCCGACAATCCTGACGATAGCTGGAACCTTCTCGGCATTATTGATGCTAGCTTCCTTCTTGATTTTCCCAAATTTCTTACAATCGTTTCTTTTCTTCATTCTGTTCATATTGTCGCTAATATTTGCATGGTCTGCTGCAATAGTCTCTCGTCTTGTTCATGAAGGGAGGAGGAAGATCAAAGGATTTGTCCTCATAAGTGCGATTTTCATAACAGTAGTTTGCGTGATTCTCGGCCTTTTAAGGATAGCTCTGGGACAATAGCTCTCAGGCGTCAAAGCATTTATCTCGGCTGAAAAATCCGGGAAAAGGGTTTTAGGGGAAGACGGAGATAGCTACAATCGACGATTGCGTACGCAATTCCGGTGAAGTAAAATGCAGTGACCTATGTTCAAACCTCCTCTCGCCAGCATTTTATTATTTTAATGAAGTTTATAATAATTAAAAAGCCTTGAAAAGGGTTTGAGGGGGCATTGGGATAGCTCGACATATTGCTCGATTGGATACTGGCAGGATTCATTGCTGAGATAACTGCCAGATAAATCTCTTTCTAGGTAAATTCAGTTGATAATAATCCATCCATATCCAATAGGCACCTTCTGATAGCCTATGCCGAGATGGGCTCTCCAGGGATCAGTACGATACGACGGTCCCCCTCCAGAGCCATAGAATAAAGCCACTAAGTATGTGTGCGTGGATTCGAAGCTCAATGTGAATTCATCAATTGCAGAGTCACTATATACCCATGAATTCCCGTCAGTAGAATCCCATGCTTCTTCCGTATCATTAAGATGAGTCACGCTCAGATTCATGTATCTGCTTCCAGTCTTTGCCGGCCAAGTCGCTTCCCAATCGATTTCAATCTCCCCATTTCCTTTGATGGAGAGATAACCACCGTCATAATCGGCAGGGGGGTCCGAATATAATTTTTCCATCGATAATGACGCATTGCCCTTTGTGACTCGCAACTCATCAAGGAATGACGGATAAGAACCTCCGATTGAATTCACTGGGAACGGACATTTAATGATGAAAGGGGCACTCGAATTTGGTTTGATGTGGATGTGGAATCCATGATTATAATTATCCGCTGAGTCATAAATGAAATTCATCAAAATATAGCCCGTAAATGAACCGATTAGAATGAACAAGATAAAGATGACAGCGGCAATTCTCGCCCAACTCTCTTTTCTTATTATCATAACACCCCATAGATGAGAATCGAGATCGAGATGCCGGTGAAGAAACCCCCGAAAGCGAGCGGAATGATGCTTCCCAGCATCTGATGGCTGCCCGAAGAAGGATCTTCTCGGAAAGCCAAATACTTCCTATATCCACTGATGGACAATAGTAATCCGATGAGTGCGAATGGAAGAATTAACATGATTTCAATCATGCTCACCAGACACCCTTGCAGTCAAATGAACCCTGTTCGATAAATTCTTTTGTGCGCTCACCGTTCTGGACCTTCGGGCTTATGTGCTCAACAGTTAGTATTCTCTATTGACCTGTGAGATACTTGTCAATCGCGTCAGAAAAGCCCTATCTCCTACCGAGGGGATGATTGAAAAAGGCGGGAAAAGGGTTTTAGGGGAAGACGAGGATAGCTGCAATCGACAATTGCTGTATCTCATTGCGTACGCAATTTCGGTGAAGCAAAATGCAGTGGCCTGGGCTGGAATCCCATCTTACCCATACCATTCTCTGGCAAAGCTTTTATCTTGGCTGAAGGGCGCGCGGAGGGAATAGGGGAAGGCTTATTTCCCGAGGGCTGATAACCTTCGATCAAACGGTAGGTGTCGAAATGAATCCCCAGCGAAAGAAGTTGTTCATTCTATGTGGATCTGTTCTGCCAATAATGATTTGCACGGGAATCGTCTACACAATTCTATCAGTCTATATGGTTGAGGAGCTGCATTTCAGCACCTCAATTGTAGGTTTGATTTTTGCGATAGGTGCGGGCATGGGCGTCATACTCTCTCCTTTGATAGGGAGAGCTTGCGATAGATTCGGAAGAAAACCGGTTCTGCTCGCCGCTTCGATCGCTTTTATGTCGGTTTTCGCAAGCTATTCGGTATTGGTAGCCGATTGGCAGTTCGCGATTATCATGACCGTGGAAGGGACTGCTTGGGTGACCATAGGGATTGCCTGCATGTCGTATATCGCCGACATTTCCCCGAGAGATGATCGAGGAAAATCCATGGGTGTTTACGAAGCCACATGGAATATAGGTTGGGTATTGGGACCTCTAATCGGCGGATCATTGGCGGATTTTCTTGGTTTTCAGACCACATTCTTATTCGGAGCTATGATAATCCTCGTTGCAATTTTCCTGCAGATTGCGATTGTCGAGGAGACATTACCTAGTAGGATGATTGGAAAAGAGAAAATCGAAGGTGCGAATCGATAATAACATCCATCCTCAAGCATGGTTAATCTCTCCCAGCTAGAGAGAAGAGGTTTTGCTTCTTAATCCGATCCAAGAATGACTAATAAGCCGGGAAAAGGATTTTAGGGGAAGACGAGGATTGCACCAATCGACAATTACTGTATCCCATTGCGAACGCAATTACGGTGAAGAAAAATGCATTATCCCTGACCAGGGGATGACTGAAAAAGGCACGGTCAGGTAATCGAGGCCAGGTCAATGATGGATCATAGCGAAGAATAGCCCAATTAAAATCGCCGTTGCGGCGATGGCAACATAGTATAGAATCTTCGTTTCCCTGGTCCATCTGATCCCAAGGAAATCAACTTCTTCCTGCTGCTGTGTTGGAGTTCCCATATCAGAATCGCAGGGGTCATATCCGCTCATCGGACCTAATACTTGTCGGCATGCTGAAATGAGGCCATTCCTGTATCTTCTCTGCATGGAATAAGAGACTGAGGCTGGCGGGAAAACCCTCATCTCCTGACGAGGGGATGAATGAAAAAGGCGGGAAAAGGGTTTTAGGGGAAGACGGGGATTGCTGCAATCGGCAATTGCAATATCTTATTGCGTACGCAATTCCGGTGAAGTAAAATGCAGTGCGAGATGTGCGGCCAGGATGTCCCTTTTTGCAAGAATGTTCGCGTAGAAAGGATAGTCATGCAGTTATGCTCGAAATGCGAACGCTTCGGCGAGGATGTCGCACCAAAAACGTCGCAAAATAAGACGACGCCCACGATCGTCAGCCAGCGATTGGAAAAACGGGAGAACAAGCCCATCTATCGTGATGTTTTTGATACGAATGACACGAGCGTGGCGATAGTGACTGATATTGCGAAAAAGATAACTCAGGCTCGAAACTCGAAGCATCTGACGAAGAAGGAGTTCGCCGCACGGATAAATGAGAAGCTCTCCGTCGTGGTCAGCCTCGAGAGGGGAGAGCTCAACCCAGATGACAAGCTCATCAAAAAGCTGGAGAAGGAGCTCGGAGTGAACCTCAGAGAGAAGATATCGGACGTCAAGATGGAGAAGCGCCCGCACAACCAAGGGATCACCCTCGGCGATTTCATTAAGAAAGAGAATTAGATCGATAAGAAGCGCCTTCATGAGAAAGTTAATCTCCATGAAGAATTTCTACTCGGACAGCAGGTAATTGGTGTTCCGATGGAAATCTCGGTCCTCATCTACGTACTTCTGATCATCGCCTTCGCGAAGATGATGGGGGAGATCGTCACTCGGTTCAACCAGCCGTCGATCGTGGGGGAGCTGCTAGCAGGCATCGTTTTGGGGCCTTTCCTGCTGGGAGAGATCATCCCGCAGCTCCAGAGCATGTACACTGACACCTTCATCCAGGGGTTGGCCGACCTGGGCATGCTCCTCCTCATGCTGTATGTCGGCATGGAGTTCTCCCCAAAGCAATTGATGGCATCATCTACCGTAGGCGTTGCGATAGCCGCGGTCGGCCTGGTCCTGCCATTCATACTTGGCTTCGTTGCCGGCGTCTACTTCGGGTTGGAGGGGGTCGCGCTCATATTCGTCTCGATTGCGTTGTCCGTGACAGCGCTCCCGGTCACGATAAGGATCCTGAAGGACATGGAGGTCGTCAATACCAGCACCGCCGGGAAGATAATCAGTGCCGCGCTCATCACGGACATCTCGCTCCTTTTTGCGATGGGCATAATCCTGGGGGAGGGGGAGATATCGGGGCCTCAGCCGACCGAATCTATCTTCTTCCTCGCGATGGGGTACATCCTCTTCTTCGCCATTGCGATAATAGTTGGGAAGTTCTTCATTCCGCATCTCGATAAGATCCTCGGATGGATGAGAACCGGCGAAGCGGCCTTCGCGATAGCGATCGGAATCGCGATCCTATTCGCGGTGATCGCGGATTTCGTGCACCTCCCGAGCTTCATCGGCGCGTTCATCGCTGGCATGATCCTTCGAGAGACCGGGACTAGATTGAGGGTGTGGACGAGGGTCGAGGACATCCTGTCGGGCATCACGCTGGGGTTCATGGCGCCGATATTCTTCGTCCTCATCGGTTTCACGGTGGACTTTGGGGCCGTATTCACCAATTCATCGATAATCTTGCTTTTCATTACGCTGCTATCCATCGCAATCTTTGGGAAGTTCGTCGGATCTTACATCCCCGCAAAGCTAAGCGGCCTGAGCACGAACGAATCAATGGCGATTTCCTCAATGATGATGGGAAAGGGTGCAATGGAGCTGGTGTTCGCCAAACTTGCGCTCCAGCAGGGGATAATAAAAGAAGATCTGTTCTCAATCCTCGTGCTCATGGCGTTCATCTCGACGGTGCTAGCCCCAATCCTGTTCAAGCACTACTTCAACAAGGCTGCGTGCAAAGGGGAGATCTGCAAGGGCGGCGAGACCGACAAAGCCATCGAAGAATCCGGCTCGAGATTATAGCTGACCGACATTACGGGACCAAAGGATAAAAGAAATCAGAATCCGGTCCGGTTCATGACGCCCATTCGTTTTCTGAAGAGGCCCTCGATATATGCGAGGCGCGTGCGGATGTCGGCGGAATCGCGCTCCAAGGTTGCGACATCCGAATCGAAGGCTGCTGAGCTTAGCTCCGATGAGATCCCTTGCAGCAGCGTTATCTGGTCCAGGAGCCCCGCATCATAATCATAGATCCTTTCGACGTCGTCCTCGACAGGGTTCGAGTTCGAAGCCATCCAGGAGTATCCTGAATCGGCGTAGCCGATCTCGGAGGACATCCTCTTGAGGGAGCTCAGCGCAGATTCGATCTGGGAGATGTCAACCATCAGACCTTTCTCCTCGATTGAAGCTTTCGCCCCTTCGATGTTCTTCCTCGCGACGGAGATCTTCTGGGACAGTTGCATCCTCAACATCCTGTCGGCATCCCGGATGTCGTCCTTCTGCAGGTAGCCCCTGAATCCGGGGATGTACCTCTGGACTTTCTTGAGAGGAGGCTGATCTTCTCCAATGTCCTCCCCAGTATCAGGCATGAAAACACTCCTCAAGCAACTATTCTTATGGTCTGGAAGAGTAATTAAAGATGTTGTCCCCGCGACAGGAGTTCCTTCTCAACAGCGGGAATCTCTCCAGAAATATCGACTTCGAGGCTTCTAGCCACCACGAGACCTGCGACTTCGATATCCAGATTCATCCGCTCGCGTGTTTTGTTGATCCTTGCCACAACCTCCTTCTTCGGGAGCTTCGTGGCGGCCACGATCTTGTTCACGGTCTCGATGAACAGGTCGGCCTTCTCGATCTTGACATCGGCCTTAAGCAGATCGCCGGGAGGCCGGTAGTCAATCTCCAGGTGCTTATCGGATAGTTCGAAGGTCGGGACCAGCGTCCCGTGCGAAAGCTTCAGAAGCCCTTCCTTAATGGAAAGGTCGAGGAGCCTCTGCGCATCCTTGGGAGGGAACCAATGGAGGTCCATGGAGGCTGCGTAGACGAACTCCTGCTCGCTGAGGAGCTCCTTCCCCTTCTGCCTGAAGATGACGGTCAAGCATCTCTTCAGTTCATCGGTCACTTGACCACCTCGTCCGGAAGAAGTTCGAGTGAGACGATGAGGGATTTGATTCGGGGATCCATTGCCTTCTCGTCCCCAGGGCGATCGGCGATCGCTCGGAGCACGGCGTCGCTCCCTTGAAGCAAGCCGGCTGCTTCTTTTATTATCTCAACGGGAACGACGATGTCTTTCGCGCCGTAATGAATGGCGCCCTTGACCACTTCTGACAGAGATGCGCCCTCGATCATCTTCCCGTGACCCTGGACGCCGCCGTTCCAATCGACCTTGAAGCCGACATTCTCGGAGAAGGCCAGGGCGGCCTCGACCTCACCGAGCGAAGCCAGCGAGAGGGTGCTCATGTAGGCCATATCCGCACCGGCTATCACGAGGTCCACGACGTTGGCTCCTCGCCTGGGGCCAGCCTCGTACGAGATCGAGAAGTCGTCAGCGAGAGCCTGTATCACGTCGAGCTGCGGCTTGTTGTGTTCGACCCCGTCGACATCCATTACATACAGCTTCTCGAAATTTCTCCTTCTGAGGTCCTTTGAGAGCGCGGACAGAGCCTTCTTGGAATACTCTTTGAAGAGAATCGTCCGCCCTTCGAGAAGGAGCATCGGGATGATTTCTGGCTTTCCTTGCATGCGAGTCACGATAGAAGGGTTCGGGATATAAATTCCTCGCTCGTCCCCCGACACATCTCACAATGAAATCGCGAAAAGAATCGGCCGGGAGGAATCGTCCTCCCACTGATGTCAGAGAGCCGGTGTCAGTCCGCCCGGCGTCATGAGGAAGGGTAGGTAGATCAGTTTGGCGTCGCTCACCTGAAGCGTGTAGTCGAGCTGCTGAAGGATGCCGGCCTGCTCCGCCTCGAGAGTCACAACGACGAAATCCGCCATCTCCAGCGCCTCTGCCCTGGTCATCACGACCGGCATGTTCTTCATCCCGCCGAAATTGAACCGGGTCGAATATCTCGGAGGGTTCATCGTGAACATCATCGCGAAGTGCTTGAATGTCGTTGGGTCGAACTCGGCTGCTGGGACGAAGATGAACAGGGCGCCGCCCCTGCTCTCGGCTCCCTTGAGCCATGCAGCGAGCCTGGAGGCGCCTCCTCCCTCGATCTTCTCCGACCGGATGATGAAGTTGGCGCTCAGCCTCCAGAACGGCACGTACATCCCTTCGCCGCGGAATGACGGACCGAACTCTCCGATCTCGAAGTTGAGGGTCTCGACGCCGTTGTCCCTGGAATGCAGCGTGTTGCAGTTCGAGCACAGGAAGACCCTGTCGCGCTGCGTCATGCTGATGGCGTTGTTGCACTTCGGACATTTCACCTGTATGACCTTCATTCTCATCCCACCTTCAGCTGCGAGCCCAGCTGCTGTAACTGCTTGACGGCGTCACCTGCGGACATGCCTTTGTCCTTGAAATCCCCCTGAGCCCTCTCCGAGCCGTGCCTGAAGAACAGGTAGGATATGCCGAGGACGATGGCGCCTACGGCCAGCCCTCCGAGTGTGATTCTGATGTCATCCGTGCCTGTGCCTACCAGAATGCCAACGGCCGCAATGAGCCCGCCGATGGAAGCCCCTGCGGTGGCGGCCAAGGCCTGGTAGAGAGGATCGCCTGGCGCCCTGCCGGACAGCACCGTTCCGGTGACACCATCGACGGTGTTCATGTACATCCGCTCCTGGTAAGAATACCTGACGACCCAGACCGGATAATAGAGGAGGGATAGCCTCCTGGGAAGCACATGCAACTTCTTGAAAGTGATATTCGGGACGTGAGCTGCGCCGAGCGCTCGGTCGATCGCGTCGGTCTTCGCGTGCGACACCGCGTCGTCCTTGCTAGTCGTCGACTCGAAGGTCGGGATCATCTCGAAGTCCTCGTACCCAGTCTCCCCCTGGAGGTTCTTGAGGTGGGCGATGCCGATGTCACCTGGGTCGCATGCGATCTCGGTGAAGCTGTAGTCCTGGAGGACCATGACCTCCTTTGGAATGCGTTCAACGGTTACGCGTCCCTGGGAATCCGTGCGCCTCCTCTCCTCGTAGCCGCAGACCCAGCCGGCGACGCGGGTCGTCGCGCTCCAGAACGGCAGGTATATCGGATACATCTCGAGGATCTTGCCGGTCGTCGGAAGATCGCGGGCCTTCATGCCGTGCTTCCACCAGCTGAACGTCGCAGCGGACGCGACATCCTTGCTTGCCTTCTTCTTGAAGGCGAGGGTGTGCACTCCCTGGTCTCCCTCGACGAAGAGCGTCGAGTTGCAGTACGCGCAGATGATCGTGCTCTCTCCTTCGGCTACCTGGATCGCTCCTCCGCATGTCGGGCAGTTCAATCCTACTGACAGATCGGCCATTCTACTTCCTCCTTGCAACGTAAAGGGCCAAGAAAAACACGCCTATTACTGTCGCCACCATCGCGATGGCAGCGATCGGAACCGACTTTGTCGCCAGCAGCCCCTCGGCGACGAAGGCGACGAACCCGATGACTGCGACCAGCAGGTACGGGACCGAACCGCGCGCCGGGAAATCCGCCGAGAAGATCTCTCCCGAAACGCCGTCGACGACGACGG
>Ga0315285_10003762_pt1 | contig 15792 bp, 23 predicted proteins | sample YL17G09_36_MG_FD_203698 | JGI IMG/M metagenome (GOLD analysis project Ga0315285, IMG submission 203698) | Sediment microbial communities from Yellowstone Lake, YNP, Wyoming, USA - YL17G09_36 | ecosystem: Environmental > Aquatic > Freshwater > Lake > Sediment | place: USA: Wyoming | collected...
AGATTGGCAAGGATATCATTGACAAGGCGGTATCCGCCACGTCAATGATATCCTTGCCAATCTTGAGCTGCCACGTAAACACGAGGTACGTGCGGCGCTGCGTCGCGGGCACCTGCAGGCCGGGGTTGAGCACGCGCCGACCCTGCTTCACACGCAACTTGACATTCGCCCCCTTGTAATTTGAATTTATAAATCTGACAAACCCAATCATGTGCTTGGTCATGAAGCGACGCATGGCCTCACCCTTGGCGCGCAGTTCGGCCATGGTCTTGGGGGCCCTCGGCAATGCAAAACTAAAGTCATAGTCGGTCGTACGGCGAATCAAAGGCACGTGCTTGGCGGCGCTCGTACGCTGACGCAGGTACAAGTTAACCGCCTGCCCACCCGTACAAAAAACTATAAACTGTCTCGTCGGTCTGACGAGGTACTTTGTCTTGCGGCTGTAATCGAGGAAGAGGCGTGAAATGACATTGGGAAATTTGAGAGAATGCATAGACACGACGGGCAGACGGTCCGGGTGACGCTCGATGCGCTGGTACGCATTGAACAACATAATCTCGGAACGAAACTCGCCCATGTGGAAGACCGTATCCTTCGCCGCTGCATAGTAGCCGTCGTACCCCATGGGAATCAAAAATTCTTGTGAAAAGAAAATTCCCATCATGCGGTTCAGGTTCTTCCACGACGCACGCTCCCCGGGCGCCGTCAAATTTTTAATTTTAGGAATATTTTTGTGCTTCTTCTCCCTCTCAAGAAAGCGAACCTGTTCACCCAGTGTCACGCCCGTGCCGAACGCCATGCGTATCCGCATCTTCGTCATGGGCTTGAGCTGAGGCATTTTCAAAATTTTGTTCAAATTTTCATGAGTCATCTCAAAGAGGCGAAGTTGCTTCTTGACGCGGTACGCGCACACGTGCTTGCCGTACTGGTCGGCGTACTTGACGTCGTCGGTCATATAGAACGTCCTCGTATCCTTGAGAAGGCGGTCACACGCCACCGGAAGACCCTTGTACAAGAGGGTCCCCGGAGCTATGAGCATCTCTGAAAAGATAGGCCCTGCCATTAATTTCTGTGTAGAAATTAAATGGCCTCGCGATTCGTGGGAACGCTTATGAACTCGCGCACACAGGCTCACGCCTTCCACCTCACGACCCCGTCGTTCGCCGAACACAAGGCTCTTCAGGCGTACTATGAGGGCATCGTCCCCCTGCTCGACTCTTGGGCTGAGGCGTACATGGGCAAGTACGGCCGCCTCCGCTCAGTCTCTGTCAACCGGAGATTCATGAAGGATCCGCGCAAGGCCAAGGAGTACTTCAAGACCCTCCTCACCCGCGTCCGTGCGATGAGCCGCCTGTCCAAAGATTCGTACCTGCGCAACATCTACGACGAGATTATCGCTCTGATACGCTCGACCCTGTACATGCTCACACTTAAATAAACGGCGACTCTTTGAGTCAATGCGAGTGGTGGCTACACTGACCACCATTCCCACCCGCGAAGAATCCGTTCTGAAAACCATAGAGAGTATCCAACAGGGAAATCTCAAGCCCGATGCCATCTACGTCAACCTGCCAAAGTGGTATCCGAAATTCGGCAAGGGCCCCGACCCGTCCTTGGCTCCACGCCTCGAGGCTCTCGGGGCCACCGTCAACCATTGCGACGACTATGGGGTCCTAACAAAACTTTTACCAACTCTACAAATTGAAAAGGACCCCGAGACTCTGATAATCGTGGTGGATGACGACGCGCACTACAAGCCACAGGTTCTCGAATGCCTCGTAGCCACCTGGAACGAGTTCAAGCCGTGCGCGGTCGGGTTCAGCGGCCTCGCCTATCCGGAGACCGTCTTGAACCGAATCGGACGGCTCGGGTACCAAATATTCTGGGGACACGGAAATCGCGCTGAAATGCTCGAGTGCGCTTTCGGTTTCCTCATGCGCCGAGGGGACATGGAGGGCTTCCCGGAAATCCCACCATTCACCGCGGATTCAGTCAAGTACGTATATTTTTCAGATGACTATTTGTACTCGAAGCATCTCGACTTCAAGGGTGTGCCGAAGCGCGTGGCGTGCTTGCCAACGTGCGGCCGCTTTGGCGACGACTGGTCGTCCGTGTGGACGCAGAACAGCGACTCACAAACGTACGGGCTATCCCATCAGGATAACAACCTGTACAATTTCCTACGGGCCGGACAGATTATGACCACCACGACCGGTTGGAAGAGTACCACTCAATAGTCTTTCGCAGAGCCTCGGTAAAGTCCGTCTGCTCCGCCCACCCAAGGCTCTCGAGCGCCGAGCTGTTGATGCAGTACCGGCAGTCGTTGAATGGACGGTCGGCCACGTGCACGCACGTCGCTTCAGTATTCATAATTTCAGAAAGTTTTTTGAAAATTTCATTTACACTAAATTCATTCCGAGTCCCGATATTGTACGTCTCGTGAATCTGGCCACGGTCCATGATCGTGCCCAGCGCTCTCGACACGTCATCGACATATATGAAATTGCGGCGCGTCAGACCCTCCCCGTGGATGGGACACGCCTCACCGTTCAAGATCTTGTTTATAAAGGTCGGAACGAGTTTCTCCGGGTACTGTCTTGGTCCGAACACGTTATTGCCACGGGTTATGATCCAAGGAAAATTGAACGAGTGGCCGTAGGACTTGACTATGAACTCGGCCGCCGCCTTGGACGCGGCGTAGGGATTCGTGGGGTTCAATAACGACTTTTCGTGGGACGTCTCGTCCTGGTCAACCTCCCCGTACACCTCATCCGTGCTGATGTGGATGAACTTTTCAAGCCGCCCGTACTCGTGGGCGGCGTGCACGAGGACGTGCGTGCCTACAACGTTATCTATAGTAAACTGAATAGGCGTCCCGAAGCTATTATCCACGTGACTCTGCGCGGCAAAGTGCACGACGACATCGGGCTGGACCTTGTTAAATATCATATTCATATGGGGACGATTCGTTATATCGGCCCATATGAACGTGTATCTATCATGCGGTTCTACATTCTTGTAGTTTGAGCAGTAGTCCCCGCGATCTATATTAGTGACTTCGATATCCTGCCTGTTTTCGAGTATCCAATTTATAAAGTTTGATCCGATGAAGCCGAGTCCCCCGGTAGTAAGGAGTCGCATATCTGAAATACTTCGGTTGTTTTTATAACCGGAATGAACGCGGACAGTTTTTGAGCTGAGAGTTCGTACCCGCCCCGGGTCGCCGCCCCGTGAGGAGCAGGGTCGCCTGCAATGGTCGCCAATGAAATAGGGCCGTCGGATACGAAATTGAATATCCCCTCGAGGCCGCGCTCGATCAGGGTCGGGAGGTGCGGGAACAGGAACGGCACGGGTGTGATGGACACTTGGGCGTCGTGGACGTTGCCCCGTCGCGCGCGCATCTTCGTTTGGAAGCACTTGGGGTGCGAGTCGAACGTGCACGGGTACATTATCCTAAGGTACAACACGTGTCCCTTGACGTGCTCTTCGAGGCGGCACCGCCACTTGGAATAGACGGTCTCGAAGAAATCAGGGGGGTCCTCCTCTGTATAGACGGGCTCGGAACCAGAATACACGGCACCCGACCCGAATATAGTCAAGTGCACATCCTCACAAGTCTCCATAAGCTCAAGAACGGACAGGAAATTTGTGCCAATTGTTTCCAGTTCATGAGTTTCACACCACTGAATGGTCGGTCGCCCCGATATGCCCGCCGCACACACAACGTACTTGGCGCCAGATTTCTCGAGTTGGTGTTTTATGGCCGCCTGATCCTCGAGACGGGCCGCCGACTCGAAGACGGTCCGACCCTGTGCGCGCAGGTGCTTCACACACTCGGTTCCGAGATAGCCGCTGGCGCCAAGCACTATGTAATCGAACTGCTGCGCCCACCGTGCAGCGGCGTCCTTGGCCGACGTACACTTGCCCATCATGTCAGGGATGCCCCACCCGGGCGTGCTCCAATGGAAGTTCTTATCAAGCGCCGGGTCGAACTCGCCGCCGAGAAGGTATACGACCGTTGACTTTTCGAGGGTCGTGAAGCCGTGAGCCGCATAAGCCGGCACGAGGAGCGACTCACCCGGACCCAGAACCTTCCGCGTCAGGCTGTCGCTCCAGAAAAAGTCCTCAATTTGCCCGTTAACGACATATATGATCTTTGGATAGGGGCTCTGGTGCATGCCCCGGAAAACATTCGCTTCATTTTCAGAAACGAGAATTTCCTTCGGTTCGAAGGGCAACGCTTTTAGACTGTGCAAGATCCCCCGAGCATCCCTGAACATTTTACTTGAAAAACTCCTTCAACTTTAAGCAAACATAATCCACGTCCTCGATCGTCATACCGTGATGGCACCCGAGCAAGAACCCGTCGCTCATGATCTTGTCCGCGTTCGTAAAGGGCTGAAGCCAGTCCCGGAACGCCGGGTGACGCGTCACGTTGCCAGAGAATGTCACGCGCGTCTGGATATTGTTGTCTTCGAGGAAGCGGAGGAGCTCGAGGCGGCGCGGACACTGCAGAGGGATCGCGAGCCAGTTCGGGCTGCGCGAATCGTCCGGCAACACAATCTCCTTGAGGTCCTTGAGGTTTTCGATGTACCGTTCGAAATTATCCCGACGAATTTTACGGAAATTGTCAAACTTGTGAAGTTGCACGAGGCCGAACGCCGCATTCACCTCGCTGCTCTTGAAGTTGTAGCCGAGGCAGCCGTAGAGGAACTTGTGGTCGTAGGGGATTCCGTCGACCGAGTGATTGAAGCGATCATCCACGAGCTCCGAGTTGTCGCCAATCCGGCCCCAGTCGCGATACATGAGCGCCTCCTTCACGTGCGCCTCGGAGTTGAACATGACCATCCCACCGGACCCGCACGCCGTGATGATGTGGCTCGCGTAGAAGCTCGTGGTCGCCACGTCCGTCCAGGGTGTGTGGGTGAGGGTATCGGCGCTGTCCTCGACGAGCCAAATGTCGCTGCGGGGCAGACGGTCACGCAGCGCCTTCCAGTCGGGCACGTTTCCAATCAGGTTGGGAAGCATGACGACGCGCGTATCGGGGGTCACACACGCGAGTACGGCATCGACCGACGCGACGTATGTGTTGAGCTCGACATCACAAAAGACGGGCTTCAGACCGAGCTGCAAAATAGGCGCGGCGGTCGTCGCAAAGGTGCACGCGGGCGTGATGACCTCTGAACCCTTCGGGAGCCGGAGAGCCGCGAGAGCCAAGAGGCATGCACTCGACCCAGAGTTGACAAAGACTCCAAACTTTTTTCCAAAAAATTCTGAAATTTTGTTTTCAAACTCGACGGTGCGAGGGCCGAAGCCCGCCAACCACCCGTCACGCAGACACGCTGTCACGGCCTCGATTTCCTCCTCGCCATAGGACTCGAACTTATTAGGCGCGTACCAAACCTTTTTCGACATATAAAGATACATTGCAAATTATCTTTAGATGGCCACAACCTGGCGGGATTTCACTGAGATTCCATGGGAGTGCGACTTCCGGACCCACCCGGCCCGCGCACCCCTCGAGGGGGTGCTCATCGAGACGCGTGACGACCGCAAGCTGCTCGAGTATACTCTGCGTAATTTTTCTTGCATGCTTCCTTTCGCCAGCCTGACCATCTTCCACTCCCCTGCAAACGAGGAGAGCATTCGGGCGATTATAGGTCCGGATACAAATGCCCGATTCATAAATCTCGGACGTGATTTGAACAGGGACACGTGGAACGCTCTCATCCTCTCACTGGAGATATGGGAGCAGGTGCACGGTGAGCGCGTCCTCATCTTCAACACGGACACGGGTATCAAGAAGAGCGACTTTCTGCGGTACATGCACTTCACGTGGATCGGAGCCGCGTGGGACAAGTCGCCCAACGGCGACCCGCGCCTGTTCCAGGGCAACGGGGGGTTTTCAATTCGAGATCCTAAACCGATTGTTGAAATTATTAAAAATTCTAATTTGTCATCGGAGGAGGCGGCCAACGCCACCACGCACCCCGAGGATGTGTTCTTCTGCTCACGGCTCGTGAACATGGGCTCCGTAATGCCCCCCTGGGCCGTGGCGAACATGTTCTCGACGGAGGGCTGGCACTCGCAGCCATCTTGGACGGTTGGGTTTCACGCAGCGTGCGTGTGGTGCCCAGAGTCCAAGACGGTGTATTCGCCCATAGAGGGACCAACGCGCAGACTTTTCGATGTCAGGTCGGCCACCATAGACGGGCGAGACTGCACGGATCTGGTGCGCATCGGAGTCGGGCCGACGGGCCTGTTCATCGGTGCTGGTACGCGACTTGGTGGTCAGCGCCTCGTGATTAACGAGGTGCACGAGTACGTGCTTGAAAACGGAACCGTCCAGGCAGACATAAAACTCGAGGCCCTTTAAAGATTAAAATTCTTATTTAAATAATGTTTCGACCATGGGACGTGGATGGGCCCGTCAAGAAGAGATTCGGACCGACGGCGGGTGATGGTGGCTACGTCATTCTCGACTCTCCTCTCGGTGCCCGTCATCTCCTTGGGTATGGTGTCGACAAGGACGTCACGTTTGAAAATCAAGTCACTGAGAAGTGGGGTATTGAAGCCCATGTATTTGACCATACAATCACGACCCTCCCACAGATGAACCCTCGTGTCACTTATGTTCACGAGGGAATCGGCCCCACTGATGAGGCGCCCCTATTTTCACTGGCTACTCATGTCGCGCGATATGTTCCAGATGGGGCTGATTATATCCTCAAGATGGACGTCGAGGGTGCCGAGTGGGACGTGCTCGCTACGGCCGATTTGTCCCGAGTCACACAATTGATTCTGGAAATTCATGATCTTCAGGTTGATCACTCTGAAATTATTAAAAAAATAAATGAAAAATTCTTTTTGGTTCATGTTCACGGGAATAACCATCACAATCAACCATGGATATATATAGATCGGGTTCATAGAATGCCGAGGTACCTGGAATGTTCATGGGTCCGCAAGGATTTGGTGGCCGGTGCCAAGCCGAGCACCACCCGGCTCCCCGGTCCCCTTGACATCAAGTGCCGACCAGACGTGGACGAGCTCCAACTCGATTTCTTGGAAGACGATTGCCCGGCAGTGTCTTTTGTATATGAGAATCCTAATCAGCGTGATATGCTCGAGGCTATAATTACACCTAATGATGAAATAGTCGATGCGCCCGAAAAGGCAACACACGATAGAGTCTTTGTGCTGAAGAGCGGTGATGTGTTCCCTTATGAAATCATCCGATCTCTGCACAAATTCAATATTTCTATTGCCATTCCAATTGTTTATAATGGCGCTCTCGTGATTCCGGATGTGCGCTTTTTCGTCAGAAATTCTCAAAACATGGGAGAAATAAAAGTTCCAATCTACAACCTCAAATCGCTTGGCTATTGTAAATAAAACTTGAAGACGTCGTACACTTATGAAGCTCGTGATCAGCGTTACGAGCATCCCGAGCCGCTTTGATAAGCTCGGGCCCATCCTACACGCCCTGACCCTGCAGACGTGTCATGAGGTCTGGCTCAACATCCCTCACAAGTACAACCGGTTTCCGGATTGGGACGGCCAGGTCCCCGAGTCTCTGTACAACATCAGCCCCAAGGTGGTGATTAACCGCGACTGCGAGGACTTTGGCCCCGGAACCAAGTTTGTAGCCCCGGCGCTCAAGCTCCTACCCGAGGACCTCATCATATATGTGGACGACGATACGGCCTACGACCCGAAGGTTGCGACGCAACTCCTCAAGTGGCACAAGACGGACGAGCGATCAGCGTGGGGTCTGTCGGGTTTTAAATTTGAAAATTATTTTAAAAATTCTTTTCCGAGACAGCACGGGGAGCCGCTCGACGTGCTCGAGGGATATGGGTCCGTGATTGTCAAGGCCAAGTGGATCCAGGAGGCCCTCCCGGAGTTCAAGGAGCTCCTCGAGGTGACTTGGCATGATGATATGATCCTGTGCAACCTGTTCGCAAAGATGGGCATCAAGTGCAAGACCGTCTTCACCCCCGAGTGCCACCTGGGTCACGTGCAGCAGTACAACTACGGCTTTGGAGGCGACGCTCTACACGTGGTGGCTGGTGAGGGTGGTCATGTTGAAAACAATCTCAAGATCTTGAAATCATTCAAAGATAAGGGCAAGCTGTATTATGAGTATAATGGCGTCTGATGATAACATCATCTATTCTTGCAAGCCCTTCACGCTCACGTCGTTCGAGCGGCTGCGGCAGACGGTTAACACGATCGACTATATAGTGAAGAACAATATTGAGGGAGATATCATCGAGGTGGGGGTGTGGCGGGGTGGGACGGTCATGGCGATGCTCCTGAAGCTCAAGCAACTGGGCGTGACTGACAGACACGTGCACCTCTATGATACGTTCGAGGGGATGACGGAGGCGTCCGAGGAGGACGTCAATCCTCACGGCGATGTCGCTGGACCGTTGATGGAGGCGGTCCCATTCTTCAAGTGCATCGCAAGCATCGAGGAGGTCATGGCCAATATTTCACGCGTGGATTATCCCCGTGAGTTTGTCCATTTTCACAAGGGCGACATTCGGAAGACGGACCTGACCGCGATCCCGGAAAAGATCGCCTGCCTCCGCCTCGACATTGATTGGTACGAACTGTACAAGTTTTGTTTGCCAGTTTTCGAGCCGCGGGTCCAGCCCACGGCGCCCATCACCATTGACGACTACGGGTACTGGTCCGGGTGTAAGAAGGCGGTCGACGACTATCTCAAGGACTCCAAGGAGCTCATCAAGATTGCCGAGGGCGAGGGAGTTTATTGGTACAAATAAGGATACCAAAACCTAAATATTAAAATGCTCGTAGATGCATTCATGTTCTATAACGAGTTTGATATACTGGAGTTGCGCCTGGAACTCCTCGACGAGCATGTAGATCGCTTCGTGCTCGTCGAGGCTGAACTGAACCACAAGGGTGGTCCGAAAGAACTGTTCTTTGAAAAGAACAAGGAGCGCTACGCCAAGTGGCTCCACAAGATTGTGCACGTGGTGGCCAGGGTGGACGAGCTGCCGTCGGGCCCCGACACGTGGAAGCGTGAAAAGTACCAGCGCGAGTGCCTCACGCGCGGCCTCGAGGTGGGTGTGTACGCCGATGGTAGCGCTTGCCCCGTCGTGCCCGACGAGGCCATCGTCATGGTGAGTGATGTGGATGAGATCCCGGACATGAGCAAAGTGCGGTATGAGCAGCTTCCGCACATCTTTTACTCCGTGCACATGTGGATGTTCGAGTATTCACTCGAGTACATGTACGTCGGGGAGCCGTGGTTCGGCACGGTCCTCACCAACTGCGAGACGCTCAAGCGTATGGGTCCGAACCACATGCGCGACAACCGCTGGAAGTTCCCGGTGTTCAAGTACGCTGGATGGCACCTCAGCAGCTTTGGTGACAAGATGGGCATCTGGACCAAGTTCCAGACCTACGCCCACGCCACACCCGAGGCGGATTGCATCAAGCCTTCGCCCGACCAATGGGCCGAATGGGCTGCGGCCGGCATTCACACGGACGGGAAGATGGAGCTCTTGAAGCGACCGGCCGAGGTTCCACTCCCGGGCCCGCTCGAGCTTCTCGAGCGTCTTAATCTCTTAAAAACAAGAGTGTAATAAATTGTATGAAGTTCGCAGTGTGCTCGCTTATTCTTGGAGATGACTACAAAAAATCAATGCGTCTTTGCACAAAGACGCAAGAGGAGCACGCGACACGTCATGGCTACACGCGCATCACCGACGAGTCGTGCTGGGACCAATCCCGGGCCCACTCGTGGTCCAAAATTCCCTTGCTTCAAAAATACCTGCATGATCACGACTATCTGTTCTGGCTCGATGCCGATGTCATGATCATGAATCCGGAAAGAAAAATTGAAGAGTTTATTAACCTCTTGCCACCCGACAAATTCTTGCTCATTGGTCATGACATTAATGTCATCAATGCAGGAATTTTCATATTGAGAAACTGCCCATTGGCGCATGAATTTCTTGCGGACACTTGGGCCAAGACGCAATATATAAATCATCCGTGGTGGGAGAATGCAGCATTCATCGATCTATGGAATTCCCCAAAGTACCGGCCATTCATTGAGGTTATACCTCGCAAGTACATTCAGATTATGAACGCTTACGATCGCATCGTCGATCATCAGATGCACTGGAGACCGGGAGATTGGGCCCTGCACCTGGCCGGTCTGCGCGCAGGCGGACACGACGAGATGGCGCACCAGCGCGCCTACGCGGACAAGATCTCGACCGACCCGGCAGGTCGGGCCCGCATCGATGCTTACGTGGCCGAACGCACCGCCGTCAATCTTGCGATATCACAATCTGGCGAAGTTCCATATTGACCATTTCACGGTCGGTCTTCATGACGAGGCCCTTGAGGCGTAGAAGCTTCGAAACCTCATCGACGTGAAGCCACCTGAGTAAATTTCTTTTTTGAAAAATATTTTTTAAATTATTTTTTTCATCAAGTTGAGCCTGACACACCGGCCACGTCACCTCACGAAGTTCGCGAAGTTCTTCCTCGACATTCGTGAGGCGGCTGAGAACGTGCTTTTGAAACTCCTCCATATTGAAAAGGCGCCCACCCCCTCTAACACATTTCTCCACCGCAGTGAACCATGTACATGGCGAGGATGCCAAGGCCGAGGCCGGCGTACTGCACCCACGAGTTGAACCTCTCACCGAGGATGAAAAAGGCGTATGCCGATCCGAGCAGTGTGATCATCCCCTCCCACATTGCTCCGACCCAGAGCATGCTCGCACTCGAAAAACTTTTTATAAGAAAAAACATGACTCCGAGGTATCCGACGAACCCACCGATCAGGTGTCCGTGATGACCGGTGCCACCCGCAAAGTGCTTGAAATTTGCATTTCCAAAAATCTCGGCCAACGTCATGGCCAATACGTTAAGCAACGTCATCTATCTTTTAAAAGTTTTTTTAATTTTCATCAAGTTAAGGACTCCGGCCCATCTTCCATTAATGCACGCCGCCCTCATTACGGGAGTTGCGGGTCAGGATGGATCCTATCTCGCTGAGCTCTTGCTGTCCAAGGGGTATATCGTCTACGGCCTGACGCGCTACTGTTCGGAGAAGAAGCACGAGCGCATCACCCACCTGAAGAGCAATCCGTACTTTCACGTGATCGAGGGCGACCTTACGGACACGGCGCGGCTCTCGGCCATCATCAACTCGTTCGAGCAGTTTGAGCACCTCGAGGTTTACAACTTGGGCGCGCAGTCGCACGTCAAGGTGAGCTTCGACCAGCCCGAGTACACGGCGAACGTCGACGCCCTCGGGACCCTTCGGATCCTCGAGGCCATCAACAAGTCTGGATTTTCAAACAAGATTCGCTTTTACCAGGCGGGAACCAGTGAGATGTTCGGGGCGTCGGACCCGCCCCAGAACGAGCTGACGCCCTTTTGGCCCCGGAGCCCGTACGGCGTGGCCAAGGTGTTCGCCTACTGGATAACGCGCAACTACCGCGAGTCTTACGATCTGTACGCGTGCACGGGTATCCTGTTCAACCACGAGTCGGAGCGCCGCGGTGAGGATTTCGTGACGCGCAAGGTGACGCTGGGTCTGGCCAAGTACCTCAAGGATGGCACGCCCCTCGAGCTCGGTAATATCGACTCGCGCCGCGACTGGGGCCACGCACAGGACTTCGTCGAGGCGATGTGGCTCATGATGCAGCGCGACAAGCCAGAGGACTTGGTGATTGGCACGGGCCGGACGCACACCATCCGCGAGTTCATCCGCGAGGCCAGCATGGCCGCCGGTCTCCGTCTGATTTGGCGCGGACAGGGCCTTGACGAGGAGGCGGTCGACCCGACGAATGGAAATGTGGTGATTAGCATCAACCCCGAGTTTTACCGCCCGGCCGAGGTTGACTTTCTGCAGGCCGACCCAACGCGTGCCAAGCTGACTCTCAACTGGGAACCTAAAATTGATTTTAGTGAGTTGGCTCGTCGGATGATGGAAAGTGATATTAAGAACACCACCCCTAATTAATTATGGACTGGTTGTTCATTGGACCAACCACCTTGGCGGGAATTGGCCAGGTGACAAAAAGATATTCAAACTTGGTGCCGAACGGGGAGTACGTGGAGTTTGGCCAGCGTCCCCAAAAAGAGAGGTACGCGGTCGGGTTTGCGTTCGTGCTTCCTGTTGAGAACCAACTCGCACTGGTTGATCAATATGCAAAATTTTGTTCGAAAATGATTTACATGACTATATGCGAGACCGAGACCGTCAACCCGTTATATGGCATGCTGGTCGACCGGTACAAGACGCTCTGGGTGGCTTCTGAATTCTGTCAGAAAGTTTTTCAAAAACAATTTCCGGATGGGGAGTGGCGGGTCCTGCACCTGCACGCGCCGCCGCCCCCATCCCCGCGGCACAATCTCGAAACCCGGCCTTACATATTTTATACTATAGGCAACGTGGCCGACCCGCGCAAGAACATAAACGCTCTGATTCGGGCGCTCGGAAACTTCCCCGAGGCTCGTCTGCTGATCAAGGCGACGTGCAACCAGCCGGTCGCCGTGGATAACCCGCAGGTGACGATTATTAACGGCCTGATTTCTGACGAGCAAATGGAGAATGTGCACGCCAAAGGGCACTGCTACGTCAACTGCTCGCACTCGGAAGGGGTTGGTATGGGGGCCGTGGAAGCGGCTCTCCGTAGCAAACCCGTGATAATCACGGACTATGGGGGTCTCAAAGAATATGTGAAGACGCCTTTCATGGTGCCATGCACACTCGGACCGATAGGGTTTGATGATTTTTTGTTCACAAAAGACCTCGTGTGGGGTCATCCGAGCTATGAGGAGCTCGTGCGGCACATGGCCGCCTGCTATGAACAGCGCATAGTGAATTGGGACCACTCTCACACACTGGGGCTGGTAACGGCGGTCCCGGATGCGCTGCTCTCGATCCAGTAATGGGTCAGCCAGATGACCAGCGCGAGCGTCAGGCTCGAGCTAAGCAGGAAGCCATCCTGGGTATTCAGATAAAGCACGACATCGTCCACGGGCTTGAACCCGGTGGGCTTGGTGAGGATCTTAGGGACGACGCGGACAAGCAGAAAGTTTATGAAAAGTGCGAACCATATGTAGTTCCAGTCCATCCTATTACACCTCAAGAAGTTTTTAGAGCGCGAGCAGCTGGCGGATGCGGCCGATGACCCCCACGTCCTCCCCGCAAACATGGAGAGAGGGGTCCGACCGGCTGTAGAAGAGGGTGGCGGGCACGCCGTCGTCAAACACCAGCTTCCACTCAGCCTCTATGAGGTCGTTTGGGAGCCCGTTTGGCTTGCCGAGCACCTTGTGGACCAGGGCTGGCTTGGCGTTCAGGAAGCCCCGGAGGCGCGTGTTGGTGAAGCGGCCCGCGTCGCCCACGAGCCGGAAGGAGGGCCGCGGCGGCTCCTTGGGCGCGTGCTTCTTGCAGAAGGAGCCGCAGGTGGCTGCAAAGCCGCACTGGCGGCCCTCGAGCGTCAGGGCCCGGCACCGCGGCCCAGGTGCTTTGGCGGCGCTCTTGCCCTTGGCGATCTCCGACTCGTTGGGCGGCTTGGGAGCGTCCTTGAGCACCACGGTATGGTGGCGCTTGGAGCGCTGTTTCAACGCGAGCTCGCGCGAGCGCACCGCCGAGTCGGCGAACTTTTCGGGGTGGGGGTGCCCGTCGCGCAGCGCGCCCGCGTGGAACTGCCGCCAGAGCTCAGTGCGTGCGACCGGCTCTATGGCCTTGGTGGCCTTGGCCGCAGTGTGCACGAGCCGCGGCGCGCGGGACTGTGTACTGGTGCGGGCCGCAGCGAGCTCAAGGGCCGTGAAGGTGGGGGTGCAGAGGCTCTTGACGTCCATGTTTGTTTGGGTGACTATGGGGTGCACCGTCGGTCCCATCGCGTACTCTCGACATCGTTTTTTTCAAGGGCCCTCTCATATGGCTGACGTCAAACGCATGGCCAAATTGCTCAAGTTAAATAAGGTTGAAGGCACCATCGTCCACCACTGTGCAATGGTCGTGAAATACCTGACCCAGAAGAAGATTGACGCGCGGATGATCCACGGGTATTGCATTTCTCCGGGAGAGATTTGCGAACACTATTGGGTCCGTGTCGAGCCCGAGGGCCTGAACGTTGATATAGGCTACGAACTCGCGTGCTTGTGGAGCCCGGAACTCATGGCTCTTCAGACTGTGCTATCCGAGGAATTCCCGGTGGGTCTGAAGGGTCAGGATGGCAAGGAACCAGAGGTTCTTCGTCAGGAGGATAATCAAAGACTTTTTGAACTTTACGAGACGGACCCCAAGACCTTCTGGTTCGAGGCGCCCATGAGCGTCAAGGCGTTTTCAGTCGCAAAATTTAATTAGGCTAACGAGCTTGGCTGGCAAATTACGCTTGACCTGACCATAGAACATTTCAAAAAGTGGATTCGAGTTGTGAATCTCGATGCGATCAAGGAACGACTCGTCATCCGAACGGATCGTGTACAGGAGGTTAACGAGCTGCGACGTCGTCTGTGTGTTCAGCGATGAGAGCCCGACACCCTTGAGGTTCAAAATCATCACCTCGCGCATCTTCTTCTCGCGCATCATGTCCTCGACCTGTGAGACGATGGGCTTGAGGCCCTCGGCAAACTTCTGGGCGTCATCGGGGTTGGCTGGCTGGCGCTTCAGGTATTCGTTGCCGAGCACCTCGATGAAGAGGAGCTGGCCCTCGGGGTAGAATCGGAAGATTTCCGCCATCTTATGACTTATACGTCGCTTTCTTTTAACCGGAAACACTCCCACAAGTGCTTCTGTTCCCGCCGATGCGAAAGTGCCGAAAACTGGTCGATCGTGTACTCGTCACCCATGGAGCGGTTGCACTTGCCGCAAATGGGCCGCAGGTTGTTGATGTCGGTCCCACCGCCCTTAGACTCGGGCACGTTGTGGCCCACCTCAAAATTAAAGGGCGTCATCACGTTTTCACACCACGTGACGAGGCACTTGTGCTTAAACAGGCGGTCCCCGCACCAGAGCAGCCACACCTGCTCACGGAGCGCGGCGGGGATACGCACCTTCATTATTTAAATTAATTCTGGACATCTTTATATATAATGAGCGCTCCGAACAAGCCTCGGAACCTCTTGGTCCGTGAGTGGTGGAGTGTTTTCAACGCCGCCGCGCCCCGGTTCTACATACCCGTGAATACAGGGGCCCGCTACAAGATTGTACCGGGAAAGCCCGATCCGCACGGTGTATGGCTCGTCCTGAACAACCGCGTGGCCCTGCGAGGCAACAGCATCGCAAACCGTTCAAAAATAATCAGGGGAGTTCCGAAGACGATGTTTCAGGCCTGGCAGAATAAGCAGTTTGACTTGGCCCGCGGCATGATGAAGAACTTGACGGGGCTGAACATGAACAAGCGGATTGCCGCCAAGCACATGATTCACGAAATTCTCAAAGCGCGCCGGGTCGCGATGAACAACGCCAACTGGAAGGTCCGTGCGGGCCTGAAGGGTCTGAACGCCAATAGCGCGGAGAAGCACCAAAAGACGATCAACTTCTGGAATTGGGTCGGACGCCAGGTGAACACCGCAGGTCGCGCGAACGCGCCCCTGAGCAAGTCGCCTGTACGGGCATCTTCACGTGGTCGGTCGGCGGCGCGGCGTCCATCGCCACCTAATGCATGGAATGCGTAATTTTTCAATCGGAGCTAGACGATTGAAAAAATCGCTCCCGGCAGGTTTCGAACCTGCGACTTTGGGGTAATCTGGTTAAATTGAAAATTTAACAGCCTCACA
>Ga0315285_10003763_pt1 | contig 15789 bp, 13 predicted proteins | sample YL17G09_36_MG_FD_203698 | JGI IMG/M metagenome (GOLD analysis project Ga0315285, IMG submission 203698) | Sediment microbial communities from Yellowstone Lake, YNP, Wyoming, USA - YL17G09_36 | ecosystem: Environmental > Aquatic > Freshwater > Lake > Sediment | place: USA: Wyoming | collected...
CGACGGACGACGGGGCCCCACCGGCGGGCGACCCGGCCGTTTTGTAGTGAAGACCTTGGGGTGAAAAACCGCGTTCTCGACCCCGCCAGCGGGGTTGCAGACACCAAAGTGCGAAAGTTGGGCTAGGCTTGACAAGGTTATAGTTGTGGCTACCGCGGATGCCGTGAAACAAGACCTGTCCGTACTGCTTCCCGATACCCCCTTCGTGTTGTGCCTAACGGGACTGGAGTTGATGAATGGCTGTGCCCCCCGTACTGAGCATTGCGACGCTGACCTTCCGGTGGGGGGCTGATTCAACTCCTCAACCAAAGGGTGAAGATGCGGCTGGCCATCCAGAGCCAGGCCGCCGGGCCGCCGCGGACGCGGGCCATGCGGCAGATTGTGCGGCGGTAGGGCTCCCTTTGGTACTCTTTTCTGTCTTTCGGCCGAATGCGTTCGGCCTCTCGAATGGACAGCACAGCCTTGTGCCATGCGTCGCGCCCGCCTTCGTTTCCAAGGCACAGGAGGGGTTCGCAGAGAGCGTAAATGAACTTCTCCCAGGGAATCAACTCCTTGAAGGTAACCCTGGCCAGATGGGCGCAGGCCTCGTCCAGGCGACCGTCGACGGCCTCGCAGAGGGCCAGGAAGACGTGGTGAGACGGAGCCGTGTGGTCCTGTTCCAGAAGCAGGGCGGCATTGGCCGTATCGCGCGCTTCATCCCACTTTCCGCGCACCAAATATGCGCCTACAAGGGAAAGGAGCATCCACGGTCGGATTCCCGGCCTCTGTGTGGAATCGCTCAACCAGGTGATGACGCCTCGGTAGTCTCTCACCATGCGCAGCGCATAGCCGATGTGGCCGTAGATTATGGGCCGAGCCCGCAGCACGGCGGCTCGAGGGCCGATGAAGCGGTGAATTGTGACCCAGCCCTTCGAATGCAGAATCCGTCCCGGGCGTTTATCGTCGGCGGCGATATCGAGCAGCTTCTTAACGGCGGCCTCCGCTATCTCGCCCCGGTCTTTCTGCCCGAGAAGCATGTCGAGGACCGCGAAGACCTGCCTGGGGGACCGATAGTTGTAGAACTGTTCGACCCAGACGGCCCCGACTTGCACATTGCCCTGCGGATCGGCCATCAGGGCGCGGAGCGTCTCGTCGAGTTCCTTGCGGCAGCCGGCGCGAACCATCGCCTCGGCGGCGGTCTTGAGGGGCCAGGTATTGGTTTCCGAATCGGTGCCGATCCGGCGTAAGGCGTCGATGACGGTCGGCCGGTCCTTCTTCAGGGCGGCCTGCTGCGCTCGCCGCGCCCAGACAAACGGCCCGGGCGAGTTCGCTTCGAGTTTCCCTAAGACCTCTTCCGCTTCGTCGGTCCGTCGCCACTTTACAAGAAGGTCGAACAGTTCTATGCCTGCCCAAGCATAGCCCGGCGACATGGTGTAAGCCTTGCGGAGGCTTTCTATGGCCTTTTCCGGGCGGTTGAGACGTCCGAGCGCCTCACCTTTCCAGGCGGGACCCACCGGGTCGTCAGGCGCGAGTGTCTCGATCTGTTCGGCGGCTTCCAGATATTCGGCGTTGCGATTGAGGCCCGAGCACCATTCGGCCAGTTGTCTCCAGCCCCAGTGGTACGTCGGGTTCGCACGGACAATGGCCGTCATCTCATCAACGGCGGCAGCCGTGCCGTCGCGCTGGGCCTTTACCCAGGCGGCGCGGCCCTTGAGGATCAAGGGCGGATCGTCGCCCCAGACGGACGGGCGGCAGGCGGCCAGCGCCTCTTCCCAACGTTTCTCTTCCGCCAGGAGCGTCGCCTTAAGGTCGTGGGCCGTGTCGTATCGCGGCCGCAATCGGATGACATTGTCGATCGCCTCCAGCCGGGCTTGGAGTGGTAGGAAGGGCATCTCGGCCAAGGTCCACCAGGCGTTCCAGTCGGCGGACCGTTCCTGGAGGCGCGACCGGGCGGCCGCCTCGACCTCCTTCGGCTGCTTCAGTTCCTTACCCCAGTCGCGCAGGCGCGACCAGGCCCAGCGATAGGCGGAGTCAAGCCGCGCGGCCTGCGTGACGGCGGCCAATGCCTTCTCCTTCTCGCCGGCCTTCCAGAGATAATCGGCAAGGTAGCCATGAAGGCTCGCGACCGTGGGGTTGTGCCGCAAGGCGCGCTCGACAACTTCACGGGCCAGGTCAAGCCGGCCTTCGCGCTCGTAGGCGTCGGCCAGATGCCGGACGGATACGTCCCAGGCAGGGTTAATCTCCAACGCCTTCTGGAGGGCGGCGACGCCGGCCTTCGCCTCGTCGCGGCTGAAATGCACGGTCGCCAGGGACACCCATGCCTGCGGCGTGAGAGGGAATCGGCGGGTCTGCTCGGTGGCGGTTTCCAGAGCACGGTCGGCCTGCTTCGTGGCTGAGAGTTGACGGACCATCGCCGTCCAGTGTTGACAGAGGTCCGGCCGGGCCTTAAAGCCTTCCTCAACGATGGCCAAAACTTCCTCAGGCGGCAGGACGTCAGATGCGGCATCGCGGAACTCCAGCAGCGCGTCACCCCAAGTGACCTGCGTGACCATCTGCTCCTTCAGAAAAGCGAGGGCCTCGCGGCGCTGGCCATCGTCTGCACAGGCCCGCATCAGGCCTCGTATCGCGTAGGTGTTATCGATGTCGAGGCGGAGGGCCTCGCGGAAGGTGTCGCTCGCCGCGTCCGACCGACCGGCTTCGGCGAGTACCTGGCCACGCACGGAGTGCGAGTAGGAATGCCTCGGGTCCAGCCGGCAGGCAAGATCGGCGTGCAGAAGGGCCTCGTCCTGGCGGCCGAGGTCGTTCAATGCAAGAGCGAGTTCCCGGACGGTCCAGCCGTCCAGCGGGTGCGCCTGGAGGATGTGCCGCAGGGCCGCCAGTTGCTCCTCGGGGTCGCCCTCGCGGAGCCAGGAGGCGTAGAGGCAGTGGAGATCGTAGTGCTGGGGAAACCGGGCGGCCTGTTCGCGGGTGAACGCGAGGGTCTCAATGCGGCTGGTGGCGGAAAGGTGGATGGCAATCTGGCGGCAGGTGCCCATGTTCAGCGGCTCGAGCCGGAGAACTTCGCGCCACAGGCGCAGCGCCTCGGCCCACTCGCCGCGCCAGCGGGCTAGCCAGGCTGCCGTGGAGAGCCACGAGCCCTCAGTCGTTTTCCCTCGGGCGGTCTCCAAAAACGATGCGGCGCGGTCCAACCGCCCGTAGCGCCCGAAACATTCCGCCGCAAACAGGAGCAGGTCGCCGTCGTCCGGTCGCCGCTTCAGGGCGTTCTCAATCGCCTCGAACCCCTCGGCCATCCGCTCCAGAAGGTCGCAGGCCCGAAAGAGCGTCCTCGCCGGCTGAGATGATTTCGCGCCGTAACGCTCGTCGCGACCCTTGAGGACTTGGAGGGCTTTCTCGGCCTGGCGGACGCCGTGGGCGGCCCGGAAGTAGTGCATCGCCCGGTCCTCGTCCTGCGGATCGAGGCCGATCTCCAGACGGTACAGTTCCAGCGCATCGTCGCGCCGCCCGTCGTTCCAGAGGTCGTCGGCGAAGACCCGCACGGCCCCGACGTAGGGCCACTGGCCGTGGCAGGCCCGCCACAGAAGACGGCGGCGTTCCACGCGACGGTCGGGGTTGTCCTGCAACAGGAGGGCCGCCTCGACGAGGAACCATGGGTGCGCCGAGATGCGCAGCGCTTCCTCTACGGCCGCCAAACGCTCCAGTCGCCCGGCGAAACTCGACATCGCCGAGCAGCGGGCCACCAGGAGAGAGGCATCCGTCGGGTATAGACGAAGGAGGGCCTCAATGGCCTCGCGCCGGGCGGACTCATCACGGTCGTACAGGGCCAGCATCCACCGGGCGCCTAGGGTCAGCCGGTGGTTGGGGGCCGCGGCAACCATCGCGTCGAGGGTCTGCTGGGCGGCCGCACGGTCGTGGCGCTCCAGCGCTTCGCGAAGTTCGAAGCAACGGTCGTGGAGGTCGGCGTCGGGGAGGACAAGGCCATCCAGGCGATCGGCTTGCGCGGCGGGAACGATGGCCATGGCGCGCGGCCCGCGCGACTCGTAAGCCTTGGTCATCTCGTCGGCATCATAGGGGATGAGGTACCGCGTCGACCAGTCGCGAACCCAGAAGAGGCGGCGGCGGGCGTCATAGCCGACGAGGGCCTGGAGGTGGCTGCTGGTTGGCTCCGTGGTCGCCAGTGCCAGCGGCACGCCGCGGTCGAGTAGGGTCGTGGCAGCCTCCCACGTCAGGGAGAACTCGCGGACGACAAAGCCGTTGCGGATCGCCCAGCGGCGCTCGGCGTGGTCGCTGGTGCCGTGATACCATATCTGCTCGACGATCTGGTCGTGCTCGATGGGCATGGCCCAAAAGCGGGCGAGGGCCGTAAGGGTCGTCGGCCCGCAGGTGAAATGCTCCTGGGCGAGGTATGGGACGTTAAGGACGACACGCCGGCGGCCGCCGTCGGTCCCGCGAAGGCGGGCGGCAACCGCCTTCCAGAACTTGCCGCCGGCGGCCTCTGCCCATTCGGCGGCCCGCGCGTCATCGCCTCGCATGAAAGCCAGTTCCGATCGGCGACCGGCGAGCCATTGGTTCTCGTCCTTTTCACGCAGGGGCGAGAGCGTCTCGAACCGGTCGAGGCTTCGCCCAGCCTCGTCGAACAGACCGAGTTCTACTTGAAGCAGCGCGAGGTCGGAGGCCAGATAAGCCCATTCGAGTTTGCCGGCAGCCTCTGACAGAAGCGACAGCGCCTCGTCGTCCCGGCCAAGATCCAAGAGGAGTCGGGCGGTCTGGCGGGTCCCGACCCCGCTGCAGGGACGCAGGAGGAGGCTCTCTCGGGCGGCCTCCAGGGCCTCCTCGTGCCGGTCCTCGATGTCCAGGAGGACTGCCCGTTCCGCCCAGAGCCAGTCGTCCCGGGGCAGGAGAGCCTGGGCGGCGCCGATCAAGGACTCGGCGGTCTCGAAGTCGCGGCCGAGGGCGGCCACGCGGCTCTGAAGGGCCAGCCACAATGAGCGGATCTCAGGGTCGTCGGTCCGAAGGTCGCTGTGGCGGCGGCAGTAGCGCCACGTGGGAATCGCGCCGAATCGTTCGAAGACGACGAAGCCATGGCGGCAAATGAGATCGGGGCGGGCCGGATCCGACCGGTAGGCACGGAAGACGAGCGCCCGGCCGAGGCGCTTCGCGCCGAGGGGCTGGACCAAGCGGGCAGCCAAGATGCGGTCTGAAGGGTCCTGCCACTGGTGGGGCGGTCCGAAGGCCAGCGCCGCCTGATAGGCGCTCAAGGGGCGGCCGTCGTCGAGGAGCCCCTTGAGACATGCGCGTTGTTCGTTGGTCAGGGACATAGAGGGATATTAAAACATCCGCGGTAGGACAACGCAACAAGGGACTGGTCTTGTCCGCCACGAGCGCCGATGCCGTCACGGGCTTCAGCTCGGCCCCCACTGCCGTGATCGACTGGCCCCTTCGACCTTCTGGAAGAACTCGCTCAGCGCGTCCTCGGGGCAGATGTTCAGGTAGATCTCGGTCGTCTCCAGGCGATCGTGGCTGAGGATCTTCTTCAGGCTGGCCGTGCTCACGCCCCGCTTTACGCAATTCACGGCAAACGAATGTCTAAGTATATGTGGCGTGACCGGCTTGGTGATCATCGCCCGGTTGGCGACGCGTTTGACGAGCCGCTGCGCGGTCCGCTTCGAGAAGCCGATGCCCTCGTTGGTGCAGAAGTGAACCTCCAGGAGCCGGCGGGCGCGGGCCGCGAGAGGCACGACTCGGCGCTTGCCCTTGTGGCCGTACCAGCCGCCCTTTCCCCAGACGACCAAACAGTTCTCCTGCCACTGCACATTGTCGCGCCGCAGGCCGCAGAACTCGTGCACACGCAGGCCCGTATCGAGGAGCACCCAGACGACGAGTTTCTCCTGGAACGAGCGGCACGCGTTCACCATGCGGTCCGTTTCCTCCGCGTTCAAAGGCTCACGCACGAACTGATAGGACATGGTGAATACTTGTCGCGGTTGCTTATAAAGCCGACAGTTCTGTCGCTATCCGCGGAGGGCACTTCCTCGAAAACGGATGTACGAACCTCGTAACGTGGCGGCAATTAAGGCGGAAGGCGACAGACGCGACCGGAAGATTAGGGAGAATCAGGTCTCAATCGGTGCCAAACAACGCATCATCGGCCAGTTAGAGGGTTCTCCATCACTGTCCCTGGCCGCGAGCGGCGGCAGCGGACGTTGGGTTTAGGGAGGCAGCCCCTTGTGGGCGCCTCCCCCCGACGGCCGCTCTCAAGATGGGTGATCTCATCCGCCCTTCCGGCCTTGACACTAGCAGGGAATGTTGTATAATGAAAGTACTTGGGACGTTCTTCAAAAAACGCCTAAGAAACCCCGCACGGCTGGGGAGTCTGGCCGACCCGAGATGGTTGGTTGGCTCCTTCACCTGACAGTCACGCGGCCGTAGTGCCTGCAGACGTCGCGCTTTATGCTTAATCGGGATGTGCGCGACCGAGCGAGGCGCTCCGGCCGCTTTTTTTTGATACGGGGGCGATGGGCTCAAACGCGCGGATCGTGATCTGCGGGAAAGGAGGCATGCCAACGATCGTGATCAAACACGCCCTTGACACGACTGCTGTTTCAGGAGTGCTGAAATGGGCAAGATGAGCCGGGAAGACCTCTTGAAGTTGCTGGCGAAATGCAATCCGCGCACGCGCAAGACGGTTATTCGAGTCGTCGAGGGTCGGGTGTCTCAAGACGATGCGGCGTTCATCCAGGAGCAAGTGAGTTTCATCGAACCAGACATGACGGTTCGGACCGTCGATTTCATAAGCAGCCGCCTCTGCGATGCGGGCCACGCGATCGACCAGCAGACGCGGCTGATCGGCCAGTGCCAGCACAACCACTGCTCTGTATATGTATGTTCACATCCCGGGTGCGGATTTACCTGCGGGCGTTGCGGAATGGTGCTGTGCCGGCGGCACGCCTGGCTGTGCGGCGAAAGCGAGGCTTATTGCTCCCGTTGCCGGCCGCTCGTGTTTCTGCGGGGGCTGATTCTGGGCAGGAGAAAGTGAGGCGGACCATGTTGTGGTGGGCGATCTTGGGATTGGCTGTCGTGTTGTTGCTCGCGCCACTACGCCGCGCTTTTCTTACGGCCTGGCGGTTCACGGTCCCGGTGACCATTGCTGTGTTCGTAACCATCCTGCTGCTGGGTGTTTTCGGATCGTTCGGATTGCCCTGCTGGGCGGTGCTGGTGCTGATCATCCTGGTTGCTCTGGAGATGGGTTTTGAAGGGAAGCGTTTGCTGGACCAGAACTTTGGTCCTTCGCGGGATCCGAGGGACAAGACTTGATTCGAGGCGGCAAGGGCCATGCTGAGCAAAGAAGACTTCATCTTGGTTGAGTTGCTCGGAAAGGACACGCCGCAGGTGCAGGCGCTGGTGGCCGCGGCCGCCAGTCCTGACCTTGCACCTCATGTACATGAGATGCTGCGCAGCCTGGCCTGGCGGCGGGGCTACGACCCAGACCACTTGCCCGCCTTTGCGATCCCGCGCGACCTGTCGCCGAGCGACTACCCAGTGGGCGTGGCGATGAGCGGCGACGTGGTCGGCGGTGAAGTCGGACTTGCGGAAGGTGATTTGCCGTCGCACGTCGGCGTTTTCGGGACGACTGCGAGCGGCAAGACGACGTTGGTCAAATTGCTGCTGCTCGGTTTTACGGGAAAATGAACATGACCCCGCAACCGAAACACACCTATATGGTGATTGACGTGGGCGATGAATACCGCGACATGCTGCCGCTGTACGCGCCTGACGAGTTGATATGGATGACGGCCGATGATCTGAGCCTGAACATTTTTGCAGTGCCGACGGGCGAGGACGGCAAGCCCGTGATGCCGCCGGGCAAGTGGATCAACAACATCAGGGAACTGCTCAGACTTTTTTGGCTGAACGAACCGAGCCTGAACCTGGTTTGCGAAATTCTGCGCGAGGAATACGAGCGGCGCGGCTTGTTGGGGGAAAGCAATGAGTGACTATCCTTCCCTTAGCGACATCATCGAAGCCCTGAAGCAACTCAGCCCACCCCGGGGCTCTGACCGGGCGAAGGCGAAGGACAAGCTGCTCGACCGGCTCGAGTCCCTGCGCGCCATGCTGCCGGGCCTCGACGTGCAGCGGTCGCGCGACTTCAGGAAACTGATGGACAGGTCAATAATCCTTGACGTTTCCGATGTGAAGGATGTGGCGCTGCCGGTGTTGTTCACTTTTCTCGTGACGCTCTTACGGGAAGTCTACCGGTCCGAAAGCGTGCGCGGCATCACGCGACTGCTGGTGATGGAGGAGTCGCACTTGCTGATGGGCGGCCAGACAGACAGGCGGACCTCTGACTTAAAAGAGAGCACGCCCTCGGGGGTGCTGCGCGACCTGAGGAAGAGCGGCGGGGGGACCTGCGGAGTGGTCGTGTCCCAACTGATACAGGATGTGTCGCCGTCGGTGCGCGGAAACCTGGGCTCGACATTCGTGTTGCGCCAGGGGCACCGCGACGGCGTTCGCCATGCGGCGGGCATGCTGAACCTTGAGGCCTGGCGTGAACCGGAGATCGCGAAACTGCCGAACCGCCACGCGATCGCGCGGTTCAGCCGGTACGGCGAGCCGGTCTACCTCGCCGTGAAGGATGCTCGCGCCCTCGGCATCGGGGTGTCGCCAAAGCCGAGCCGCGAGGAGGCGCGCGAACGAAGCAGGCCGATCCTGGAGGCGATACCCTACGTGAAAGGGGGCGAGCCAGCCGTAGCGGTAGCGGGGGCGGGCGGGATGGGCGCAAGTGGCGCTGCGGTAGACGGGGAAGGATCTGTTGACCCCGCAGCGGACGGAAAGGGGTCTGCTGGCCCTGCGGCGGCGGATGACAAGCTGCGGCCCAGGGAAATGAGGATGTTTGCCCGCATTTGTGAGCGTCCCTGGGAGTTGATAATCGACCGGGCAGAAGCGCTCGGCATAGACCGCGACTCAGAGGGCGAGGAACGGAACAGATTGGGCGCGCGCGGTCTCATAGCGTGTGCTGGCAAAATCGGCTCGAGGAGCTTGCTTTACGAACTTACGGCCCGCGGCCGGGCGGTCGCTGAGAAGATGGGCCTGTCAATTGCAGAGTCGGGGAAGGGGCACCTAGAACACCAGTCAGTCGTGGAGAACGCGCAACTGCACATAGGACGATATTCAAGCAAGTTCACATTCAAAAGAGTAGGCATTTCGTCTACGACTGCAGGCGTGCGGCCCGACCTGCTGGTTATCACGCCAGACGGCGGCCGCGTCCCCATCCAGGCGTGCGTGCGGAACCAGCCGGCATACGAAGCGGACGCGCTGATGAAACTTCATGACCTTGCCCTTCTGGAGCCGGACGATGCGGACAAAGTGGACTTCGTACTGGCGATAGCCGTGAACAAACATCACAAGGCCGCCATCGAGAGGGCTTTGAAGGACAAGAACAACGGCAAGATGCCCGACAAGGTGATCTTGTTGGACTTCGACGCGATCGTGAAGACGGGGTTTGATTGGTCGGTGGTTTTCCCGCTTCCATTCTGAAAGGCCTGCGGGGAAACGGGCCGAATGAGAATGAGGCAGGGACAAAACAATCATGGACATGCCAATGGATTTACCGATGCCCTCGCCGCCGGATGTTCCTGCGGACACCATTTTCGAAAGGCCTTTTTAGAATGAAGCCCCCTCCCTTGGAACCTTACTACTCTGATCCGCTGCACGACAAACTCGATGCGGCGGAGAACTCCGTTGAGCGCTGGCGAGACCCCCTCGCATTAGGCCCGCCGGTGAACGACGCCGAGATGATGGGGCCGCTGGGTCGCATACTGGGCGAAGCGGAGGCCAGCGTCGAGGGGATGACGGTCCCGCCCCTGCGGCCGTTCGGTGAACCCGAGCCACCGTCTATCCAGCCAGGACCTTCAGCGCCGACTGTTTTTGGCTCCTTCATCCACGAACCCCCTACACCCCAGGAATCTTGGGAACGGCCCTGGGGAGAGATCGAGCCGTCGCCGGCAACCAGGCCGTACCTCACACACGACGGGCTGACGAACCGTCCCTACCATCCCCAATTCGGCGGCGGTACGGGCATCCGCAACAACGCGGGCTCGAGCGAGAAGTGGTGTGCGCGAGACCAGTGCACGGTCGACGAGGCGGAAGACTGCCCTTCATGCGACGAATTCGGCGACCACGATGGCGATGGCGGCGTGGAGCGGTGCTACTTCGACTGGCTCGAAGAGAACCAGGAACAAGACGGGGCCAATGAAGGCGACGAGGAGTAGGTGGAAATCGTTCGAGGGCACGTGACGTGTTCGGGCAAAACGCGACAGGGGCAACGTTGAAGAAGGGACACAGGGCGCGCCGCGGCGATGGCGGCCGAGGAGGCTGTCACGCTCCGAAGGTCGCCGTTTTCCATCGGCCCCCCGTGCGCCGCGAAGAAGAGTCACTGCGGGACGAGTTGCTTCGACAAAGATACCTGCTGAAGGACAGCGAGGGCCGCGTCATCGAATCCCCGCGCCAGATGTTTGCGCGCGTGGCCAGGTCCGTCGCCGCCGCAGAAGCAGCCTACGGCGCAACCAGGGAGCGGATTCGTTCCATCGCCCGGCAGTTCTGCCGCGCGATGCTCCGGGGCGAATTCCTCCCCAACAGCCCGACGCTCATGAACGCCGGGCGCGAGAACGGCATGCTCAGCGCGTGCTTCGTCCTGCCCGTGCCGGACAACGTCGACGGGATTTTTGACGCCGTTAAGAACGCGGCCCTGATTCAGAAGGCCGGGGGCGGAACAGGTTTCGCGTTTGACAATCTCAGGCCCACGGGCGACCGGGTAGCCTCGAGCGGCGGCGGAACCAGTGGGCCAATCAGCTTTATGCGTGTCTTTGCCGAGGCGACCAGGGCGATTCAGCAAGGGGCTTCCCGTCGCGGGGCCAACATGGGCATGATGTCCGTGGAGCATCCGGACATCCTGAAATTCGTCGTCGCCAAGACCGTGGCCGGGGCGTTTGCGAACTTCAACCTCTCGGTCAAGATGACGGACGCTTTCATGGCGCGACTCCAGAAGGAGCCGGGCGCACCGCACGTTGTGACCAATCCCCGGACCGGCCAGAGATACGTGATCCCCAGAAAGGTCGATCCAGCCAACTACGTCGTTCAGGACCTCCTGCCCGCCGGCCAGGGCAACCTGCCCTGTTACACCGTTTCGGACGTATGGGAGTTGGTCGTTGCCTGCGCTTATGCGACCGGCGAACCCGGCATCTGCTTCATCGACAGGGTCAACCGGGCCAACCCCACACCGGCGCTGGGGCGGATCGGGGCGACGAACCCCTGCGGAGAGCAGCCTTTGCTCCCGTACGAATCGTGCAACCTCGGTTCAATCAACCTCGCCAGGTTCGTGGACGCACGGGGCCGCACGGTGCGATGGGACGAACTGGCCAGGGCAATCCGTCTCGCGGTCCGGTTCCTGGACGACGTGGTCGACGCCAACCACTATCCACTTCCGGCAATCCGCAGCGTCACGCTCGGCAACCGCAAGGTGGGCCTGGGCGTCATGGGCTTCGCCGACGCGCTCGTGCTGCTGGGCATTCGCTACGGCACCGAGGAGGCGGTCTGGTTTGCCGAGGCGATCGCCCGCTTTTTCGCCGAGCAGGCCCGCCACGCCAGTGAACGACTGGCCCGTAGCCGCGGTTGCTTTCCGAACTGGCCTGGAAGTCTGTGGGACCGCGGCTGCCGCCGCCTCGTGCGGAACGCCACGTGCACGACCGTAGCGCCCACGGGCAGCATCAGCATCATCGCCGGGTGCAGCTCTGGGATCGAGCCGCTCTTCGCCGTCGCCGCCAGGCGCCGGGTTCTCGGAAACACGTTTGCCGAACTCCACCCGCTGGTGGCAGAACTCGGAACGCGCCAGGGTTGGATGAGCAACCGCGTGCGGCAGGCCTTGCTCGAGGGCGTGCCGCCGGGGGAAATCCGTGGGTTCCCGCGAGAACTGGCCGGCCTCCTCGCAACCGCGCACGTGATTGCCCCGGAATCGCACGTCAGGGTGCAGGCCGCGTTCCAGAAACACGTCGACAACGCGGTCTCGAAGACGGTCAATCTCCCCGCGTGCGCGCGCAGGCAAGACGTGGACAGGGTGTTCAGGCTGGCCTACGAACTCGGCTGCAAGGGCATCACGGTCTATCGCGACGCGTGCCAGGAAGGACAGACGCTTTCGCCGCTGCAAGGGTGCTGTGGCGCGACCGCCGTCGAGGGGCGCGGCCCGGAGGACTACCCTGAGAAACGGTCGCGTACGGCACAGTCCGTCTCTGTTGAGGCCTGCGCCTGCTGCTGCGACAACGCCGCACCGGATGGCCCGGCGTGAGATTTCTGGCGCGCGGTAGAGGAGTGCGGCGGCTGACTGCGCGAGGGCATGGAAACCATGATCGAGCGCGACCAGGAAGAACTGGCGAGCAGGTCGGGCGCAACCGGCGACGGTTGTCAGACGTTGGGGTGAGAGCCGAGCGAGCAAGGTGACGAATAGACCAGTTCGGCAGGGCAGGCGATGCCATGCATGCCACAGGGAACCATGACGGCGACTTACGGTGGCTTACGATCCAGGAGGTGGCGCTGCGCCTGCATGTTTCGCGGGATACGGTGGAGCGATGGATCAATGCCGGAGACCTTCGCGCGGTCAACGTGGGCGGCCGACTGGGCAAGGAATCGCGCCGCTCTTCGTGGCGGATCAGTCCCCAAAGCCTGGAAGTTTTCCTTGAGGCACGGGCGAACCGCCCGCCCATACCCACGCCGAGGACCCACCGCATCCGTTCTTCCAGTGTCATCGAGTTCATCAAGTAGCGGATACCGCGGTTGAGGCGGCCGGTTGGGAGGTCTCGGCAGTGCCGAAGAGTTTGGACCGCACGTGATTCACGACCGCCCGGAGCCGGTCCAACGAAATCTCCTCCACGTAGATGCCCGACATGCCAGGGATCGTGTGGCCCATGATGCGGTGGATGGCGTGCTGGTCCCGAACCTCGTCGGCCCAGGTACGGAAGGTGTGCCGGAGGGCGTAGAAACCGAGCCCCTTCCGCTTCATGCCGAGGCGTGAAAGGAGTTTGCTGAACTCGTGGCCGATGGCATCGAGGGGAACGACCTTCTCAATGCCGTTGTCGGCCGAGCGGTGGACAATTTCCCGTACCCAAGGCTTGCCGAAAACGGTGAGGAATACCAGCCTGGCGGCCTCGTCGTTGGCCGCCTTCGGCTTTTTGTCAATCGTCTGGTGCAGGGCCTCCAGAGTCTCGGGCCAGAGCGGCACGACGCGCTCGATACCCGTTTTGGGTCGGTCGAATTCGATCACGGCTTGAGTAAAATCAACGGCTTTGACCGGCAGGCTGGCACAGTCAGTGTTACCGAAGCCGCCGTTGATCCCGAGCAGAATCATGGCCCGAAGCGGCGGCTCAGCCGCTTGGATCATGGCGCGTATTTCAGCAGGTTCAAATAGCCTCTTGCCGTTTTCCATCTCAGCAGCTCTTCGAATCCTGCGTTTGAGGGTGGCGGAGGGCCTGTCCAAGGCGGCACCGAACTTGACGGGCCTGTCGATCAGGTCACTGTCGTAGGCATGCTTGAAAATGCTCCGCACGATGGTAATAACCCGGCTCTGAGCGTGAGGGCCAAGGCCTTTGGACTTGCCGGTCAGGCCACGTCGGGAGATGTGGAGGCGCAATTGCTGAAAATCGGTTGGAGTAAGGTCAGAAACTGCTCGCGTGGCGCCGGGTCAAGGACGGCTCGTACCGCGAGTTCTACGAAAAGTGGTACGGCGGGCGGTAGTGCGCCTGGTATCCAAAACGCCCTGTGTGGAGAGCGTCGGCATCCGCGCGAGGAAACGGCAAACAGCAAACGCCAATGACTAATCAAACGGCAAGAGGATAAACCGCAAGTGTCAAGTGCCGGGGCGGCTGGGGAGGGTTGCTGTTTGCAGTTTGGCTGTTTGATTAGTCATTGCCGTTTGCTGTTTGCTGTTTTGCGCGTGTCTTGGGAGGCCATAGCGGCCGGAATGCCCCTCTCCCCGCCGCTCCCCGCCGCTTGACAATCCCGCCCCATCGCTTAAACTAAGATTCGACGGGCGGCGTAGCTCAGTGGCTAGAGCAGGGGATTCATAATTCTTTTCCCGGTTTTTGCGCAAGTTCTTGCCTTTGCTGTAATTACAGTTGCCGTAACCGTTTGCGGATGAAAACCGAATACCGCAGGAACCGCACAAACCGCCCGAAACCGCCCCTCCGGTTGTCGCGACAACCGCTTCGTGGAATTGCTCATCGCTACCCCGCGGACGCCGGCAAGAATGTGGGTAGGTGTTGACCGTCGGTTGTTGACCACTTGGTTGTAGGTTAGAGTCCTGCCGGGGGACCCACTCGTACCCGCCGCGGATGACCACGTCGCCCACCTTCAGGTCCTTGCCCATCACGTTCTCGGTCTTGCGTGCTGTTGTCTTCATGGTCTGCTCCTTGTTCTGGTCGCCTCAGTCGGCGAAGTCCTGGATGGCCCGCATGTAGTCTGCCACATCGCCGTTGGTGCCCTCGTACCCATCGAGGGTCGCCTGGAGCCGGCGGGCGGCGAGTTCCAGGCGATCCTCATCGCAGGCGCGCGCCATAACCTCCCAGACCGCCATTTCGAACACCGGTACGTCGCGCTTCGGGGTCTCGATGATTCGCCTCAGCCACTTGGCCTCGATGCGGATGTTGCCGGCCGCCCGGCAGAGCCGAGCCTCGCCCCTTGCGCCCTCGATCGTCATCTGCGTGATCTTCATTCCAGGCTCCTTTCGTGGTTCGCCTCACCAGGTAGATCAGGGCATGCTTTCGGCGAGGAATCAAGGCGAATGATCGAGCAAAATGCATAATTCCGGCCGCCCACATGCCGCGCCTGGGGCGCGACTTACGGCGATGACGCGAAGATTCTTTGGGAATTCCTATGGACGCTGACCGCGAGAATGTGGCCAAGGTGAACCCGGCGGCCCTCACTATTGCCGAGGTGGCCCCCATCCTGGGCGTGGCCGTGGGGGCGGTCGAAAAGGACATCCAGGAAGGCACCGCTGTGACGCCGCCGGGAATGGACGAGCATGTGCAGCCCTGGGCTGCTCAGCCGGATTGCCCGCGGTGGCGACGCCGGGATTCCTTGAGCCTACGGACCGAAGAGACGCTCCAGCGCCTCGCGTACGCTGTTGTTATTGGGGTCCAAGGTCACGGCGCGTCGAAGGTGGCGCTCCGCCTTTTCGCCCTGGCCTGTCCAGGCATAGACGACGCCCGCGACATAATGGGCCATAGAGTCATCCGCGCCCATGACGAAGGCGGCCTCAATCTCGCGCCTGGCCTGAACGACGTAGCGCTGGGTCATGTAGGCATAGGCCAGTTCCGTGCGCACACGAGGGTCTTGGGGGGAGCGCTGACGCGCAGTCCAGAGCGCCAGCAGGGCTTCGCCAGTCCCTTGCGACTGACGCGTTTGGACCGCCCTCTCAAGAAGGCCAGCGGTGTCGCTCGGCAGTGCGGGGAGGGTGGCTCGCGAAAACCGCTCCTTCCGCAAGTGCCACCAACCCGCACCGCCTGCGATCACCGCTGTCGCTGTGGCTGCGACAGCAAGGGCCGCCGGAAGCCATCGCGGCAAAGGCCGCCTTGGGGAGTCCGCGACCGACGTCCTTCTTTCGGCCATGAGGAGGGAGGCCACGAGGGCGGTGGCGGGCCCCGTGGCTGCAAGGGCAATCGAGCCAACAAGGGCATCGAGGACTTCGGAGGCGCCAGCCTCGGAGTTGATCATCTCCGCCGCCGACATGTTGAGCGCCGCCGGCAAGAGGAATACCGGCAGGCGCATGCC
>Ga0315285_10003764_pt1 | contig 15788 bp, 17 predicted proteins | sample YL17G09_36_MG_FD_203698 | JGI IMG/M metagenome (GOLD analysis project Ga0315285, IMG submission 203698) | Sediment microbial communities from Yellowstone Lake, YNP, Wyoming, USA - YL17G09_36 | ecosystem: Environmental > Aquatic > Freshwater > Lake > Sediment | place: USA: Wyoming | collected...
TGAGACACGTTATGAACTATAACGGATATTTCTCCACGGTAGCCGCTATCAATAGTACCTAGAACCCCGACTATACCTTTTAAAGATAAGCCGCTTCTTGGTCTTACTTGACCTTCATAGCCCTCTGGTATTTCCATGTATATTCCTGTAGGAACTTTGGTTATTTTGCCGGGCGGTAGAAGTATGTTTTTATCCCCGTGATAATTTAAGTCGCATCCGGCATCTCCGTCTTTTGCGTACATAGGCATCATGCCCGGGCCGGTAAATTTTATCTGTAATTTTTCCATTTTTATAAATTAAAAAGGAGAGCTTTTACCCTCTCCTTATTGTTTTTAAATAGTAAATAGTTTTAAATAAAAAGTATAGAATATAGAAAAGAATGCCGCTATCTCTATCCAGAAAAAGTACTTGAAATCCTTTTTAAATATAAGTGTTACAATTACTGCCAACATTACAAATAATACAAATGCTATATTAAGGAAATAAAGATGTTGGTCAAATGCTATGTACAATTGTGAAGCGATAACGCTTATAATTGCACCTGACATATGGTATTTTCCAATAGACTTATTGTGAAATGCATTAGCTGCACCTACCAAAGCTATGGAGATGCCTGCAACAAACATATAAGGAGACGTAGCTATTATAATAGCTGGCAAAGCTATGCTCCAACAGAAAAATGTAAATAAAGAATTGTACTTCTTAGGCACTAAATAGTATGAATCACTAACGGATTTTGGTATCCTGTATAACCTTACGATAGCTCCAATATATATAACAAATACCGCGAGCATAAAAACAAATAGTCCTACCATTTTATATCAGTATTAGACATTAACTTATCATTGAATTTTTTTATAATCGCTCCCTTTTTTTCGAAGCTTTCAGTGAGAACAGCCGCATCATCGAAATGACGAAACCCAGGACAACCACAGCGAGCCTTATTAATCTTGGCATCGCGAATATTACATTGCTTTTCATAAAGACAATAACCACAACCTATCATAAATTTACTGATTTAATTAATTGACCATCCATAGATACATTTACAATCATTTCATTGGTATCTACTTCTATACAAATTACGCACGCTTGTACCTTGTTTTTCATCGAAGTTCCTCCATATAGTTTCAGTTCTAATTTATCTCCTCCAAATTGTTTGTTATTTTTTCTACCATAGCATATAGCATAGCAATATGTACGTGAAAATCTTCCGTATGGCATTATTTATCTAGTCTAATACCTACACAAACAGGGAATCTTGGAACTCCTATATCGGAATATTCGAAAAATCGTAATTCTGCAGTCTTTCCAATGTACATTTCTTTATTTTCAAGGAATTTTTTTCTATCTTCGTGGCTGAATTTCATCCCACATCCAAGAATATCAGGTCCTAATCTGTGCCCTAAAGCTCCTGGCCATGTAAATACAAAACCCCCAAATTCAGGGTTGGATATTTCCGATGTAACAGTTAATATAGGTAAACTTACATCTTTAAAATCCTTGTATTTTAAGAGATAAAAACTACGAGCATCTGGTTCATACTTTTTACTTCCATGTCGAATAATACTTCCTTCATAACCTTCTGCTAAAAATCTTGCATGGTGTATAGGAAGATCTTCAATATTATTTAAAACACTTGTTGGAACTAGTTCGATATACTGAAAAGCAAATTCATGTATTGCGTTAGAAATACTATCGTACCTAAAAGCAAATCCTGTATCAAATACCATGTCATAAATCCGATATTTTATTTGTTCAGTTAATCCAGGGCGATACTTTTTTATCAAGCTCATATTTTCCTGGAAAGTCTTTCCATGAGCATAAAGTTCTCCATCCACTGTGATACCGCCTAAATAATTTGTAAGAAATTTCAATTCAGGCAGTATATGGTCAACTGTAGTAATTACTTTGCCTGCTCTGGACATAAACCCATCTGGTCTTCCTAAAGCTCGCATACCATCCAATTTAGGCTGTATAAATACAGGAGTATTCCAATCTATTTTAGACTTGTGTTTATTGAATTCGTGAGCAAGCATAGGTAAAATTAAATTTGAATTCATAGCGCTCTCTGCTGTATCGCAATACCCTTCATCTTTCTTTTCAAGTATCAGACTTTTAGCTTCCGAAATAGCTTGTTCAAGAGGAGTAGTTTCATTGGATTTTCCAGCATTTTTAGGTGTACATATTTTACTATGAGAAACCAAACTTCCACCGACCATGCCGTGAATTTGTATCAATTCTCCGTTATCAGTTTTAATATTAAGGACTCTCAATTTGCCTTTAGAATCTTTTTTATATATGCTTATATCAATTTCTTGTGACATTTTAGTATTTATTAAGTGAAAAAAAGGGATATAAATTCCCGTTAAAAGTTATCAATAAAATCTGTGTCATCCAACCGTTCAGTTAAATCTACTGAATCTAATTCAGCTAGTAGTGGCGGATTGTAATGAGGAATATCAGACTTTAACAAATCAAACATGTACTTTTTTAAATCCTCATCTTTATTTAATGCAAAAATCAGTTTTGAAGTATAAAGGTTATTTCCCTTACGAAGATTATAATGCAATCCAGAATTCCGTATAATCATTACTTTAGCATTTTTACTTAACTGACTATAGTGGCCCATCATGATTAAATAGATATCATAGGCAAAAACTTCAGGAATAGAAAAAGCTAAAAATACAAATCCACTATGTTCAAATTTATTAGAATAGATAAGATCCGGGTATACATCTTCTTTTAATTGCACATAAACCATATTACCGGCTCTATTTAATTTAGCAGATATAAAATTGTCTCCAAATTCCTTTTTACTAAGATTAACTAAAGGAAGTACATAGTAATTTACTATAGAGTCTTCATTCTGTATTGGTAAAAATCTGCTTTTCATGAGAGTAAGTTTAGTTTAGTACAAAGATAATTAATATTACCAATCAGTTAAATCATTCAAGTTTACTTTTTTCGAATCGAAACTATAAATTTTAAACAGATTAGACTCTTTAATATCTGTGTAGTATTCTAAATCTTCTACATAGTGAAGAAGTCGCGTACTATGATAGGTTATATAAAACAACCTTCTCCAGGACACGGCCTCATCAAATCTATGTGCTATTTTCGGATCTGCTTTTTGGGTATAATATGCATCCTTAAATGCAGCTACCAATTTCATGTTATTTCTAACAAGGAATTTCACAGCTTTTACAAATCCAATATTAAATATACCGGGAACTCCATCGCCGGCATCCCCGGATAATACCTGTGACTTTTCAAAAATAAGAGCATCTTCCGGCGTAACTATTGAGGGAAGTTTCTTTCTAAAATTATAATGCTTACCGGGTAAGCATCCAAGGTCCTTGTCAACACGTGCAATAGTAATGTTATACTCGTCTTTGAACTTGTAATAAGCTATAGAAACAGCATCATCACTTTCAATTATATTAACGGGAATAACACCTTCGAACGTATCAAAAGTATCTTGTATAGTCTTTCTCCACATTTTAATAAACTCTGGAGCTTCTGAACGATTCGCTTTATATAAAGGATTCACTATTTTTCTGTAATTAGTGTGTCCTATAACCTGATAATAACCTAAGTAACAATCTGCTTCTGTCTTTAAAAGAATATCATTTACATAAGTTTTGGTTTTTTCTTGAATATCAATAATATTTTCCAAATTCTTAATAGCATCTTTAAATTTTATATTACCAGCAACATCGTAGATTATACTGTCTAAATCTATAATTGTCAAATTCTTTTTCATTTTCCTGGATCTTTAAGATTTAAATTAGTAATAAAATATCTGCTTTGTTTTAATTCGAACCACATAGCCTCAAAATCTGTAGCATTAAGTATGACATATTCTCCCCGCGATTTTTTCTCCTTCAAATTTTCATCTCTTTGAACTTGTTTGTGATAAACAATTGGTATCGCATCGAACTCTTCAGCAGCTTGTTTTAAAGTTGCTAAAATCTTTGGATACTTTATACTGGATGATGTACTTTTAGCTTGAATTACCAAGCCAAAGTCTTTTAAATCTGCAGGATCCATAGTAGATATATCTACTTTTAAATCATGGTCAAGTCGGGAATTCAAGTCCTTAGTAGGATGTACAAAAGGGAAAAGGGGACTGTGCCCCTTTCCCATAAAAAGTACCCCAAAATCATTGTACCTTTTTGCTATATCAATTTCGTAATTATTTCCTATCTGATCTTTATTGGTCGTCGTCAGATTCATTACAGTCATTATCAGGAATAAAAGATGTAAGCTCGCTCATTTCGGCATGGCTCTCTTCCATTAAAGCAGTTTTTGCCATAACAACTTTTGTAAAGTTCTTTTTGATATTGGCATCGCTTTCTTTAGCATACTGAGATTCAAAATACATACCTTCTAATTCACCTTCTTCAATTAAAGAACCGTTGATAAACATTCTATCAGTACGGAATGCTCTTCCATCGTCCTGGAAAGAAATAATATCGAATGGATCAATAAAACAGGTTAAGGTTTCAGTTCTTTCATTGCTGTAACCTTGAATGTATGCTTGTCCGCCAGCATAAAGTCCACCACCTCCAAAAGTATTTTCATGATTTCTTTTAGCATCTTCCGGCAAAGTATGAACTTGACCAATTTTATACTTATAGCCTAAGTCATTTCCGCAGAAAAAATTATCTCCATTTTTATAAATAGCTGGAGTAAAAGTAAGTTCTTCCAAGAAAGTCGGTTTACCAGAAATTTTAGTAACTTCTCCTGTAACTTCGTCAATAGAAGTAGTGCCAGGAAAAGCATCAACTTTAACCCTGATTTCATTACCGTCTTTATCCTTTTCAAGTTTCCAGATCTGTTTTACCACATCTACAACTTTATAGGTAACTAACATACCAAAGTTACTAATAGCAATATCACTAAAAGTGCTTAATGACAAAGCTGCTTCTTCAGTCAAACCTTCATCTTCCATTAATTTGATTACTTTTTCATGGTCAACAAATTCTGCAGTAATGTAATTTGCAAACAAATCCAGATTTTGTTGTTTAAATTCAGGAAGTATTAACTGTTTTGCAAGGAAACGTTGCCAAGTCAAAAGTAACGGCATATAATTGGATCCGGTTTCATAGGATTCAATTATTCTCAGCGATAATACTTCAGGAAGCGGTATAGAAGATACTTTCTCCTTATTGGTGCCTTTATTAACCACTAAATAGTACTTACCGGTATTTTTACGATACTTTAAATACCCGTTTGCAGCTGCAACTTCCTCTTTAAAGTCAACAATTATAAGTTTGTCAGACTCTTCTACAATAGAGTTGTAAGTTGCTCTATCTTTACAAGCATTTAATCTGGAAGATAAAATACCTAAAGTATCGTACAGTTCTTGATCAAATGCAACATTAAATGGCCGCCCTTCAATAGCGCCAGTAATTCTGTCGTTTTTTCTGTTTACTACAATCATTTTAATTTAGTTTAATTATTAATACTAATTTTTATTTAAGCTTATTATTTTCCTAGTTTTCTTCTTCTTCTTCTTCTTCTACTTCAGATTGTACATCATTTATTTCTTTAAAAGGTAACGAGTCTTCTATTTTCGATTTAACATATTTAGTTGCTGGTGAATTACTATATTGATGAGTATTACAAAGATACATTATATAATGCTTTTCTAAATAGTCCTGATTATCGGTCATCTCTTTTCTTAAATCCTTAATGAAATTCATATCATACACATAAATATCTATTTGATCGAATTTAACTACCAGCTTTTGACTTTCTACAGAAGTTAAATATTCCTTTGGAGTATCCTGTATTTCACTTAACATCATCATACTTTCCAGAAATTCTCTCATCGTAGATTCGGTAACTGCTTTTGAAAAATACTGTATAATTCCTTCATTTTCACCGGAAATATACGAAAAGTTATTCAATATGTAATAAGCTTTTAACACATTAGGCACAGTTTTGACGTAATCCTTTACGTACTCTAAGAATTTTTTATTAGTAAGAAGTCTGTTAAAGGAGTTTTCTTCTATAAGCTTATGAAGATGGATAGCAGTCATTAGAGAGACAACAGTATCTCCAAACCGCATCTTTAATTTACCATCAATTATACTGTGTTCTTGTTTAATCATTTCTTTTACATTTATTGCGTTAACAGCTTGTTTAAAAAATTTAATGTTTTCCTTTGCTACTTGTATAAACAAGATATACTTTTCATTTTCAATATTTATGGTTGGATAGCCTTCTTTAAATTTAATAATGTCATTATTATTTTTAAATAGATTAAATAACGAACCCATTAGAATAAGCAAATCTCTGTCTTCAGTAGAAGCATAAACAATAGGAGCTTTGTAAGCAGCAAGCGTGTCTATATCTATATCATATAGCCTAAAAGTGTAAGGCTCTTCATTTCTTAAATGATTAGAAGTTAAAACACGATAAGGAATTATTTTCTTTTCCTTTTTTAATTCTGCCAATTCCAACTTTTTAATCTCATTATCGCTTTTAATAGACACATTGTAGGATGATAATTCCCCTAAAGTTTCCATGCCATGTTTAGTAGTTAAAGATGCATCCATAGCCAGACCAATAGTTTTGTTATGTTCTTTTATGGCAATTTCATCCAAGCTATCTGTAATGCAAAATTTCTTTAAAATCCCTATAAAAGTCCAATAAGCTACAGTATTAATTTCATAATGTTTTTTATATAATCTGTATTGGGTTGCAATATATTTTAAGGTTTCTTCTGCACTTTTATCTTTCAACAATTTGGATCCATCATAATCCTTTGCAAATTCCTTATATAATTGAGGTTCTGGTATATTATTACCAAACGAGATTATTTGAAATGCTGGCTTTAACATCACCTTCTTAGAGATATATAAAACCTCAGAGATCTTGTTACTTTCTATCTTGTCTTCATATTTTCTGAAAAACAAATTCTTGAAGTCAATTGAATGTAATCTATCAGCTTCATATACATCTATTTGATTTCCCCTTACATTTACATTGACAATTTTAAATTTTGATATTACATTAGCTATATCACTGAAGCGAACTTCTTTTATAGTAGTATCAAAATCAATGTAATCTGTAGGATTAATAGTTATCTCTATTTTAACGTCACCGCCAAAATGTTTTAATTGCGCGATTAACTCTGATTTAGCATCATCGTATTTTGGAGAATACCTTGAAGCTTCCAATACTCTTTCCAAAGGATTTTCTATAGATTCCAGCTCTTCCTTCAAAATGTTTCCGGCTTCTTTAGATGCAAATTCTACAACACTTTGAACATACGTCCGCGTTCTTGGAGTCCATCTCACGCTTTCTCTATTAGCATTAACATCCACATTGGCCATCGAAGCCTTTACTGCTACACTACCATGCTTTTTATCCATATTTAGTTCTGGAAAATCTATAATACCGTAATTCACATTGTTAATTAATATGTGAGGTACAGAATAAAATTTATTATTGGATACAATAAACATGTCAGTCTCTAACAGTATTTGAGCTTTAAATGAAGGGTGATAAGATGTACCATTTGCCTCTATAACTTCGAAGTTTAAATAGTCCCCGAAATATAAAAGTTGTTTTTTAACAGCATCGATAAACTTATCTGTATTATGGGATTTTACATGAAATGATAAAGTAACCCCATTATGCCTGGACGTTTCAGCCCAACGAATATAATCCGTAGCTTCTACTATTTCTCCATCAACTTCACGAAACCCTTTTATTTCATCTTGGCGTACAGATTGACTTTCTGGAATCACACATTTGTAATAATCATCATAGATCATCACTTTCGTATAATGTCCGTTATACCAAGATTCTACCACATAGAATTCAATGTTTGTGGATAGAGCGCTTTTACTGCCCAGACCGTATTTACCAAGAAGTTTTTTTGATAATCTTTTTGTTGAAAAGCCCGGTTTAAAGAACCCTTGTAAACGTTTCCCACCAAGACCGACACCAGTATCTTCAAAAAACACTATGTCTTTTCCTTCATCAAATGCTTTTCTGTAGATTATATTAACTGTATTTTTATCTGATGCCAGATATTTTAAGCTGTAATAATCAGGGTCAAATTTACTTGATCTGGTTTCTATTCTGTTATCAACCGTGTAGTAGTCTTCTACTAAGGCTTTGTCAGTCAGTATACTAATTGCTTCATTCTTTTCCTGAATTGAATCAAACGCATTGGAGAAATTTTCCCGAACCGAAGACTCTATTGGATAAGTATACAGATCTTTTTGTACAATATCCAACATCATAGAAATAGAATCAGCATCCAGCTCTTTCATGAGCCCACTGTTTTCTACTATATCTTTTTCTAATGTTGCCATTTAAAGTTTACTTATTATTAAAGTTTTTATTTCATTTAAGACTTTTTGTTTATCAGTACTAAACTTGTACATGTCAGTAGGATCTTTACGTTCTACCAGATAATATATAGGAATTAAAAACGGGTATTCCTGCATATACTTCAGCTGCGCTTTTTGACCCGCGATATCGTTATCCATCCAGACAAATAAATATTTAAACTTTTGAGCAAGTTTTAACATCATATGCCTGGGAATGAGAGCGCTTTCCGATTTCCCTGCAACAGTATCCCAGTCAAAATGCTCACGGAAAAATATAATTTCCTTGGTACTTTTTGTGATAATACAAAATGAAAGAACAAATTTCAACTGTAAAAACCCCTCTACATAATTAGGGGGATAGTTATTTTTAAATCTGTTAGGTTTCTGTTCATATGGCATGTAAGTTTTAAACTTATCATAAATAGGATAGCCTATACACAATGTTTTAGGGTAAAATGTAATAACTTTATTATCAGTTAATGTAAAATACACAATCGATACGTCTACAGTTTCGTAGTAATTTAAAGTTTTAGATGTTACATCATACTCACGCCAAAATGATTTGTAAGCCGCTGACAATACCTTTTTTGAAACTACAGAAATATCCTTTACTTTCGGTCTTTCTGTATAGGTAGCTATTAGTTTGGGAATATTAGCGCTTTTTTCATAAGGCACTCCCCCTGATAGTTCCAGTTCAAAATCAACATTTATACGGCTCAATGCCTGAAGATGGGTATCGAACCCAAACCTCAACTTAACAAATTTAAATACATTGCCTGAAATACCCAAGCCATGATCTTTAAACAACAGTGTTTTACCATATGTAAACAACGCGAATGAAGGCAAAATATCTGGGTCATCATCAGGTCTTAAAACAGAATTATAAGGTCGTCCGACCTCTAATTCCTGACCTATATAAAAAGAATAGATGCTGTATGCATCTACCCTTTCTAATATAGAATCTTCAGAGATTAAGTCCTCTAGCATTCTAGAAGTCTAAGTCATCTTTGGCAATTTCCGAAGGTATAGCATCAGGTACTTCTTCAGAAAAAGCATCTTTACCTGTAGGCTTTTTCTTAGCGTCAGCTTTTGGTGGAGCAGCACTGTCCCATCCTTTTGACTCTTCGTATTTAGTGAATTTAACTTTAGCCAATTCAGGAGTAACAGTAATAAGTTCCACCCAATCGTCATATTCCGGTTTATAGGTCAATCTTGGAAATGCTTTATCATTTGATTGACGAAGACATTTAAGCCTAAATGGAATTCGGTCCCAAACTTTGTTGGTATTGATAAAATCTATACCGTGTTTTACGATGTTCAAAAACATTTTAAGGACTATTTGAGGATCCCCCATTAAACTTTCTTGATTCTCTTTTGTTACAGTGTATCCTTCAAAAACCAAAGATGGCGGAAACATTTTTTGTAATTCTGCTTTCGTAAAATACAAACCAAACAGTACTCTTAACTTTAAATACTCTACTTTTAGGTCATTTGCTACATCTCTATAAGGACGTAACTTACCTTTAGTATCTACAGGTTTTGGTGTAAAGATAAGCATCTTGTGCTCTTCGTTAATGGATTCATCTTCCATGATCTCTAAAATATCATCCATGATCTTTCCTTTTACAAAGTGCAAATTATACGCTTCCCCTTTTTCAGAAAGCATACTTCCTGGGCCTAATACCCATCCTTCGTTTATTCCAATCTCTAATGCCATTTTATATAAATATTAATGATTACTATTTGTATTTACTGGGAAATATTTTCTCCCAGTACGTAGTCAGATTCCCATCTGCATCACTTTCAGATATCAAAATGGTTCCGCTTAAATAGGCATATCTACTGCCTGCAGCTGCATCTCCTCCTGATTCAAATACCAAAAACCCTTGCTTACCTACCCTTTTAAACCGGGCTATTGCATCCACAGCTGTCGAATATATATCCTTTACTTTACCTGTCAGATTTATATCTATTGTCTGCACAATGTCATTTGATGGTGCAGCAATAAATTTATCCTTAACATGTGCCAGAAATATCACAGTTTTGCCTATGGATGTAATCTTCTTATACCAGCGATTCATTACTTCCCTGGAATACCGGTATCCATAGCCTTCACCCATTTCATGAACAGATTGAAACCTATTATCAGTGTGAGCCAGCTGCTCATTAGCTATTACATTCCATTTCTTTCCTTGGGGCTTGCCCATGTAATCATAGGTGCCTACGGTTTCTGACCATTCATCCCACTTGGTAATAGTATCCACAATCAATATATCTACTGACGGGTCTAATTTAATCTGATCAATGAAAGGCATAACCTCATAAGGATTACCTATATTAATGTACCTGGCTTTTAATGCAGCTGCACCATTAGGCTCGTGCTCCATTATCAATGACTTTACCAATTTCGAAACTATACTAGTCTTTCCAGCTTTCGGGGTAGAATAGATAATCATAGATTTTGGTTCAGTACTAACCGGTTCCAGCGGCCCTTTAGGAATAACAAATACTTTTTCCATTATTTTCCTTGCATTATTTCGTTGTAAACTTTTTGTAATCCTTCAGTATCTTCAGGTATGGGCATTTCTTCAAAATACCCGGATTCTCCGGTAAATCTTAAAACAACACACAAATTATCTGAATCTTCTGAATTCTTAATTACATGCAAACTCCTGGCCCTTTGTTGGCCTTTATCAGGAGTTATAGTAGCATCACGAATGTTATAGCCCTTATAGTTTCCAATTCCATCCCAGGATTTATATTTGGCTGGATCAAACAAACTTAAAACAACATCCGCACTCTCTGTCATATTACCAGTATCCTTGAAATCCTCAAGAACAGGGTCTAAATCTCCCTGATTATACTTTAACCTATCGGTCTTAGATATATCTCTATTGAACTGTGATATTGGTATAGGGCTAAAAGAATAGCTATCCCTGGCATAACATAAAATATCGTCTACCAAGTCTAATGTAGCTTTTTTTCCACCCTTGATCATTTTAAACTTACCTACATGGTCCATTATAATAAAAAGAGCAGTCGGGGTTTTGGTTACATAAATCGAATCATTCTGATAAAGAGTATAATTTTTATCCCCTATCTTAATAATCACGTACAATTTTCTACCATAATCCGTCTCAATATAATTATTCGGGTCAAACTTGCCGGCTTCCACTTCGAATTTATATATAGTATCATCATCAGAATGATAATGAACGCCTAATAGTTTGGCTTTTTTATCTATAATTTGTTCCAAACGTGCTGGACTGATTTGACCTTCTCTTAAATCTACTCTTTTTAAAATTTTATTTAACCATGGCGTATAAGCTGCTCTTAAATGTGTTAACTGAGCATCTGTTAACTTTCTATCTTTATTAAGAATTTGTTTGGCAGAGATTCTGCTACGGGAAGTGTGAAACATTTTCCAGGAAATCCATTTAGCAAACTTAATTTTCTTTTTCCTTTCCATGGACAAGTACAAGAACTCAATATGAAAATCTGAATCCAACGGTATGCTTTCTAATATATAAAGCATATTGTGGTCTATGAAACTTGTTTTTCCAACTCCTGTAATAGAACCTATAAGAGTGTATTGGCCGGGATAGAAGTTAAATATTTTGCTCGTTCTGGCTAAAGGATTAGGCATAGATGCAGGGGCCTTATCGCCAATGGTATTCTCTACATGTCTAAATAACTCCCTTTCTACCTCGCTTACTAGCATCGGAGCTTTCTTTTCCTGACTCATAAACTTCCTCCCATAAGTTCTCTATCAAATAATTAGCAAATCCTTTTACACCAATAGAAGATGCGTAACATTCCCGTGTTGTGGAGATAAATCTATCAAAATCAATTTCTGGGGTATCGAGGATGGTTTTTAATATCCTGACAGATTCTTTGGTCATTGTTCTGGTAAAGTAATAAGTACCGCTGGAATTCTTGCGTTTCAATTCTATTTCGCACAAATCCATTACTTTCTTATACACCATAGGAAAACTTAAACCATAAAAATCTTTGGGATAATTTTTGCATTTATTTTCATCTGCCCCTTTAATAAACTTCTTTAAATTTGAATTTAAAATATACTTATCATCCTTAACGAGAATAACAAGGCCACTTTCAACAAGCAGCCTTATCAATTCTTCTTCATTGTAACTCATGTAAAATTAATAATTTTAATTTATTTCTCGATCTTTAATCCGCAATAATTTACAATTGTGTAATCTTCTTTAGACAGATTAAATTCCTTCATCATGTTGCGTGCCCAAACAACTGCCTGAGTCGGTGCCATGGTATAATCCCCTCCCTCACTGGTTTTTATATAATAAGGTAAAAGGATATATATGGTACTCACTTCATCGACAGTCAATCTAAGCATACGCCCATTTCTCTGATTAATAGCGACATCATCTGTCAAATAACTTTCCAAAACGGCATGGGTCAATCCGACCATATTAGCGCTTCTGTTTATTTTTTGACAAAGGGCTAAATCTCTTGTTTTACCGTAATTGAAATTAGCATAATTCAGGTCGTTTACTGCTTCAGAATTCTTACCGTGGTAAGTATGATTGGACAATCTATCTGCTTGAGCTGTCCGTTGAGAAAACGTGACAATTTTGGTACCCTCTTTACTGAGTACATCTTTCTTGATTTGTTTAGATATCTCCACACTGGATTGTAAATTCAATAACAAGTCCAATCGTTCAGCCGGCAATTTCTTATACAACATGAATTCACAAAACGATATAGTTCTGAAATCATCTTTAGACTCAGCTATCATCATATTGGAAGTAAACTCTCCCATTTTCTTTGTAATATGGTCATACATGTTGTTTTCAGACTGCATAAATATCTTTATTGTACCGTCTTTTTTATAAGATACAGGGATATTTCTGACTTTACTAAGACAAAATTGTACAAACACAAATTTAGACTTGTTTACTATTTTACGTTCCTGAAGCTCTGATCTGGATATATTAACCAGCAATGGTAATAATGCTTGGTACTCTTTCAGCTTATTGCCGGGAATGTAACCAGTCATCCCAAGTGTCATTACATCAGAATAGTTCTTAAAGAAGTTACCATAACTATCGGTCATGGCAAAATCTATCTCATCAGCTATAACAAGATACTCATCCAAAGATTCAACAGTTTTATCCCATTTATATACCTTTTGATAAGTTTCAAACCGAGCTGTAGATACCAAATGTCCAAGTCCCCATTTCCTCATTTCAGCAGGTATGGTAACATCCCTACTTAATGTACTCTCTGATAAAAACAATAATTTTTTAGGGTTTAATCGTTTGATTATAGTCATAGCAATTTTTGTTTTGCCACCGCCAGTACCGACAACGATTAAAGCCCTTTTTACAGGTAAAGCAAGGAATGATTCGACAATTTCTTCTTGCATAGTTTCCTGTTCCACATTAATTTCCATAAGCTTTTGTATAAATATACAGCAAATATACATTACTTTTCGATTCGAAAATCCAATTTCATATTTTCAAATAACAAGTTGAATTTACGAACAGCAGCTTTTCTGTTATGTGCTTGATGGTATATACCGTATGGTTTGTAGATTACAGACATTTTATTTTTAGTCTTGCCATCTATACTAACCATAACGATTTTTTCCATCGGAGCTTCTTCCAGTATACGTGTCTTAGTATCAAATTCCCACAATATAAGTCCGGGAATGCGACGCTTTGAACCTTTGTATGTGTACTCTTGCTGTACTTTTCTCTCTTCTATTACACTATCCTTTTCGAGAGGTTTAAAGGATTCTTGTTCATCTATTTTCATTCTTTTTCTTTAACTTCTTTTTTTAGTACAGATAGATTATCTATTATATACTCTTTTACAGATGCATCACATTTATTGTTTTCGTAAAGCCATATAAGATAATCTGCAGGCACATTTGCCATCGAATAGTCTTTGTATTTGCCCCAAGGCATAATACTGTCATCATTTAATTTCTGTGTGTATCCCATAGCTATTAGTGTTTCCAAAAATTATGTACAATTACTTTATCTGCTTTCAGCAAATCTGTATTCAATAATAACTTAGCCGCTAAGTTCATAAAGTAAGGAAGCTTTACACTCCAGTACTCTACAATAGGTAATGCAACTTCCATTATAATTTCGTCATAAGGAGTTAGTACTATATAGGCATCGTGATTTTTATGCTTAATATGCCTTCTGATTAAAACTGTACACACCTTTAGAATTGCAGCTCCAAGACCCTGGATAGTGAAATTAGCAGAGCTCCGTAAAATGCCGTTCTTATCGTAATGTACTTTACGTGGATCTATAAACCTTGCTGTTCCAAGACCGGCTTCAGGAGTATACAGGTTTCTGAGAGAAAATCTCCCTGTCCTGTCAATGTATTCTTTTACCTGTGGTGACGATTCATAAAATCCATCGATAACTTCCTGGGACCTTTCCACAGACTCTTTTATTTTCCAAGCTAAACCGAATTTCGATATACCGTATACGATGCCGAAGCCTACGGTTTTAGCATGATCCCGTAACTTTTTATGTCCTTTACATCTACACTTTTGCATGTCTGAGACGAATTCGCATCCATCTTCTGTTGCCATATGCCAATCAGATTTAAATATCTTTTCAGCATTGATACTATGCGGGTCATGGCCTAATGTTAACGCATCGATCCAAGTTTGTTGCTTAGATCTTAATGCTGTCAACACCATTTCCTGACTCATATAATCAGACATAACAAACATGTACCCTTCAGCTGATTCAAACGTTTCCCTATACTCCGGTCTTCTGGTTATATTCAGGATATTTGGTTTAGATGAAGATATACGTCCAGTATTAAGCACAGGGTCGATATTAGTACGTATCCTACCGTCACTGTTAATATGAGGAAGGTACCCAAGTCCAAACTTAGTTGTCAAGCCTACTGTATTCTGGTAATTACCCAAATAGAAGGCTAAAAGTTCATGCATATAAGCTACTTCTTCCATATGTTCTTTATCTGTACTTTCTAATTTAGGTACAATCCATCGGAATATTTGCATACGTTGATCATGAGATGCCCAGTTAATAATTATTGAGCCAGCAGGAATAAGTAAACCTTCAGCAATCATCTCATCCCTATATAAAGCAGTCATAAGTTTAAACACTTTATCTGTATATCCGGCTAGTAAATATTTGATGATAATAAACTCATTATCATTAAAACTAGTAAGATAATATAAAGCATTTTTGCTATTAGGCTTACAGTTTTTAGGCCATTCAGGGTCATTATAAGACAAATACAAACGTAATTGGTCTTGTGCAATTTTTCTTAAATTCGGAAATACTATGTTCAACATCTTTGTTTTCAATGCCACTGAAGTGAATAGTTTATCTGCAGGTGAGTCTTTGTCATAGATATATCCTGCAGCCACTGCCTGTGGGTAAAAATCCCTTG
>Ga0315285_10003765_pt1 | contig 15786 bp, 7 predicted proteins | sample YL17G09_36_MG_FD_203698 | JGI IMG/M metagenome (GOLD analysis project Ga0315285, IMG submission 203698) | Sediment microbial communities from Yellowstone Lake, YNP, Wyoming, USA - YL17G09_36 | ecosystem: Environmental > Aquatic > Freshwater > Lake > Sediment | place: USA: Wyoming | collected...
CCCCGCCCGGGGCCCCCCCCGCCCCCCCCCCCGCCGCGGGCCCCCCGGGCCGGGGGCCCCCCGGGGCGCGGGGGGGGCCCGCCCCCCCGGTGAAATGTGTGTTTTGCTTGCGCTCATTTCCTGTGCGGTCCCTTTTTTAACGTGAGGGTGAGTGGGTGGGTGGGTGGGTGGTGTGTGCTCGCGTCTTCCGTTTCGCATGCATGTGTGCGCGCCCGTGCGCGCTCGTGGTGTGTGGCGTGTGCAAAAGAAATGGAAAAAGAGAGAGCAAATGAGGGTCTGTTTTGGTTTTCTTTCTCTTCACACATCTTCACACACTTCACACGCCCCCCCGCCCCCGCAGCCGGGACGACCGGCGTAGCCCCTCCCGAATGCCCGCCTCCGTCGGTGACAGGCCCGGCGTAGAGGCGGCGGCGCTCGCGGACGCGCCGGAGCCCGACGCCCGGCGGGACGTGGGGGGGGGCGGTTTGGGCGTTGGGCCGCCACCACCCCGACCGCCGGGCGTCGGGGCGGGGGCCGGGGTGGGGGGGGCCTCGTTCTCGTCAGTCGCCAGGGCAGGCGCCACCGCCGCCGCGGCGCGGGGCGAGTCCAGGGCGACCGCCCCAAAGGCGGCCGCCAGGGCGGTCGCCGCGGTGGGCGGCGGCGTGCCGGCGGCGGCGGGAGGCGGCCGGCGCGGCCCGGGCAGGAGCGAGGGGGTGAGGGCAGCGGGCGGCGGCGGCGCTGCCTGCGCTGCTGCCTGCTGCTGCTGCTGCTGCTGCCGCGCCGCCGACGCCGGCACCCGCCCCGCCGACATGGGGCGCCCGGGCGGGCCGGTGGAGGGGAAGTCGGCCGGGTCCAGGGCGGACGCGGCGGTGAAGAAGCCGAAGCCGCGGAAGGCTTCTCCAGGGCTGGCTTGGTGGTGGGCAGGCCGGGGGGCGCCCCCGCCCCCGCCCCCGCCCCCGCTGCCGCCCAGCAGCAGGGCGGCCAGGGGCGGCGTCGCCGTCGGCGCCGCCACCCGCCCCGCCGCGGCCGAGCCCGCCGAGGCCGGCGTCCCCGCCAGTGGGGAGGGGGAGGGCGTGCCCCGGCCGCCGCCGGGCGGGGCCGCGCTGCCGGCCTGGGGGTCGCCGCCGCCGCCGCCGGAGAGCGTTAGCGACCCGTCCCGGCCGCCCGAGGGGAAGCGGGCGAGGAGGCCGGCGAAGCCGCCGCCGGAGGCGCGGCGGCGGCCGCCGCTAGGGGCGAGGGTCGGCGTGGTGGTGGTGGCCGAGCCCGGCGCGCCCGCCGCGCCACCACCGGGCGCCGCCCCCCCAGCCAGGCCCAAGGCGTCAAAGAGGGCGCTGACGTCGGCGGCGGCGGCGGCGGCGGCAGGGGCGGCAGGCGGGGCGGCAGGGAAAGAAAACGGCCGGCCACCACAACCGCCACCCCCGCCAGACCCAGGCGCCGCCCGGGCGGCGCGGCCGGCCGCGGCCGCAGTGCTCCGCCGGAAGGGCGTCGCCCCCGCGTCCGCCGTGCCGGCGGTGCCGGCCATGGCGGGGGTGGAGAGGGCGCCACCCAGGCGGCGGCCGGCCCCGACGGGCGTCGCCGCCGCCGCACCGGCTGGCGGGGCGGGGGAGGGGGCGGGCGCCGGGGCAGCGTCCGAGAAGCGCACGCCCGGCGCGCGGCGGGCCGCGCCCGCGCCCGCGCCCGCGCCCGCGCCCGCGCCCGCCGCCCGCAGGGACGGGCGCGGGCGGACTGCGGCAGGAGCCGCGGCGCCGTGGCCCTGACGGTGCCCTTGCCCCAGCCCCCCCGCCGCCGCCTCCGCGTCGGCCTGTGCGGCCGCCAGGGCGGCCAGCAGGGCCGCCCGGGGCACGGCGCCCGCCGCCAGGCCGGTGGCCAGGACCGCGACCGCGGCCTCCACGCCCGCCCGTGTGCCGGGCCCCGCCACCGCGCGGGCCGCGTGCGCCCGGGCCAGCCATGTGGTGGCGGACGCGTGGCCGAGGTCGAGGGTGGAGGTGGTGGGTGCTTGGGGTGGCGGCTGGAAAGATGGGGGGAAGATGGAGAAAAAGGGAGAGAGAGGGGGTGACGGTGGTTTGTGTGGAGTCGCGGCGGCGGCGGAGGGGCTGTCGTTTCTGTTCAAAACGCCACACGCCCCTTGCGAGCGAGCTGCACCCCCTCTGCCCCTCCTCGCACACAAACACACACACACACACGACGCACCTGTGCCTGGCCACCTCCACCACTCAGGTGAGACGGTTGCGCCGTCACCCGAGGTGCGGGTGCGGAGGAGGCTCCCCCGCCGAGGGAGAGCGTCCAGTCCGAGGGCGGCATTCAGCGCGGACGAGGGAGAAACGAGGAAGGCGGGCCTGTGCTCTAGTGCGTGCGCGCTGCCCCACCCGGTCAGAGAGGGGGTAGGCAGGGTTCTGCTTGCGTGCGTGTGTGTGCTTGTGTGTGCAGGTGTGCAGGTGAGGACCAAGGCCGGAGTTGAGCGCGCTGCGAATGAGGTATGAGAGAGAGCAACAAAAAAAAAAAAGGCCCCCCTCGCACTCCCAACTCTCCTCCGGGAGCAAGCGAAGCGTAGCGCCCCCACGCCCGCTCTCTTTCTCGCACCAGCCTCACCAACTACCATGCCCCCCCACATCCCGGGCATGGTGGACCCGCTCGCGGGCATACCCCCCGCCCTGGAGGTCAAAGGAGGCAGCGGCGGCGGTGAGGCAGACACCCTCCGCCCCGTCGTCTTTGTCGCCGTCACCGATGCCTTTGACGCCCCGCACTCGGGCGGCCCCAAAAAGCTAGCAGTTGTGGGAGAGCTGGCCGAACTGGGCGGGTGGAGCCTGGGCGGGAGCCTGCCGCTGGAGCAGGTCCGGCGGGAAGGTGAGAGGAGAGAGGGCGGGTGGAGACCCATCTGCATGACCGCGTCCTCTCTGCCGTCCAAAAAAAGGCCCGGTCGCCCTCGGCCGGGGCCTGGTCCACCTTTCCAGCGCCACACATTGAAAGAACGAGGGGCTGTCCGTGTGGCTGAGGGGATGTGAATGAGCAGGTGGTGGCGGGCGGGGCTGGGGGCGAGGTCGAGGAAAACAGAGAGCGCTGACACGCCATGGACGCCCTCCTCCCGCGCGCGCCCTCATCCCCTTGTTGTCTCCTCTCTCCTCACATCCTTTTTTTTTTTCACGGCAGGCGACGACCTGGTCTGGGAGTCCGCGGCCGTCCTCATCCCGGCCTCCAAGTGAGCAGGCTGGGCTGCGTGTCCGGGCTGTGTGGTGCTTTGAGAGCACACCGCGCCCCCCACAACACACACAGCCAACCTTTCCATCCGATCCCATCCATCCACCATCGAGAGAACACACTCAAAATTTTCTCTCTCTCTCTTTTCCAGGTTCCCCTTCACCTACCGCTACGTCGCCAACGGCCACCGGTCCTCCCCGACTTCCCGCCCCCTCGCCTGGGATGCCCTGCCCCGCACCTGCACGGGCACGCCCGCCGACGCCGACCGGCCGGCCGACCGGTTTGGCTTTGAGGGCGCGGACGTTGGGTGGGTGACGCCCGGCGGGGTGGGCGGCTTCCAACTGCGCGTGGGCGCCCCGCCGGGGGCGCCCGACCCCTTGGTCGCCATGGCCCCGCCCCATGCGGGCCGGGCGGTGGATGTGTCGCTGCACGAGGCCGTCCCGCACGACCCATCCGTGCCGGGCGGGAAAGGCTTTGCGCGCGTGGAGGACGGGTGGGCGGGCGGCGGGGCCGCCCCGGAACCAACGCCGAGTGCGGCGGGGGGCGGCGGCGACACGCTCACCGCGCTGCCGGGCACGCCGCCCGTGCGCGTTATGTCCGGGGCCAGCCTGGGCGGCGGCGGCAGCCGGGCGGGCAGCGTGGCCAGCCTGGCGGGCGGCGGCCCCGCGGACGCGTGGCCTCCGTCGGCGGTGCCGGCGGCGCGCCACCCACCCGACACGGCGCCCCACCACCTCCCGCCGCCCGGGCAACCCGTGGAGGGCGTGACCTTCCTCATGAACGGCCCCTCCCTGGCCGCCCTCGCCTTCCGGGTGGACGTCCGGGACACGGAGGGCGCCCTGCTGGGCCGGGGCTTCGTCCCGGCCGCCGTGCTGGCGCCCCTGGAGGGCTCCCTCGTCGTCCCCCTCCTCTCCCCTGACGGCCTCGGCCTGGCGGGAGAGTTCCGGGCGGCCTTCCTGGTCGTCACGGCCCTGGACCACCCCGCCAACACGCTGGCAGGCCTGCAGCGGGCCCGGTGGACGGCGGGCGAGGGCAGGCTGCCGACGATGGACATCGGGCACCGAGGGGTGGGCGCGTCCGCGGGCGCGCGCGCGCGCGTGGCCGAAAACACGGTCCTCGCCTTCGCCGCCGCCGCCGCCCACCACACCGAGTACGTGGAGTTCGATGTGCACGTGACGGCCGATGGCGAGGTGGTCGTCCACCACGACTTTGACGTCCGCCTGGCGCTGGGCGGGAAAGCAAGTGGGAACGGCGGCGGCGGCGGAGAGGGCGGCGGCGGCGGCAAGGCGCCCAAAGCGGGGGGGTCGGGCCTGGCGGCCGCGTCGCGCGCCCCGCCCGACGGCCTGGTCGCCCTCCCCATCGCCGCCCTGACCCTGGCCCAGCTGACCTCGCCCGCCATCGCGGCGGCCATGCGGGCGGCCGCCCCCCAGGGCGCGGCGGCCGCGGCCCTGTCCAGCCATGAGGCCGTGCTGGCCAAGACCCTGAAACGCACGCTGAGCTCTGGCGAGGACATTGTCCGCTCGCACCGCCCCCCGCCCTTGGCCGGCTCGCCCGCCGGGTCGGCGGCCGCCCTGGCCGCCCTGGCGGCCGTGGCGGTGCGAGCGCCGGCCTCCCGCCCGGGGTCGGGGCCGGCCCTGCCGCCGTCGCCCCTGGACGCGGTGCCGGAGGAGGGCGGCGGGGGCGTGCCCTTCTCAGCCCGGGCCCGGGCGGGGGGGGGGCCGCCCCCGCCCGCCGCGCGCTCCAACACCTTTGCCGCCGACGCCGCCGCCGCCGTCGCGGCCGCGGATGCCGCCGCCGACGCCGCGGCTGTGTCATCCTCGCACCACCCTCCCACCACCAGCCCCGCGGCGGCGGACGCGGGGGGGGGGGCCTGGCGCATCGCGGACGCCCGCGTCGCCACCCTGCGCGAGTGTTTCCGGTCCGTCCCGCCCTGGGTGGGCTTCAACATCGAGCTCAAGTACCCGGCCGACCCGGCCGACCCGGCCGGCCGGGCCGCCGCCGCCCGGGGGCGCAACGCCTTCTGCGACGCCGTCCTGGGGGTGGCCCTGGATGAGGGGCTGGCGGCGTGCCCGCCCGCCGCCGCCCACAACCCGCCCCGGCGCATCATCTTCTCGACGTTTGACCCCGACTGCGCGACCCTCCTGTCCTTGAAGCAGCCCCGCTTCCCGGTCTTCTTCCTGACGTGCGCGGGCGGGGAGGCCTTCCCCGACCCCCGCATGAACACGCTGGCGGCCGCCCTGGAGTTTGCGGCCGCGTCCAGGCTGCAGGGCGTGGTGGCCGAGGCGGGCGGCGTGCTGGCGGCGGGGTTGGCCCGCACGGTCGCGGCCTTCCACTCGCGCGGCCTCCACCTCTTCACCTGGGGCGCCCCCAACAACGACCCCGCCACCTATGCGGCCCAACGCGCGGCGGGCGTGGACGCCATTATCTCGGACGACGTCGCCCAGCACGCCCGGGCGAGCGGGAAGCGGGCGAGCCACTTTGTTGGAGGCGCGGGCGGGCAAGGCGCGGGTGGCCAGCCTGGGCACGGGACCGGAAACGGGACCGGGAATACAGGTGGGGGCGGCGGCCCTCCCCGCCCGCCCAGCACCGCCCTGGCGGGAGGGTCCCCCGTGTCGGGCCTGCCCCTGCTCATGTTCTCCACGCCGCCCGCCGTCGGGCCCCTCGCCACGGCGGCCGACTTGTTGGCCGCCCTGGAGGCGGAGGGCGCGTTTGAGGAGCGGCCGCGGGGGTCGTCGCCGACGACGGGGGTGCGGGTGGGAGGGGGGGCGGCCCTGCGCGGGGCGTCCCCGCCGCGGGACATTCCCAAGGCGGTCGTGCCGGTGTGGGATGGGGTGGGGTGACGCACGTGTGCCGATGAGAGGCTAGGGGGCTAGGGCTGGGGCAAAACGACAGCTCACTAAGAGAGCGGTGTATTGTGACGCGCGCGACTTTCCCTTATTGACGTTGTTTCATTTTTGCCTGTGCGGTAACTGCGGGGTCTACCGGCTGCCAACGCCTGTGCGGCGGATCAACTTTACAGGAAAAAACAGGGGCAGGGGCGGGCAAGCAAAAGAGTTTGCCCTTTTGTGTGCGCGTGTGCGCCCCTAAAACAACACTCTGTGATTTTTTCGGGCCGCCATCAAACTCTCTCCCTCTCCCCGCTTCTCTCTCTCATTCAGAAATCCAGGGGGTCCAGCGGCTCTGGCACAGGCGGGCGGGCGGCGCCCATAGTGGGCGGGACGCGCACGGCCACTGGCTGCGGCTGCTTGGCGGCGCGGGTTTTATCAAAAGCCTTTTTCGCGCCAAGCGATGCGGTCAGGGCGGCGACGATGGCGGGAGCCTGTAGTTGAAATGGAATAAGATGGCATCATCAGTCGCTCGGGGTGGGTGTGGCGGTGGGTTGTGTGCGTGTGTGTTGTGGCGGGGGCGTTAGGTAATGGCGTTTGGTAATAGAGAGAGGGATTGAGCAGACGGTGAGAGACGCGCGTCGCACGCGTTTGTTTCGCGACGCCCACCAACCCACCACCCGCCCGACTCGCAACTTGCCCAAGGAGGGGAAGGGATGGGTCAGTATCGCGGTCGTGTCTTACCGCGGAGGTGACGGCCGCGAGGACGCAGGCGGGACAGACCATGGTCGGGAGAAAAGAGAGGGAGGCGCAGTTTGCTAAGACCAACTTTGGAGCAGGTAAAGTAAAGCGTTCCCACGGTGGGACAGGCGTCAGACACTGAGGCACCTGGGGTAAGAGGTTTGACACTGCTCGCCGTGTGGGTGGTGCGGTGTGGTGGGTGTGGCGGTGGGTTGGAGCAGAAAGGCGCGCCCCTGCACGACTGAAGGAAGGTTGGTGAAGTGAGAGGGCACTGAGGCACCTGAAAGCATGCTGCCCATTTCAACGTTTGCTTCAGACATTCATTCTTCATCCGCTCCCTGTTCAATCTTCTTCCTCCGAACCCAGCCCCGCCAACCAACCACCACCATGGCCGCCAACCTGTCTGACGAGCAAGTCGCCGAGTTCAAGGTCCGCTCCCCCTTGTCGCGCCGCGCCTCTTGTTCCTTCTCAACAATAGACGGCTCGCACTCCTGTGTTTCTTTTTTTCTTTTCGGCTCCCCCCCCCCCATGCAAACTCGCTCTCGCCCTGCGCCCCTGCTCCTCTTTCCACGCCACCCACATGGGCGTGTGAGCGACCGGCCGCCGCACCTGTGCACGTCCTCACAGACGCAAAAAGGCCGCCCCTTGCCCTCCAAACGAGCAGGCGCAACAAACGCTCTCTCACCGTTGTCTCTCTCCCCCCTTTCACATTGTCGCAGGAGGCCTTTGCCCTCTTCGACAAGGACGGCGACGGCACCATCACCACCAAGGAGCTGGGCACGGTCATGCGGTCCCTGGGCCAGAACCCGACGGAGGCGGAGCTGCAGGTAAAGGAGAGAGAAAAACTGGAGGAGGACGAGGGAGGAGGCGCGCTGCCCGTTTGAGCGGCGCTTTTGCGCAGGGGCACGTCATGGCGAGTGACGGGGGCGGGCACGGCCTGCGTTCCCTACCAGAGCCCGGCGCGTAGGCATCTGACCTGACCTGGCGTGCGTGGGCCCGCTGGAGCGCAACAGCAGACCCCCCCCCCCCCTTGCGTCGAAAACGGTGGCGACGAGCGAGGGGGTTCTTCGATCGGGCGCTCCCTCATAACATAACAAAAAACTCTCACGATCCCCATCAAACGCCTCCCTCTTCAACCCCAGGACATGGTCAACGAGGTGGACGCCGACGGCAACGGCATAATCGACTTCCCCGAGTTCCTTGGGCTCATGGCCCGCAAGATGAAGGTAAGAGTGAATAAAGGGGGGTGGGGGAGAGACGGCGATGGATGGATGGATGGATTTTTGGGGTTGGTTCAAGAAACCCGGGGGTATGACTCTCAATCTATCATCACCCATCCCACCTTTTCGTCCTCCTTCCAGGACGTCGACTCCGAGGAGGAGTTGCGCGAGGCCTTCAAAGTGTTCGACAAGGACGGCAACGGCTTCATCTCCGCCGCCGAGCTCCGCCACGTGATGACCAACCTGGGCGAGAAGCTGTCGGACGCAGAGGTCGACGAAATGATCCGGGAGGCCGACGTGGACGGGGACGGCCAGGTCAACTATGAAGAGTTTGTCAAGATGATGGTGGCCAAGTGAGGCGCGCACAAGGATGTGCGAGGAGTGCGTGCGCGCTTGGCCGGGGTGTGTACGTGTTTTTTATTTTGTGTAACGGAAATGGAAACAGCGTGCGTGTGTTCGACCGTTCTCCTCTCTCTATCCAACCCCCCAACCACGGACGGTGAAGCACGCCCAACCGCCTACACCGACACACTCAAACCAAAACAGGCAGCGAGATTAACAGTCCAACAACACACAAAACACCCACACAAAACGCACATTTCATACCCACACCAAACAAAAATGTGAATTCCCAGGAAAAAGGTTTTCCATCTTTCTCAAAACCCAGCCACCGCTGGCGCCCCTGCCACCGCAGCAGCAGCCGGCGCGGCACCACTCGCACCCACCCCTCCACCCTTTTCCCCGCCCGGCACAAACGGCGCCTTCGCATTGCGCAGCAACGCCCAGTCCACGCCCGCGAAGAAGGGGTGGGCCTTGACGGCCTCCGCCCCGCCGACGCTGCCCAAGCGTTTCGCTTCCTCCCGCTCCAGCAGGGCGGCCACAAGGTCTTGGAGGGCCGGCGAGACGTCGGGCTTGGCCGGGAATGCCAGGGGCCGCGTCAGGATGGCGTCAAAGGTCGCATCCCGCTTGGAGGCGCGGAAGGGCGTGAAGCCGTAGGCGAGCTCGTAAATTAAAATGCCGAGGGACCACCAGTCGACGGCGGGCCCGTGCCCGGCGCCCGTGATGACTTCGGGCGCCAAATACTCCTCCGTCCCCACGAACGAGTTGGCCCGGGTGGCAGGCTCCGCGACGACGACACCAGGGGAGGGGCGGGAGGTGGAGGTGGAGGCGCGGCCGGCGTGGCCGGCATGGGGGGTGGCGGAGGAGGAGGGGGTGCGGGCCGAGCCCGCACCGCCGCCATTCCCACTCCCGCCCAGCCGCTCCAGCCGGGGCGCCGGCGCCGGGCCCGCGTGCGCCAGGTCAAAGTCGGCGAGCGCGATGTGGCCGTCCCCGGCCAGGAGCACGTTCTCGGGCTTCAGGTCCCGGTAGACGACGCCGAGCAGGTGGAGGTACTGCAGGGCGGCCACCACCTCGGCGCTGTAAAACTTGACGGCGCCCTCGCCGAAGCGCTTGCCCGGTTGCTTGCACAGCAGGCCGTACAGCTCCCCGCCCGCGCAGTGGTCCAGGACAAAGTGGAGGTGGGAGGGCGTGGACAGGGTGGCGTGCAGGCGGGCGACGAGCGGGTGGTCGGCCGCGGCCAGGACGCGTGCCTCCGTCAGCACGCGCATGACCTTGTTGCGCTCCAGCATCTCCGCCTTGTCCAGCGTCTTGAGGGCAAACCGGGGGCGGGGCGGGGCGGGGCGGGCGTGGGTCGTCGCCGCGGACTCGCCGCTGTTGCAGCCGTCGGCGGCGCCCGCCGCCGGCGCGGCGCCGGCGGGCGGGGCGAGCTCCACCAGGTCGACCAGGCCCACATCCCCCGTCCCCAGTTGGCGCACGCGCCGGAAGCAGCCCAGGGTGAGGGCCCCGCCCGGGCAGGCCGCGGCGGCGGCGGCCAGGGCCTTTGAGGCCGCGATGCCGGCCGTCCCGGAGTGCGGACGAGGGGGGAGGACGCCGGGGACGACGGCGGCCCAGGGGTCCACGGCGCCCCAACCGGCCGCGAGCTGGGCGGCCGCCGTCGCGGCGACCGCTGCCGCCGTGTTTGCATCCGCGGCGTCCGCGCCCGCCGCCGGCGCTGGCTCCGCCGTGACATCCACTTGGACCCCTACCAGGAAGCGGGACTCGCCGCTCTCGTCCCGCAGGGGGGCCAGCGTCAGCATGTTCCAAAAGGGGGCGCCCCCCTTTTTGTAATTCAGGATGCGGACGCACGCTTCCCTGCCTTCCCGGACGGCCTTGCCCAGCTCCGCTACGGACGCCGGGTCCGTGTCCGGGCCCTGCAGGAAGCGGCAGTTGCGGCCCAGGACCTCGAAGCGGCCGTAGCCGGTCAGCTCCAGGAATCCGTCCGACGCAAAGACGATGGGGCAGTCGGGCAGGGAGGGGTCGGAAATGCAAAAGTTTTGTTGGACGCGCTCCACGGTGGTGGCCAGGTCGAGGGCGACGCGGGGGAAGGCGGCCGGGCCGGTCGGGGTGGCGGAGGAGGTTGCCGTCGCCGCCGCCGCCGCCTCCAGCCCGGGCACGGACGCGTGCTGGTGGAGGGAGGCTGGCGGCGCGCGCACGCCCTCCCCCCCCGTCGCGGCCTCCGCGTCCACCACCGCCGCCGACACCTCGTCCACCACGCCCGCCGCCACGCCCGTGCGCAGGCGGTCGTCGTACTTCACCAACAGCGGCACGCCTGCCGCGTCCGCGAAGGCCGCGCCCTCCGTGCGCGAGGTGACGTCGACCTGGACGCCCACATACTTGGACACCCGCCCGTCCTCAGTCGTCACCGGCGTCACCGTCAGTAGGTTCCAGAAGGGCGAGCCGTCGCGGCGGTAATTGAGCAGGCGCACGGAGCAGCCCCGACCCTCGCGGACGGCGGCCCGGATGGTGGCCACCTCCTTCGGGTCGGTCCCCTCGCCTTGGAGGAAGCGGCAGTTGTGGCCCAGCACCTCGGCTGCTGAGTACCCTGTCATCGCCAGGAAGCCCTCCGACGCGTACACGAGGGGGCAGTCCGGCAGGGTGGCGTCCGCGATGACAAAGGTGTGGCGCATGCCGGCCAGGACCTTCGTCAGGTTGGAAGCCGGGAGCTGGGGAGAGGGAGAGGAGAAGGGGGATTACAGAAGGTGAGGCAGGCGAGGGCGGTGTGGGGGGTGGGGTGCGGGAAAAAAACTGTCTCTCCCATCAGTCCCCGCCCGCCGCGGCGAGGCTGTTCCTTCCGCCCGCCTCAGCCCGCCTGGGCTGGTTGCAGAAGATCAGGCCACGCGTGGACGCGTGCATTTCCGGAAATCGGCCACCGACAGGCCGCGCCCGATACACACGCGCGCGTTGCAGCCGGTGCCGCCGCGTTGCTACACGCACGGCCGCCTGCATTGGCCACCCGCATCTCTCTCTCCGGCGCCGGCGGCACGCTTCCCCCCCGTCTCGACACACGTCGGGAAGGGCACCCGCTTCCTTCTCAACTCCTGGTGCCCGGTCCACCAACTGCTGCACTCACCGGCAAAGCAGGCCGCTGCAGCTCCGGGTGGAGCGGCACGGCCGGGTCGCCCCCGCCGTTGGACTTGTCGGCACCGCCGTCAACCATTTCTCGTCTCGTCTCGTTTTGTGCCAACAAAAAACAGGCCCCTCGCGCGTGAGGGAATGTGTGCCTCCGATGCGCGTGTGTGGGATGCTGTGTCAATTCAAAGAGTATCGGTGGTCTAACAGCCGTGTGTGCGGCAAGCAAATGCAGCGGGGGCCTTGGGGCATGCGCGCGGGGGTGAATGGAGTGGGCCAGCACAAGTTTTTTTTTTTTCATCCTCCCCAAAAAGCAAGCACCAGCCAGCACCGAGACGCCAAAAAAAGCACACACACAACGCACGCGCACGCACACACACACACCTTCACCCTTCCATGGGCGCCTCCCCACCACCCGCATAGTCCGGCGGCGGCCCTGGCGCCGCCGCCGCCGGCTGCACCTCCTCGGCCTGAGGAGTAGGCTCGGCCGCGCCCGCGCTGCCGCCCTCTTCCCCACCCTCACCTCCCCCACCCGCCGCAGCGACGGCCGCCGTCGCCGCGTTGACCGCCGCCGCCAGGGCGTCCGCCGCGGCGTCGCCAAGACCGCCGGCCTCCTCATCCGCGTCCATTGGGGCGACGGCTTCCTCCTCAGCGCCACCGGCGGCCGTGGCCGCGGCCGCCGCTGCAGCCGCCGCGGCCGCGGCTGCCCGCCCCGGCGAGGCAGCCCGCCGCTCCAGCCACGCCCGCCACGCCCCCACCCGGCCCGCCGCCCGAGAACCTGGCACGGGCTCCGGGGGCGGGGGGGGCGCGGGCTCCCCGCCCCGGGCCGCGCCCGCGCCCCGCCGGGCAAAGGCGTCCTCCGTGTCCAGCACGTACGACACTTTGGAGGTCCCGCACGCGAGCTTGCATTCCAGGCCATTGACGGCGAGCGCCGCCCGTTCGGCCGCCTCCAGGGCCGCATCATCCGCCGCGTCGCCGCCCGCCAGGATGGCGGGGGGCAGGCAGCGCAGCAGGAAGGGGCGGCCCGGGCCGGCGTCGTCGGAGTCGTCAGAGCCGCCGGAGGGCGACGCCGCCCGCTTGTCATCAGACCCGCCGGCCGAGCCCGGGCGGGCCGACCCGCCGTCGGCAGCCGCTGCCGAAGATTTGTCCTTCTTCTGCCCGCCCGCCGCGCCCTTGAGCGTCGCGATGTCGTAAGCGCTCGTGTCGTCGGTCAGGCGGGTCAGGTAGGCCGCGAATTCGGGGCCGGGGCCGCCCGCGCACGCGGCCGCGTCCCCGCCGCCCGCGCGCTCACCGTCGACCGAGCGCACGAGCAGGGAGCCCGGGATGACGGGCGCCCCGTTGGCGGCCCCGCCCGCCCGCGCGCCCTGGAGGGACGGCGCCGCCGCAAACCGGATCGACCCGTCAGGCAGCAGCACCCGCGCGTTGGCCGCGTACACGGCGTCGCACCGGGCGGCCGGCGACCGGGCGGCCTCGTAGGCGTGCAGCTCCAGCAGCCGGACCGCGCCCTCCTCCGCCAGGACGCCCTGCAGGGAGCGGACCAGCTTGTAGATCAGCTTGTCCAGCGTGAACAGCACGTACGAGTGCGTGCCCAGCAGGGCCCGGGTCTCGTCCTCGAAGGAGGAGGAGTCCAGGGTGCCGTCGATGAGGTCGGATACCAGGCCCCGGAACTGGGTGTAGAGGCGGAAGGCGGCGGGGGAGAGGGCGGGCAGCGGGGGGCGGGGGGCGGGCGGAAGCGGGGCCGTCGCGTCGGCTGCGGCCGTCCCTCCCCCACCGCCGGGCGCCGCGCCCGGGGCGGGCGGCCCCGCGCCCTCCAGGTGGGCCAGGTCCTCGTCCGGGGTGGCGCCCCGCCCGATGCCCGCGGGCGGGGGCGGGGCGGCCTTGTCCACCGCGCACAGGACCGCCCGGCGGAGGCGGTCGTACAGCAGGTGGTGCAGGCGGAAGAGGATGAAGAAGGCGTCGCTCCCATAAAAGACGCGGAGAGGGGTGGTGGTCGGGTCGCCGGCCTCCGATTCGGCAGAGGGAGGCGCCGCCGCCGCCGCCGCGGCGGCGGCGGGCGCCAGGGGGCGGGCGCCCGCGGCGGCCGCCCGGGCCCGGCCGTCGCCCTCGCCCTCGCCCTCGCCCTCCTCGTCCGCCGACGCGCCGGGGGCCGGAGACTCGGTGGCACCCGCCGCGTCCTCCCCGCCACCCGCGCCGGCACCGTCCTCGTCCTCGCCCCCAGCATCCGTGTCGCCGGCGTCCGTGTCGGCGGCGGCCGCGGCGGCGGCGGCGGCGGTGGCGGTAGAGCCGCCCCCCCCCCCCCCCCCCCCCCCCCCCCCCCCCCCCCCCCCCCCCCCCCCCCCCCCCCCCCCGCCACCACCACCACCCACCCCGCCGGGCCCGCCCTCCTCATCATCGTCCGAGCGGGCCTCCGAGTCGTCGCCGTCGCCCTTGACCAGGCCGACGTGGGGCACGGCGCCGCCGCTCCCGCCGGCAGCGTCCCCGCCGCCACCAGACCCCCGGCGGCCCGGGGGCGGGGCGGCCACCTCCTCGGCGTCCCGCGCGGGCAAGCCCAGCAGCGGCTCCACAAAGTCGGCCCACAGCCTGGTCGCCCGCCGGGCCTGGTCGGCGGACAGGATTTCCGCCGCCGCCGCCTTCACGATGCGGAAGATGTCGTCGTGGGTGGCCCGGTCCTTGAAGTCGAGCTCCAGGTCGTAGGCGGAGGGCGGGAGGGTCGGGATGGCCGCGAGCGCCGGGTCGAGGGTGGGGGGCGGGGGCGGGGGCGGCTTGGTGTCGCCGCCGCCCTCGCCCTTCCCGCCGCCCGCCCCCTCCGCGGGGACGGGAACGGGTGGGACGGGGAGGGGTAAGCCCCCCGGGCCGGCCGTCAGCACGCCCGCCGCGGCGGCCCCGCCCAGGTGGGCGCCCGCCGCGCCCGCGGCCGCGGCGGCCGCAGCGGCCGCCGCCGCGTCCGCGCCCCGCCGCCGCTCCACCGCCTCCCGCAGCCCGGACAGCATGGCCTTGGCCGACAGGTGGCGCTTGTCCGCCTGCTTGAAGTAGAAGGACCGGTGGTCGAGGGACTTGGCGTAATTGGCGGCGAACACTTTCGCCCAGGCGGGCGCCATCTCCACCTTGACCTTGCGCCACTCCGCGTCCTTCTGCTCCAGGCGGGCCAGGGCGACGGGCAGGCCGACCGCCGGGTTCTTCTTCAGCAGTTCCACGACCGTGCCGCCCTGCTCGCCGTAAATGCGGGCGATGGCCCGGAAGTGGACACCGTGCAGGCCGCCAAATGGCCCAGGGATCAGGGGGCGCGGGGGTGGGGGTGGGGCGGGCGGGACGGCCGGCTCCACAGCCATCGGCTCGGGCTGAGCGACCGCGGCCACGCCGGCCTCGCCGCCGCCCTCCGCCGTGGGCGCGCCGGCGCCCTCGGGCGCGGGGGCGGGAGGAGGAGGGGCGCCCACAGCGGCGGGAGTAGGCTCAGCCGCGACCAGCGGCAGCCCACCGTCCCCGACCGCCACCCCCTCGACCGGCCCGGCCGGTGGGCTGTCAAACGCGAGCGGCAGGCGGAACGCCGCCCGCCCGTCGGGGCCGTCCATTTCCGCCAGCGCCGCCGCCAGCGGGCGTATCGCCCGCAGGGCTGCCGCCCCCTGCTCGATCACCACGTCCAGCTCGTACCGGTCGTCCTCGGCCCGGAAGCAGGCCTCCTCGTACTGGTTCTTGCGCATGTGCTTGAACGAGTAGTCCTCGCTCCCGCTCGTCACGCTGACCCAGACGTCGTTGAGGACGGACACGCCCAGCGCGGTCCGCCCCGCGCAGGAGGGGCGGGGGTAGCCCGACGGCAGGCGGACGTAGGAGGTCGTGCACCGCTCCCACCCGGACACGTCCAGCTCCGAGACGGGGCGGGACGCATACTTTTCGCCCAGGGTCACCCCCCGCAGGCCGCCGGGCAGGCCGGCCGCCCGGGCCGCCGCCCGCGCGCCGCGCCCCTCCGGGCCGCCCACCCCGCCCGCATCGTCGTAGCCCCCACCCCCGCCCCCGCCCGACGCGGCCTCGCACCGGCCCAGGAAGTCGTGGAAGGACGCCAGCAGGTCGGGGAAGCGGCCGAGGATGTCGCCCGCCATGCCGCCGAGCTCGGCCCGGGTGATGACCCCCTGCGCGTACAGGTTGAGGCACTTGAGGAAGTCCTGGTACGCCGGCCCGCCGGGCGGCGCGCCGGGCGGGTCCCGGGTCTGCCCGGGGGGGCGCAGGCGGGCCTTGACCCGGTCGAAGAAGGCCATCTCCCTGGCGAGCGCCGCGCGCGCGGCGGGCGGGGCCGGGCGGCCGTACGGGTCGTCGTCGCCGTACCGGCCGTACTCGCCGCCGCGGCCGGCCTGGTGGGTGGAGGGAGGGGTGGGAGATGGAGAGGGGAG
>Ga0315285_10003766_pt1 | contig 15784 bp, 21 predicted proteins | sample YL17G09_36_MG_FD_203698 | JGI IMG/M metagenome (GOLD analysis project Ga0315285, IMG submission 203698) | Sediment microbial communities from Yellowstone Lake, YNP, Wyoming, USA - YL17G09_36 | ecosystem: Environmental > Aquatic > Freshwater > Lake > Sediment | place: USA: Wyoming | collected...
AGGATGTGCGGAGACATTCCTGAATCTCCCCAAAAACTTTTACTTCACTTTTTCAACTAGCATAAGTGAGAAAGCATGTCAACAACGCCAACTGGAAGATTCGTGGTTCAGAAGCATGATGCAACGCGCTTGCACTACGATTTCAGGCTTGAAATGGATGAAGTTCTGAAGAGTTGGGCAATCCCAAAAGAACTGCCTACAGTGCCAAACATCAAGAGATTAGCCGTGGAAGTTGAAGACCACCCAGTCAGTTACATAACCTTCGAAGGAACAATACCTGAAGGCGAATACGGCGCTGGAACGGTTGAAATATGGGACAAGGGCACGTACACGCTCAAGAGCAGAAGCAACAACACAATCGTGTTCACATTGCATGGACAAAAACTCGCAGGCGACTACATACTTGTAAGATTCAAAGAGGACAAGAACTGGCTTTTCTTCAAGAAGAAAACGCCCTAACACAGCTCTCTAATTGCTTTTCCACAGCAAACTTTTTACGCACAACCACGTTTTTCTAGCGTTCTTTCAAACGGTGAAAAAATGACCGACCACAGAATCGAAAAACTCGCAAACCTATGCGTTCACTACAGCGTCAACGCAAAACCCAAAGAAAAAGTTGTCATCCAAGGAAACGTGGCAGCCTATCCCTTGATCCACGAAATATACAAGGAATGCCTGCTAAGCGATGCTTACCCAATGGTGCTGGCAGACCTTGATCTAGACTACACCTACTACAGGTACGCGAAGGAGCACCAGCTGAAATTCGTCTCACCCTTCGCTAGAGTTGTCGCTGAGCAAGCCGACGTCAGAATAGCAATACGCTGTGAACCGAACCCGAAAAGATTGACAAACATAGACTCCGCGAAAATCAAAACGCGTACAGCCGCAGGCAGAGAACTGTCCGAGACATTCTACAAACGTGAAGCCGAGGGAAAAGCCAGATGGACCCTTCTGCCCTACCCAGTGAGCGGTCAGGCGCAAGAAGCAACCATGTCACTCACCGAGTATGAGGACTTCGTTTACAGCAGCTGCCTCGTCGACAAGAAGGACCCGATTGCGGAGTGGAAGAAAATCCGCCAGCAACAGGAGAAAATCTGCAAGTTCCTAGATCAAGCAAGCGAAATTCACGTGTTAGGCGAAGACACCGACTTGACCTTCAACGTCAAAGGCAGAAAATGGATGAACTGCAGCGGAGACAAGAACATGCCCGACGGCGAAGTCTTCACCTCACCAATCGAAAATTCGACAAACGGCGAAATAAGGTTCACCTTCCCAGGAATCATGTTCGGGAAGGAAATTGAGGACGTAACACTCACGTTCAAGAAGGGCAAGGTTGTCAAGGCAACTGCGGCCAAAGGCAACGACCTGCTACAGCAAATCCTCGAAATCCAAGGCGCGGACCGACTGGGAGAAGCTGCCATTGGAACAAACTACGCCATAAAAAGATTCACCAAGAACATGCTTTTCGACGAAAAAATCGGAGGAACAATTCACATGGCCATCGGCAACTCTTTCAGCTACACAGGAGGCCTAAACAAGTCCGCAGTTCACTGGGATATCCTGAAGGACATGAAGAAAGACGGCGAAATCTACGCTGATGGCAAGCTTTTCTACAAGAACGGCAAGAGCCTAATCTAACAGCACCCTTGACTCTCCAGTTGCGCCAGCAGATTCAAAAGCAATGCTGTCAAATAGCCAAACCCTAAAGTGGTTGCCTGTATGGAAGACGAAAGCGCGAAGGCTTCAAGTTTGGCGTCCTTCAAGAGCGTGTTTGCGAATCTGAGCGTCTTCCAGTTTCTGACCTTTCTTCGGAGAGGAGTATTCTACAGTTTCATGATCAACTATCTGTTCACGTTGATGCAGACAGTGACCTCAACAGCTTTCCTTGGAACCTTGGACATGGTGGCCTCAGCCTTGGGCCAGAATCTGCTGTGGGGAAGAATATGCGACCGCGTAAAGGTGAGGGCTAAACTGATAATAGTGGGCGAGACAATCGCGGCCTTCAGCTACATGATCGTGTTTCTCATCCATAGATCGCTGATCGATGCTGGAAGCACCTTTACAGCAGGACTAGCGATTATCTTTGGCCTGTCAATTCTGGAATTCTTCTGGTCGATGTCAGATGTAGGCTGGGCAGCGCTGCTGACAGACGTTACGACTACTGAGACACGCGGCAGGGTCATAGGCACAATGAACTTCATTGCGTCCCTAGGCCGAATGGTGGGAATCTTGTTTGCTGGGTCCCTGTACGAGAAGGGAGAAGGCTTCAGAAATGGCACTATCTTCTACATAGTAACAGCCTTGCTGTTCGTTGGAGTAGCAATCATGCTGTTCCTGTTGCGACGCGTGAAAGGCAGAAGTACCACACCGTACGAGGTTACCAGTGAAGTAAAGGAGACTGAAGGAAAATCGACTAAAGAAAACGAAAAAGCGTACAAATGGCTTCTTGCTTCGCTTGTGATAATCGTCTTGGGCGCAGCTTCAATCAACCAGATAATTCTGCTTTTCATAAAGCTCCCAGCTGGGGCGAATGCGAGCGATTACGAAATGAGCCTCATACTGAGCTCATGGACCATCGGCGGGATGATCGCAAGCTTGGGGTTTGGAAGACTCACAGACAAGATTGGAAGAAACAGAGTCATGCTCCTAGGATTAGGCTTAGCCATCATGACTCCACTGCTTTACGGTGTAGCATCGAATTATGCAGTGATGGCGCTGATCTATGGAATGAACGGCGTATCCTTCTGGACTATCCAAACAGTCGGGTTTGTTTTAGCGGGAGACCTTATTCCAAAGAACAGAAGAGGACGCTTGCTCAGCAGATACAACACCGTCATGGCCTTGAGCTGGGGACCTGCTGGAATCTTGATCGGCGGACCACTTGCAGACATACAGGTTAGGAGCCTCGGGTTGCCACCGCACGCGGCTTACATCAATGCCTTCTACGCTTCAGCATTAATGGTCGCCGGCGGCGCGATACTGTTCGCACTAAAGGTTGCAAGAGCCCAACGCAGAGGCAGCGCTTGATTTTTAAACCAAGACTCACAGAATCAGCCTGTTGTGGGTGCCATGTTGGAATTCAAGAAAGTGAAAATCGAAACGCCCGAAGGTTGCAACGTCATTTTGGGCATGGCGCACTTTATCAAGACTGTGGAAGACTTGTACGAGGCTCTGGTGAACGCGGTGCCAAGCATAAAGTTCGGAATAGGCTTCTGCGAGAGCTCCGGTCCATGCTTGGTAAGACATGAAGGGAATGATGAAGAATTGAGGAAACTGGCGAAGGAGAAGGCTTTTGAGATAGGCTGCGGCCACAGCTTCATAGTCTTCATGAAAAACGCTTACCCCATAAACGTCTTGGACAAAATCAAGAACGTGCCAGAAGTGTGCACAATCTACGCTGCTACGGCAAATCCCCTTGAAGTCGTCATTGCAGAGACAGAGCAGGGCAGAGGAATCACAAGCGTGGTTGACGGACTGAAGAGCAAAGGAATAGAAGCTGAAGAGGACATCAAGGCAAGGAAGGCTCTCCTGAGAAAAATCGGATACAAACTAGGTTAGACTTGCCGCTTTTTGACGGGCGCACGCTTAAGCTTGAATTCACAATACGGGTCGTTCTTGCAGAGGCACATGGGTTCCTCGCAGACCCATTGCTTTCCGGTCAAGGCTTCAACGCCTCCGACGAGATAACCGCGAGTAATATGACACTCTGCGCGTCCAGTCCGACCCAAAGCGATGGCCGGAAAGTTGTCTTTAATCTTGACAGCCATCTGTTTCAGCGTTGCCATTCTTAGAAGCTGAGCGATGCTGATTTCGATTCTTCCCATCCCTATGATGAAATAGTGGTTTATTCCCGTTGAGAACATGTCTGCAGGATTCTTGGATCTTTCCCTCAGTGCAACTGCAATGTCCTTTCCAAGTTCGTAACCCATCTCGTAGAAAAGCGTGATCGCACCAGTTGAGAGAATATGCGTCAGCCGTTGATACCACGCATTGAAGGACACACCTGACAACAGAAGGACAGGAGACTCCAGCAGAACATCGTAGTATTCCCCCTTCTCAGGATTCAGACGCACGTGTTGCTCGGCTTTGCGAGGGACCTGCAAGGCTTCACCATTAACAGGTTGGGTTTCAAAGTCATTCTTCGTTGCTGAATGTTCAGAATCTGAATAGGCGATGTTGCATCGGCTGCACTATAGCCAGACCAAAACGAAACACAGAACTGAGTGCACTGGGATTCGCATTATTCGAAAAGTATAGCCGGCGCAGAGTGGAAGGCTTTGGATGCTGCCCTTCGGAGGATTAGTGACTGTGAACCATGGTTAATGACTGATGCTTGTGGTGCCGTGCTCTATCTGTGCATAGCCAGTTCTTCTTGCACTTCAAAAGGAATCTTTTCTTTCATTCTTTCAGTTGCGTAGGCAGCTAGCTGTTTGAACTGCGTGTTTGTCAGAACGTGGCTTGCTCTTGATAGTATTTCGAGGCATACTTCCTTAAAAACAAGGTCGGCGCAACACATTTTTGCGTCGTCAATCAGTTCTTTGCAGGCTTGAAGGAGTTGTGCATTCAAAGTCGGTTCCACTCCGCAGCCTAAGCTTGACTTTTGAACATTAAAACACTTATGAATCGTACGTCTGAATCGGCGATTCATGTCAAAACTGGGCCAAAGTCCCCTTAAAGTCCAATGAATATGCAGCTGCCAGCGACTCCCGCGTTCGAGTTTTCTGATAGCAGCGCGCGCTGATGATGTATAGGCCAATGCTTGTTCTAGCACTTAGCGACCAACTCGCTCTCAGTATTTGAGTTCCAAGGATTCTGATTAGCCAAGGAGTGCGGGGGATGGGGTTTGAACCCATGCAGCCCTACGGCAATAGGTCCTAAGCCTATCTCCTTTGGCCAGACTCGGACACCCCCGCGCGACATATGCGGGCCAGAATAAACTCCATGAAACCTGTTAATAATCTTTCACACTTGCCTATTTCCGGAAAAGCCACGTAGCACCGACTTGCAGACCTTGCCTCTACTTCATACGTGAAACGCAGAAACCAAAAGCTTGGCCACTTTGGTAACGTTGCGGGAAACATTCAATCATAACGGTGTTGTTTTGCTTTTTGGGTCATTTCTAGCTCATGTTCGGCCGACTGTAAAACTTAAAAACCTCGGCGTACTAGATTATCATAGCAACTGATCCAGCCATACGTTGGCTACCACGCAGACTGAGTAATCGTCTCGGTTCGGAAAGGAAGGGGGAAGCACGCATGAACAATCTAGAGCTAAAGTTGATCTCTGAGCTTATGAAGAATCCTCGCAGAGGCAATAGAGAATTGGCGAAGGCCGTTGGAACCTCGCAGCCTGCCGTCGTTCGGCTCATGAAAAGACTCGAAAAGGAAGGTTACGTCTCAGAATACACCATGATACCCAATTTCCATCAACTTGGCTATGAGATCTTGGCCTTGACCTTTTTCGCTTTCAAAAAGGAACTCGAACCTGAAGAGATTGAAAAGGCAAGAGAAACAACCCGCGAGCACCTGAAGAACGGCAACTCTGAAATCCTCATGTTTGAACGAGGAATGGGGCTGGGGTATGGCGCAGTCGTGGTTTCACTTCATGAAGACTACGCATCCTATATTGAATTCAGAAAACGGGCCCGACAGTTTCAGTTCCTAGATCACTCCAGCGCCGAGAGCTTCTTGGTAACCATGAAAGACAAAGTGCACTATCGACCACTAACCTTCGCAACCTTGGCTGGACATGTGTTGACCCTGAAAAAGAATAATAGAGACTGACGCTTTGACAAAATTCCAAGCTAAGACTATGCCAAACACTTGCTAGACTCCTAGACCGCCAGTAAGTTCGCTGGCTTCTGATAGAAGAAGAATTTCAGCAACAAATATGAAACACGGTCAAGCCTAAAGACCTCAAAAGGAAACGAAAGCTCTAAATTCTAAGCTTAAGCTCTTTTCATAAAGCCAGTGCCTCGGTAGCCTAGTCTGGTGGGGCACCGCCTTGGTAAGGCGGCGGTCGCGGGTTCAATTCCCGCCCGAGGCTTTGTTCCAGCAAGAGCCAGAGAAAGATGGAATGACAATGCTAGCCAGCTTCAAACAATATCTAGAGCATCTCCAACTCGAACAGCTTCTCAAGAAGGTAGGCGCCTCTGACCCTGAGACTTTGGCCAAAACCGTGGAGCATTTTACGGTCAAAGAGGGTGAGAAGAGGGATCAGATCGTCAAGAACTACTTTGGGCAGAGTGGGAAACGTCGCATAGTGGACACAATCACCAGATGTCTGCTTGAACACCCACGACTTCCTTTGGAAGGAAAGGTATTGGATGTCGGCGCAGGGACGGGCTTTTTTACGGTCAGAGTCGCTAGAAAAGTGAAAGCTGAGATTCAGGATGTTTCTTTTTATGCCATGGACTTGACGCCTGCAATGCTGCTTTCACTGGCCAAGAAGAAGGCGGACATAATGCCTTTCGTAGGTTTGGCCGAAAACATTCGAGGCAGCATAGAACAGACAAGAAAACACTTCAATATTCCATTCAAGTTTGACGCAGTCTTCTCCACCCTCATGCTTCATCACAGCACGAGCCCTGAAAGAGTTTTTGAAAGCATAAAGGATGCATTGAAGAAACATGGAAAAGCCGTAGTCGTTGATCTTTGCGAACACAGTTTCGAAGAGTTCAAGGCGGAAATGGGCGATGTGCACTTGGGCTTTAAACCTGAGAATATCCAGGCAATGGCTCGTCGTCATTTTGCAGACGTCAAGGTTGAGAAACTGCCTGGAATCCGCTGCGAAAGCTCAGGGCGCTCTGCCGAAATCTTCATTGCGACCATGAAGAATTTCCCGTAAAAACGCGATTATATAATTTATATATGCATTAATGACAATGAAGGTAGAGAGGGAAACCGTTATTGCCCTTTGACGATCCCCTGGCTGTCGCAATAATCATACTAGGGGTGATCATCGTCTGTCTGATCATTGTTTACGCCATGAGAAAACTTTGGAAAAAAGAAGGAAAAGTCCTAGAAGAAGAGAAAGCTGAGACGAAATTCAAGGGGTCGCCGTTCAAAACTGCCAAGAGCGTTCTTAAAGAGGAAGCCGTACGCGCTAGAGAAGAGCTTAGAATATTGGACTTGGAAAGAGAGATTCTGAGTGACGCAATTCGTCGGCTTTACGAAGCGCATGCGGAAGGAAAGATAACTGAAGAAGAACGTGAAAGACTAGGGGAAACTTATAAGTCCCGCATGATGACTGTGAAGGACGCCATTTCAAAAGACGAATCAGTAGTCGCCTTGCATGAGCTCGAGGCCATGCAGGAAGACCTAGTCAAGCTTTTCAGCGAACGTCTCGACGAGTTGAACTCCAAGATCGGTGAACTGCGTTCAAAGGTGGAAGTGCAGCCCATAAAAGAGATAGCCGTGCCGCTCACGAAAGAAGAGCCAACTTTGAGCACTGAGGAAAAAGCAAGGAGAAAAAAGAAGCAGCCTCCTGCAAAGCAGAGCCCGAAAACCGAGGCTGAGAAGAGAATAGAAGAAATCAGGTCCGAAGTGGAAAAGGTTCTGGACAGACTGGGGCAGATGGAACTTGAAACCTAAACAAGATTGGATTGAAACGGCAAAGAAGAACGCTGCTAGAGAAGCAGTCAAACATGTTGAAGATGGGTTGGTCGTTGGCTTGGGAAGCGGAAGCACGGCTGCTTTTGCAATTGAGGAATTGGGAAACAGAATCAAGCTTGAAGGGTTGCACATCTTGGGCGTTCCAACGTCCTATCAGGCTTTCTTGCTCGCTGTCAAACATAGAATCCAGATAACAACTCTTGAAGAACATCCAACACTGGATTTGACGATAGACGGAGCAGACCAGATAGACGAAGAGCTGAATCTAATAAAGGGCATGGGCGGAGCTCTTGCACGCGAAAAGATTGTGGCCTCTGCCTCAAAAAGACTCATTATAGTAGCTGATGAAAGCAAGAAAGTCAAGGTTCTAGGAGAAAACAGCCACCCAGTTCCGATCGAGGTGTTGCCCTTTGCAGCGTCGTACGTGATGCGCAAGGCAGGAGATGTCGGCGGAAAACCAGTTCTGAGAGAAGGCGCAAGAAAGGTCGGGCCTGTGATAACTGACAATGGCGACTTCATCATAGACGTAGGTTTCGGGCCTATCCCTAAGCCAGAGAGGTTGGAGCGAGAGTTGAAGGCTATTTCTGGGGTAGTTGAGACAGGGCTTTTCGTCAAGATGGTTCATTCTGTGTATCTTGGAAAGCGCCAAGGCGTGGGGAAACTAGATAGGCGAATCAAATAATAAATTTCTAGAAGCTTTTTCCAAAAATTCTGCTTGTGTTCAGACTTATCTACGGTTCAGGGAGAAAGGGAGGAATTATCCAAAAGACCAGTTTTGATAATGACATTGGAAATACCATCAGTGTGCACAGGAACACATGAAAGACCTGACAAGACATCATGTACCCAAATAACCTTAAATCAAGCAGCGTCAATCAAAATACCCATGAGTGACAAGGCCGGGGTAGCCTAGCCTGGCTAGGGCGCCAGACTCATAATCTGGAGAACAAAGGGGCAAACGCCCATAGTCCAGAGGTCGCGGGCTCGAATCCCGCCCCCGGCACCAACAGAATCCTGCATTAGCTGACGACGGTTATAGTTGTGGCGTCTCTTGTTGATATCTCAAGCTGGTCTCCGAAGCCTCTCTTCACGTAAGCATGCTTTATGAAAACTCTGTTACCTTGCCTCAGATCGCCAGCTGTTTCTGCATGTTTTCGCCAAGCCGAAACCCAAACCGTTCCCGTCTCGTCCTTCAGCTCGAAGGAAGTCACTTTCAAGAGCTCCTCTCTCGACGTCTTAACGTTTCTGAGTATGGGTTTCGTGACAATTTCTCCTTCGACATTAACGCGGTTTAAACCTTCTTTCAAATCGGCTATTCTCTGAACCTCGTTGGCCGACTCGACAGCTTCAACATAAGTGACTGAGTCAACATGAACCTCTGAGCCTTCGCCCAACGCTTTCTTGACCTTCGCGTTCACTATCTGTAACTGAACACCGTTCCTCAGCGTCTTCTCGAGGTCGTCCACCTTTTCATTCCAGGCCACAACGGATATCTCGCCAGTTTCATCAGCCAGAATGAACCGCATGACTTTTCCCGAGCTTGAGTCTTCTCGCTCAAACGTTGACGTGGAAAACAGCTTCTTCACTGTGCCCGCGATGTTTACTTTCCTGTTCTTGTTATCGGCATTCAGTTCTCCAATTTTAGTGGCAAACTTGCTGATAGTAGGATAGTCTTTTGCCTGAACGTCGTTGGGATTGATTTCAACTTCGCCCTTCTCGCCAATGTGCAACTCGACTTTTCCAGCGCGGTCTTCTTTTGTGTATGCTCGGGAAAAGCGGACTATCTGCCCAACCTTGACTTTCCCCGATTCTGTCAGGTCCGTCTTGTCATTCCACAGCACAACTCGCAAGATGCCGCTCTTGTCCGTGATAAGCAGGCTCGCAAACTTCCCGCTCCTGTTTCCGCTGAACGCCCTAGGAGCAAACACTGCAACGACCCGTCCGACGACAGAAACATGGTTCAGGCTCGGAATCAAGTCTCCCAACGAAAGCATGAGCATCGTGGCCTCGCCGTTCGGAATCTCACAGCCAAACTCGCCCGCGATTACCCTCAACAGGGTCTCATCTGAAATAAACCCGCCTGTTCTTCTCTTTTCTTTGTCCAGCCTTTCCAGAACCTGCTCTCTCGTAACCCCTAGACACACTGCAAGTATTTGTCCAACGATGTCTTCGTTCGTCATTTCAGCTCCAACGTCGGTGAAGATGTAAAATGATTAGTGCTATAAGGTTTATTAAAAGCTCTCAGCGACTTTACATGTGCCAGGAGCCTCGCCCACAGATGGATACAGGCACTCTTTGGAGTTTCGGCTTGGCCCTAATCTTCATAGGAACAGTTGTTGTCATAATCGCGGCTCTGCTCTTGTCTCTGTCCAAGGTCAAAGGCAAGGGAGAAACTAGAGGAGGCGGAGCCATCATAATAGGACCTGTCCCCATAATCTTTGGAACGGGTGAAAAATCCATTAAAACGATCTTGATACTTTCGCTGGTGCTCACGATGCTTCTGTTGATGGTGACTGTGGCATTGCACTTCACGTCGAAATGAGTGGAAACCTTATGGCAGTCTCGCAGAAAAGCACAGAGAACGCGTACAACAGCTCAAATGGGCCGCGCGGAATTCTAGTGCTCTTCATCATGGGCATTTTCATCATTGTCCTAGGCGTTGCGGTCTTGATAACCGCTGCAATGCTGTCTGGAAGCGGTTCCGCGAGTTTCGGCGGCTTCATATTCATCGGCCCCATTCCAATAATCATAGGGGCAGGCCCAGAAGCTCCGTGGCTGACGGCGATGGCTGTAATCCTCACAATCATAGGCATTGTAGTGTTTCTGATAATGCGCAGACGGATGGGCAAGCCGAATGGTTAGGACTGATTTTAGGTTGTCTTTTCTTCTTTTCCGTAGATGACGTACAGGAAAATTAGGACTAATACGACGAAGGTTGCTACCATCAAGGAGTATTTTAGTAGTTCGAAGTATGCTCCTACGTCCATTCGGGCAATTCTCCTTTTACCCTTTTTATTCCTAGGTTGGAATATTTAAACAGTAGCTTTTTTCCATTCGTTCATCAACGTGTCGTAGAGTTCGTCGTGCTCCTCTATGCTTTCGTACCACGCCAAAGCGCTGGCTATTTTCTGTGCAATTAGGTGGTAACACAGGTGCACTTCTCTGTCTAGGACGCGGAAGTAGAAGTCGTCGCACATGCAGAATTCTGCTTGTGCCATTATCAGGTAGTCCCGCTCTTTCCCAACGACGATCCACACCGTTCTGCCGCTTGGTTTGAAAGCGTACTTTTTCACGCGGTTTTCTTTCAGTGCTTCGAAGGCTTTTGTGAAGCGTTGGCCGAAGATTTCGTAGAGTCTCGTAAGGTTCTTGCCTGTGAGCTTGTCGTCTGTTTTTGCCTGTTTACATATGTTGGTTAGTATGTTGATTTCCGATTTTTCGTCCATGTGTCTTCAGACTTTCCGAAGAAGGCTTATCGATTTTGAAAAAAAGGCTCGGGGTGTCATTCTATGCTTATCGGTTCGCCTTTCGGCTTCTTTTCATCCCCGATTTTCGGCAGCTTGACTTCTAGGACACCGTTCTTGTACTCTGTTTTTGCGTCTCTCACGTTCACTCTCGCCGGCAACTTGATTTCCTTGTAGTATTTGCGTTGAGGGACGTCAACTGATATCGTCAGTGTGGTTTCTGTTCCGCGCAGCTTTATGTCCCCCTTATCCACTCCTGGCAGCTCGACTACGACGTGGATTTCGCCGTTGGTTTCGATAATGTCTACAAGCGGTTCACGTTCCTCTTTCACCTTGGGCCCTTCGAGGCTGGGTTTGACGTTTCCGAACTCGCTGATTTCCGGTTTCCCATCGGGGCCCACTTTTATGCTGTAGCCGTACACGAACGGGCCAAATTCACGTTTGGTTGTGCCGTCTGGAAGTTTGAGTTCTCTGACGTAGTCTTTGGGGACTTTTGAGGTGAAATCTTTGAATTCTTCTTCCATCATCTTCTCCATTTCGTGGAACATTTTGTCGACTTCTCCGAAGTCCCAGCTTCTGAAGAATGGTGAACGTCTTCTTTTGAACCATTCTGGGTAATCATCGTCTGATGACATTGTTTCACCTTGTTAAGGTGAAGAACCCTTGTGTCTATAAGTTTTTTGCTGATAGCTTCAGCTTAAGGTTTTCAGTTGGCTTAGGGTTCCGAGGAACGTTCCGTCTAGAAGGTAGGTTTCTGCGTTTTCCATGTTGACTGCTTCTGAACGGAGAACTGGGCCGACGATGTCAGTCTTCGGTTGGTCGAGTCTTCTTTCATTCAACGGTCTGCCTCCCAGGAAGTCGTTGAAGGAGGGCATTATGAAGAGCTGCGTGGTTCTTGCATTTATCTTGAAATGTTTTCTGAGTGTTTCTTCAGGGGTCTTTTCAACTTTGATTCTATGTTTCTGCAGCAGAACCTTGGTCAGTGCCGTTGCGTTGCAGTCTGCCTTGACCCAAACTTGCCTCGATATTCTGAATCCTGCGGGGTCGCGAAACGCCACGACCGGGTGCACGTGTCCCATCACCAGCGTCTTGCACCCAAGTAGAGTTGGAGAAGGCCATTGATGCCCGTGGAAGAATCCGATTTCGCCCATTGTTATGCCGGTTGCCGGCTGGATTTTGACGGTTTCGGGCAGTAGTGGTTCGAGGCTTCCGTCGTGGTTGCCGCGGATTACGGATATTTCCTGTACTTGTTTTTTCAGTTCGTTGAAGAAGTCGGGGATGTCGTGCCATTCGCCTATTCCGGCCTTTGCGACGGTGTGTTTTACGTCGCCTAGGATCAGCAGGTTTTGGGGTTTGTAGGTGGTTGTGAGAGCTACTAGCTTCTTCAGAAGTTTTGGGGTTTGGGTTGGGACGTGTATGCCTTTTTCCACGAGGGCCATTTCCCAGCCGATGTGCAGGTCAGCGATTACCATTGTCCGCGTTTTCTGCGTTTTGAGAAGTGCAGCTGGATGCGGGAAAAGGGGGGTTATCATTTCGTTTCCTTTTCTGACTTTATCATGTCGAGCAGGATTCTATGCATCGTGGGGTTGGCGGCTGCTACGAATTCCACTTTCTGTTTTGGATCTAGTTTGACGTTCAGCGGGTTTCCTTCTGGTGTTGTAATTGTTCCGCCTGCCTCTTGTATTATGAGCCAGCCTGCGGCTATGTCTGTGGTGCGTAGTTTTCCGCGGATGTCGATGAAGGCGTCGGTTGTTCCGTCCGCCACGTAGCAGAGTTCGAGTGCGTTGGCTCCTAGGTGGCGTATGTGCTTCGTCCTCTCGACGATGCTCATCAATCGCGTGATTAGTTTTTGGATTTTGAAGGTGTTTATGTCCATGCCGATCACGGCTTCTTCCAGCGACGTGTTTTTTGAAGGTTTCATCTTTTTGTTGTCGCGGCGGGCTCCTTTTCCTTTTTCTGCAGTGTAGGTTTTGTCGTGGAACAGGTCTGTCACAAGCGCCGTGTGGACAGTGTTTAGGGCAGGCTTTGTGGAGACGGCGATTGAGGTTGCGTAGAAGGGTATGCCTCTTGTCAAGTTTGTGGTGCCGTCTATGGGGTCGGTTGTCACGTAGGTTTCGTGTGGGTTTTTGCCGTATTCTCTTGTTCCTGATTCTTCGCTTATGAGGGTGAAAGAAACTCCGTGTTTTTCCAGTGTGCTGGTTATGGCGTTTTCTGCGGCAAGGTCTGTTTGTTTGATCGGGTCGCCGCCTGCGCCTATGCCTAGGTTTGGCTGGGGTTGCTCCAGGGTTTTCAGGAGTGGAGTGATTCGGGTTTGCAGGGTGTTTTTGCATTCGGTGAGGATTTGAAGCCAGGTGGTTTGTGGAGGCATTGCAGGCTTTCCTCTTTGTTCTGTACTAGTGTTTTGGTTGTTTGATAAATGCTGTGCTGAAAAAGGGAGATTGTTCGGAAGGCTAGGGTTGGTGCTGGTACAGGGTGTTCTGGTCTACTATCGTGAGAATTGGTTGGGGTTTTCGAGTGAGCATCATCGGTCTTGCGAGGATTCCTGCTGTTCGCGCGAGTTCTTTGATGGTGGCAACGTTTGTTATCGTGGTTTCCAGTGTGGTTTTGGGCGGTTCTTGGGCTTCGATGATCAAGTCTTTGTAGGGAGCTACAATTTTCTCCAGCGGTGGCTTTTCAGGGGTTGGTTTGGCTTTTCGGTAGAAGTATGCGGAGAAGAACAGCGCGTGCTGAAGATGAAAAAGGGTGGAGTTGAAGTAAGCATCGAGTTTTGCAGACTATGCAACCTGTTCGACCCAAGCCTCGAAATAATATGCATCGTCCAATGGTGCGCTGCCCTCAAAATAGTATTGGAACCAAGTCAAAACATTGTAGCCTGGTCCTACATCGAACCCGTCAGCAGGACCGTAAGAGCCTACAAGCATGTCTCTGCCACCAACAGTTTCCGGCGTCAATGGTAGATCGTGCCATGCTGAGCCGTCAGAGTATTGCAATTTCATGTCATTCGCGGTAAGACTTACATTTGTACGTATCTGGAATTTCACAATAACATGATATGTTGCGGCTCCTGTATTCTTCAGTCCGATTTGTGTCTGATACCATTGTCCTCTATAAAGATCTCCGCTTGGTGTATTCTCTTGCCACCACAACACAAGATTGGTTCCGGATTCTTGGACAGTCCATGACGTTGAAAGTGTGTTGCTAAGTTGCATACCCGCATAAACTCCGACTGCGAGTGTTGCCATTAAAACAGCTGCTAACATCACGACCTTCTTTTTTCCCAACATTTGTTCTCGCTCCTCCTTTCTCCATTTTGGGTATCTTTAAGCGTGCCCCTCACTCGGCACGGGTTAGACCGGCCTAACCTGTTTTTGAAGAAGCTGCCGGCAGTTGCCTAACCAATTCCACCATATGGTATCCAAACTCATATAAATCTGGGTGAAACAGACGACCAGAAGAAAGTTCTGTACCATTAGTCCAGTATGACAGTCCCCATGACTATATAAGCAACGTCCAACACGCACTAAATACTAACCGAGGAGAAAGGTATTGTCCGCAAAACTAGAAAAACTCCTGAACATTTTAAGCGACAACGTGTGGCACAACACGGACCAAATCGCATCAGCCCTCGAAATCCCACACGACAAGCTTCAACAAATAATCACTTTTCTAGCACAATCAGACTTGATACAGCACAACTCCGCCACAAATCAAATAAAAATAAACCAAAACTGGAAAACGCTCCTGACAGATCAAAAGGAAATCCAGCCTGAAGCCACCGCCCTCGGCACAATAATACTCCCGCCACAGCAAACGCTCGTAATCCAATGCACGCGCATAACAAACCTGACAGATGCAAGCCTCGAACTGGAAATCCGTATGGACAACAGAATCCGCGAAATAGTCATAAACAAAGTCAAATAGGCTAGAAAAGCCTCTCCTTCTTCGAACCCAAAATTCGATCTATATAGGTGGTCAAAACACTTCCGAGCAGCTAGGAGGTCAAGCCATGCCGAAAACACCTTTCACAAAACCCAATAAGTCGTTTCTGCCAAGCTATGAAAGGGAATAATAAGTCATGAATGATATCAGAGTCTAGGCTGGGGATGTCCCCCGCAGACTCCCTCTCTTCTTCAGGGAAAGTGAAAAATAGAGGAGGATAATGAAGAGCAGGGCTATAATTCGGGTGGCTGCTTCTTAAGATCGAAACATATTGGGCAGTATCTGCCTGTGGCGTCAGTTTTGGCACACGAGCCACAAATCAGCTTGTCGCAATGATCACAAAGCTCTTCTCCGGATGTGGGTTTTCCGCAGAGCTCGCATGGTTGCTCCACGATTTCTATCGTAATTATTGCTTTGGCTTTATGTTCATTGTCGATTCCAATGGCTTTTGCCAGATCTGCGAGGTAAAAAATCTTTTGCTTCTATCCATTCGATTTTATGATCGTTGATTGACATCGTATTGCAAGACAAGGTCGCTGTTGCCGAGATCCTCCGTTTCTTTTCAGGTATCACGTCGTTCTTGCTCCGATTCAGAAGATTTGTACAATATGGCCGGTCCCCTCATTTTACCTTTAGTATGAATTGCCGAGAAAATCTGTGTGGAGTGAAAACTCAGGCGCGTATTGCGTGTCCTGGGACAGTCGAGAGCAGGTTCTCTAGGTGTTTCTGATGGTTGTATTCCCAAATGTTGCCTCTGAAGAATTCATAAGA
>Ga0315285_10003769_pt1 | contig 15781 bp, 8 predicted proteins | sample YL17G09_36_MG_FD_203698 | JGI IMG/M metagenome (GOLD analysis project Ga0315285, IMG submission 203698) | Sediment microbial communities from Yellowstone Lake, YNP, Wyoming, USA - YL17G09_36 | ecosystem: Environmental > Aquatic > Freshwater > Lake > Sediment | place: USA: Wyoming | collected...
GTGGACACTACCGCGGGGAGAGAGGAAACTCACCGGCAACTGGAGGAGGTCTGGCGGCAACTCGGCCTCTGAGTCGGTGGGACGCAGTCCAACTCTTGCTTTACAGGCGGCAGTGGCCTGTGGTAGAATCCGGCGCCAAGCGCGGGGGCTCGCGCTGCTTGCCCTGAGCGGAGCCGAAGGGCCCGTTTCAGGCGGGCTGGGGTCAACCGGGTCGGGGGTAGGGCCTGCGCCCGATGGGTGTGGGTCAGGTTGAGCGACGATCGCGCGAAGTCAAGGAGGCGACCGATCATGCGCACCTTCTCACAGGGGCAGGTAGCACGAGCCGTTGCGCACATCCTCACCGTGGCGTTCTGCTGGTCAATCGCATTGACAGGCCTGGCCGGCCTCCCCGCAGGCGCGCAGGTTGCCACCAGCCCCAGCTACAGTGGGTCCAGCGCAGGCACTACCTTCAGCTCGACTGGCGGGGCCGCCGGGCAGACCGTCGCGGTGCTCCCCTTCGAGAACAGAACCGGCTATCGCCCCGATACCTTCGGCCAGGAGGCGAGCGATGCCGTGGCGACCGAGCTGCGCGACCGGCTGATGCTCACTGTCTGGCCCAAGGCCGATGTTGAACTGCAGCTAAGGGACCTCGGGTACAAGCCTCCCTTCACTGACGCCGAACTGGTGAGACTCGCCACCGAGCTGGAGGTGGTGCTGTTGATCACCGGGCAGGTGCGGCGGGCCCGCATCGTGCTGGGTCGCGAGGGCCGCTACGCCGAGGTGGAGCTGGCCGCGCTCCTCTTCGACCGGATGGCCCAGACCACCGTCAACGGCGCGGTGGTGGCCGCCCGCAGCCCCAGCTCGACAGAGGCCAGTGACGACACACTGATGTCCCGGGCGCTCCAGCAGGCCGCCTTCGACGCGGTCCAGCAGATGAGGACGCGCCCGTCAGTCACGGCCATGGTCCTCTGGGCGCGGGGCAACACCGTCTTCCTGAACGTGGGCGGCCGCGCCGGGCTGGAAAACGGGATGAGGATGGTGGCGATCCGGGGCGGCCAGCGCATCGGCATGGTGGAGATCACCGAGGCCAACCCTATCGGCTCCTATGCCCGCCCTATCGGGGGAGCTCCGCTGCGCACGGGAGATCAACTGCGCGCGATCTACGAGATGCCCACCAAGATCGGCGCGCCCTCCGCCGCCAGGCTGTCGGCCCAGAAGAAGAACATGACCACCTTCGTGCTCGCCGCGGCGGCCCTGCTCGGCCTCGGTGAGCTCGGCTCCACCGCCCGGCTCCTGGAACAAGGCAACATCGCGGCCCCGGGCTTCGCGGCCAGCAACCTTGCCAACGGCGACGAGTTCGGCTACTCCGTCGCCATCGGCTCTCCCGTCGTCCTGGTCACCTGGGACCAGTACAGCGGCACAGAGAAGAACCGCATTGGGGCCTACGAGGTTGTGCGCGCTGGCGGGATCCTCGCGGAGATCATGGATGTGATCCTGCAAGACGAGATCCAGGCACAGAACCACTACGTAGACACAGGCGGGCCAGGCAACGTGGTGGTGACAGTCACCCTCACCGTCAACGCGGATGGGACCTTTGGCTATAGCCGGACCAGCGACACGTTCACCGACCCCCCCGCCACGGGCATTACCATCACGCCCACCCAGATAACGTGGGTATTCATCCCGCTGCCACTGTTCCCGGGCCTGCCGTATACCTACCGGTTGAGGCCCTGGACTATCATCCAGGTTCAGCTCTCCCCTGGCGTGTACCAGTGGCAGTTTGACACCAACCCCGTGTACTCGTCGTCCTCCCAGAACTACCTGACCGCGGTGGCCCCGCCCTTCGCCGCCGGCGTGTTCATCGACGGCACGCTGGCCACGTTCCAGTTCTACAACCCGATCGGCGCGGATGAGGCGATCATCCAGATCGCCAGGGACCCGTACAACGACTTCGCGCCCGCCAACATCTACCAGCAGAACATCCCAGGCACGTGGACCTCAGGCGCCCTGTTCGGCGTTCAGACCGTGCAGGTGGATCTGAACGCGCTAGCCAGTCTGCCGGGAAGCCCTACCATCCTATGGTGGCGGGTCGGCGCCCGGAATCGCCAGGATGCGGTCGCACCTCGCCCCTATCCTCTGACGCGGACCAATGATTACGGCTGGGTCTTCTCGGAGCGGCAGAGGCTGATCCTGTTCGCGTCGGCGAGCCGCGCCTCACTGATCCACAAGCAGCGCGAAGCGATCAGGATGAACGCGGTCGGCCGGTCGAGAGACTCGCATGGCGGCGTGCCGCCCGATCGGCCGGGCCGGGTGACCGGCGATCGGCGCGTCCGTCCGCATTAGCGCACTCCGCTGCCCAAGGTGGGGCAGGTCTGAAACCTGCCCCACCGCAGCGTCTTGCGTGAGTTCGATGGCCAACAGGCGCACAGCCTCTCCTTGGATGTTCTTGCTTGCGGGCGCGTTTGCGCTTGTCGCTGGCGCCGTCTGGGCAGCGGCCGCCGGCTACAGCATGCGGCTCCGCGCCGACCCCGACCGCGTCCCCGCAGATGGCAAGAGCCCGATCGTGGTGCTGGCGGAGGTGGTGGATGCGCTGGGGCGCCCCGCTCCGGATGGCACCGTCGTTCATTTCAGCACCACACTGGGCACTGTCACCTCCCCCGTGCAGACCATAGGCGGCCTCGCCCAGACGGTCGTCACCGCGCCCACAGTGGCCGGGACCGCGCTCGTGTCGGCGATCGTGGCGGGCTCGCGGCAGAGCGTCCAGATCGAGTTCCTGGCCGAACCCGGGAGCGCGTCGCCCGGCGCTCGCCTGATCGAGCTGGAGGCGGATGAGGTCGCCTACAGCGCCGACAAGCGAGTCTTTGTCGCCACCTGGCAGGCCGACCTGAAGTGCCAGGCGATGGAGATCCGCGCGGACGGCATCCAGTATGACATGGGCCTGAACGTGGTCTGCGCACAGGGCGACGTCACCCTCTGCGCAGGCGGCCGCACTCTCACTGCGGACGCGCTCCGGTACGAGCTGCTGACCATGCGAGGGCAGTTGGTGCGGCTCTCGGACCCTCCCGAGCGACTGCTCGTCGAGGGGGGCAAGCTCGAGACCCGGCCGGACAAGTCCGAGGACCCCCTGTGGGAGCCCTTCCGGACCGGCGACACCCGCACCTGGGTGAAGGCGCGGCGGGCGGTGATCAGCCCGGGCGAGAAGATCATCCTGGACCACGCCACCTTCTATGTGAATGACACCCGCGTGATGAGCCTGCGCCGGCACGTCCTGGATCCCAGGTCCGGCGGCGCCGTTTTCGGCCAGGCGCTCGCGTTCAACTCGGCCTCCGGGGTCATGCTCGACTTGCCCATGTACTACCGCGCCAGCGCCAACCACCTGGGATCGCTTCACCTGACTCGGAACCGGTCCTTGGGCGGCGACCAGATCGGCACGGGATGGTCGTTGGGCCTGCGAGAGGAGTACACCCGCACGGGTCACACTGATGGGGCCTTCGAGCTGGACGACGTGCTGCACCCTGACCGGGGCATGAGGTGGGAGCACCGGACTCAGCTCGGCGGCGGGTTGAACATGAGCACGGAAGCGAGCACCCTGCGCTTCGACCAGGACAGCCCGGCGCTGCGCTCGAAGAGTGTGAGCTTCTTTCGCCCGCTCGGGGCCGGCCGGCTTTCCCTGTTGCTCTCGAACAGCGATTTCGGGACCTCCGCGCAGTCGCTCGACGGCCTCGACTACCGGTTCCCCGGCCGTCGCGTGAAGGGTGCCCTGTGGGTGACGCCGGCGCTCTATCTCCGCCATTCCTCCCTGCGCACCGAAACCCAGCAGGTGATACTCGATCCCGATACCGGCGAGCCCCTGGAGATCACAGAAGAGAACGCGGGCCGGGCAACCATCTCCGGGCTGGATCTCAACTTCAGCCTGCCGGCCCGGGATCTGGGTCACCGGCTGCGCCTCAACGCCGGTCTCACCACCGGTTATGCTCGGAACCTGGCGGGTGGGGGCGGTGGCTCCTTCGACGGTCGCCTGATGCTTGACCGGCGGTTCGGGACGGACAGCTTCCTCGGCCTCGGCCTCACCTACTCGGGCATCGGCCCGGTGGCGCGGACCTCGTTGTTCCGGCCCAGCCGAGGGCTGCTGAGCTTGGCCGGCGAGTCCACGCTGCTCGGGAGCCGGGTGCGCATGAACGTGTCGCGCTCTCTCGACGGAGAGCGAGGGTTCGGCTCGGTCGGCCTGACGAGGCCTCTGCCGTTCGGCACCGACCAGCTTGGTCACCCCCTCTGGGACCTGGACCTGAGCACCATCTTCTCCCACTTCGACGAGTACCGCGCCTCCAACACCCGGCTGGCGCTGGGCCGTCTGATTGGACACTACGAGCTGGCCCTCTGCTGGTCGCCACAGGGAGTGAGCTACCTCAGCGGGCGCCCCTGGGTCAGCCCCTACGGGTACGGCTACACCTACTCCGGCGGCCGGCATCTCTGGATCGAGTTCGCCTCCCGGTAGGGCAGGTCCGCGACCTGCCCGCGGTGGCCCCGCCGACGGCCCCCGAGAAAAGAGAGCTTCTCGGGCGGCGGCGGGGTGTATAATGGCCCCTTGGAGCGAACCGTGGCCCCGCAGTTCGAGCTTATCTCCGATCTTCAGCCGAAGGGCGATCAGCCGGAAGCCATCGAGGCGCTGGCCGAAGGGGTGCTGGGCGGCCTCAAGCGTCAGACGCTGCTAGGTGTCACCGGGTCAGGGAAGACCTTCACCATCGCGCAGGTGATCGCGCGGGCGCAGCGCCCGACCCTGGTGATCGTCCATAACAAGACCCTCGCTGCGCAGCTCTGCGGCGAGTTCCGGGAGTTCTTCCCGCGCAACGCGGTGGCGTACTTCGTCAGCTACTACGACTACTACCAGCCCGAGGCCTATCTGCCGCAGACCGACACCTATATCGAGAAGGACTCCTCGATCAACGAGGAGATAGACCGGCTGCGCCACTACGCCACCCAGGCTCTGTTCGAGCGCCGCGATGTGATCGTGGTGGCGAGCGTGTCCTGCATCTACGGGCTCGGCTCCCCCCAGGAGTACGAGCGGTTCACCTTCCGGGTGGAGAGGGGCGCGAGCTATGACCGGGATCGGCTGCTGAGGCGGCTGGTGGATATGCAGTTCAAGCGCAATGATGTGAACCTGATCCGGGGCACGTTCCGGGTGCGGGGCGATGTGCTGGAGGTCTACCCCGTGGATGAGGAGAGAATCACCCGGGTCGAGATGTTTGGGGATGAGGTGGAGCGGATCCTTTGGATCGACCCGCTCACGGGCGAGGTCACTGAGGAGCGCAATGCCGCCATGGTCTTCCCGGCGACCCATTACATGTCAGGAATCGAACAGCAAGAGCGGGCGATCGCCTCGATCGAGGCGGAGCTGGAGGACCGGCTGCGCTACTTCCGGGAGCATGGACTGCTGCTGGAGGCGCAGCGGCTGGAGCAGCGCACGCGCTACGACCTCGAGATGATCCGGGAGATCGGCTACTGCCAGGGGATCGAGAACTACAGCCGGCACTTCGATGGCCGTGACCCCGGGCAGCCGCCCTACACCTTGCTCGACTACTTCCCGGAGGATTTCCTGCTGGTGGTGGACGAGAGTCACCAGACCGTTCCCCAGATCGCCGGACAGCAGGCGGGCGACCGGTCGCGCAAGGACAGTCTGGTGCAGTACGGGTTCCGCCTGCCCTCGGCCTATGACAACCGGCCCTTGACCTTCCAGGAGTGGGAAGAGCGGGTCGGGCAGATCATCTTCACCTCGGCGACGCCAGGGCCGTATGAGCTGCGCGTTTCCCAGCGCGTGGTCGAGCAGATCATCCGGCCCACCGGCCTGGTGGATCCAGAGGTGATCGTGAAGCCGACCCAGGGCCAGATTGACGACCTGATCGGGGAGATCAAGGCCCGGGTCAGCCGCGGCGAGCGGGTGCTCGTCACCACGCTCACGAAGAAGATGGCCGAGGATTTGGCCGAGTACCTGGCGGACGTTGACATCAAGGTCCACTACCTTCACTCCGAGATTCAGACGCTGGTGCGAACCGAGATCCTGCGGGATCTCCGGCTCGGCGTATACGATGTCGTGGTGGGGATCAACCTCCTGCGGGAAGGCCTCGATCTTCCCGAGGTGAGCCTGGTGGCGATTCTCGACGCGGACAAAGAGGGCTTCCTGCGCTCGGAGATCGCGCTCATCCAGACCATCGGCCGCGCGGCCAGGCACGTCCTGGGCCAGGTGATCATGTACGCCGACCAGATGACTGACTCGATGCGCCGGGCGATTGACGAGACCAACCGGCGCCGCCTGCGGCAGGTCGAGTACAACCAGGAGCACGGCATCACGCCTGAGTCGGTGCGGAAGGGGATCCGCGACCTGCTGGTGGAGACGGTGGCGGAGGAGCCGGCCATCTACAGCGCCGGCGAGGGCCCCCCGGAGGAGCAGTTGCCGAACCTGCTGGCCGAGCTGGAGCACGATATGCGGCTGGCCGCCCAGGAGCTGCGGTTCGAAGAGGCGGCCCAGATCCGAGACCGCATGCGCGCCCTCCAGGGCGGGGTGGCGCCGGCGCCGAAGCCGTATCGCCGGCCGGCGCGAGGGGCGAGGCGGAAGCGATAGGGCGCATCGAACCGCAGAGGCGCTGAGACGCGGAGTGGATCCGTGAATGAGAACTACCTTACCGACCAGGTGCTCGGTGCCGCCATCGAAGTCCATCGTGTCCTGGGTCCGGGGCTGCTGGAAAGCGTCTACGAGGAGTGTCTGGCGGTCGAACTGGGGCTGCGCGAGGTAGCTTTCGAGCGCCAGAAGGAAGTTGGCCTGACGTACAAAGGACACAACATCGCGCCCAACCTGCGCATAGACCTGCTGGTCGGGGATGCAGTGGTCGTCGAACTGAAGACGGCAGACGAACTGGCTCCGGTCCACGAGGCGCAGCTTCTGACCTACCTGAGGCTTACCGGCTGTCGCGTAGGCCTTCTCATCAACTTCAACGTATCGGTTCTCAAGAAGGGCATCCGGCGTATGGTGCATCAGTTCGATGACTCTGCGTCTCCGCGTCTCAGCGGTTAGGTCGTCGCATGCCCACTGACAAGATCATCGTCCGCGGTGCGCGGCAACACAACCTGAAGAACATCACGGTCGAGATCCCCAGGGACAAGCTGGTGGTCATCACCGGCCTGTCCGGGTCGGGGAAGTCTTCACTCGCCTTCGACACCATCTACGCCGAGGGGCAGCGGCGTTACGTCGAGTCGCTCTCCGCCTACGCCCGGCAGTTCCTCGGCGAGATGGACAAGCCGGACGTGGATTTCATTGACGGTCTCTCCCCCGCGGTCTCGATTGACCAGAAGTCCACCACCCGCAACCCGCGCTCGACCGTCGCGACGGTGACAGAGATCTACGACCACATGCGGCTGCTCTGGGCGCGCATCGGCCAGCCCCATTGCCCGCAGTGCGGCCGGCCCATCGTCCAACAGACCGCGGAGCAGATCGTGGACCAGGTGCTGGCCCTGCCGGATGGGACGCGTGTGCTCATCCTGGGCCCGGTCGTCAAAGGGCGGAAGGGGGAATACCGGCAGATCTTCGAGGACATCCGGCGCCAGGGCTTCGCCCGGGTGCGTGTCGACGGGGACGTGGTCGAGCTTTCCGAAGCGGGAGGGCTGCGGCTGGCGCGCTACAAGCAGCACAGCATCGAAGTCGTGGTGGACCGCATCGTGGTTCGCCCCGCGGCCCGCAAGCGCCTGGCCGATTCCATGGAGCTGGCGCTGCGAGTGGGCACGGGAGTCGCCCTGGTCCAGGTGGTGGATGGGGAACAGATGCAGTTCAGCGAGCGCTTCGCTTGCCTCTACTGCCAGCGCAGCTTCGAGGAACTCCAGCCTCGCATGTTCTCGTTCAACACCCCGTATGGCGCTTGCCCCGAGTGCACGGGTCTGGGTACCAGCCACGAGCTGGACGAGTCATTGATCATCCCGGACCCGCGGCTCACCATCAACCAGGGCGCGCTGCTCCCGTGGCGCAGCCTCGGCTCGCAATATCACAAGGCCCTGCTCCGCGCGGTCTGCGATCACTTCGGCATTGACCTGGATACGCCCGTCGAGAGGCTGGCGAAGCAGAAGCTGGACGTTCTGCTCCACGGCTCCGATGAGCCGGTGCGGGTCCGGTTCCGGGGCCGGGGTGGCCGGCTGCGAGTGTACGACACCCGGTTCCGCGGCATCCTCTACTACCTCCAGCAGGAGTACGAGGAAGGCGAGTCGGACAGCGCGCGGGGCTATCTCGGCGCGTTCACCGCGGTGAAGCCCTGTCCGGCCTGCAAGGGTCAGCGGCTCAAGCCTGAGAGCCTGGCCGTCACCATCGGCGAGAGGAACATCGCCCAGGTGGCCGCGCTCTCCATTCGCCAGGCGATGGGGTTCTTCGACTCACTCGACCTCACTCCAAAGCAGCATCAGATCGGGCGGCAGGTTCTGAAGGAGATCCGGACTCGCCTCGGCTTCCTGCTCAACGTCGGCCTCGATTACCTGACCCTCGACCGCGCCGCCGCGACGCTGGCGGGAGGGGAAGCGCAGCGCATCCGCCTGGCGACCCAGATCGGCTCCGGGCTGGTGGGTGTGCTCTACATCCTGGACGAGCCCAGCATCGGCCTGCATCAGCGCGACAACCGGCGACTGCTCAGCACCTTGCGCAGCCTTCGCGATCTCGGCAACACCATGATCGTGGTCGAGCACGATGAGGAGACTATCCGCACCGCCGACTGGATCATTGACATAGGCCCGGGCGCGGGGGGGCATGGAGGCGAGATCGTCGTCGTGGGCACGGTGGAGGACGTGTGCGCGTCACCGCGCTCGATCACGGGTGACTACTTGGCAGGCCGCCGCGCCATCCCGATTCCGGCCCGGCGCAGCAATAACGGCGACTTCCTGACTGTCAAGGGCGCGCGTCACCACAATCTCAAGCGGATTGATGTCCGCATCCCGCTCGGCCTCTTCACCTGCCTGACCGGGGTGTCCGGATCGGGGAAGTCCACCCTGATGGAGGACATCCTCTACCGGCGATTGGCCAACCGGCTCCACGGCGCCCGCACCGTATGGGGCCCGCATGACGACATCCTCGGAGTCGAGCACATAGACAAGGTGATTGACATTGACCAGTCGCCCATCGGCCGCACGCCGCGCTCCAACCCGGCGACCTATACGGGCGTCTTCACCAGGATCAGGGAGCTCTTCTCCCAGACGCCGGAGGCGCGCGTGCGGGGCTACCAGCCTGGCCGTTTCTCCTTCAACGTGCGGGGCGGCCGCTGCGAGGCCTGCAAGGGCGACGGGATCATCACCATCGAAATGCAGTTCCTGCCAGACGTGTACGTGCCGTGCGAGGTATGCCGCGGCGCGCGCTACAATCGCGAGACGCTGGAAGTGGCCTACAAGGGCAAGTCCATCGCCGAGGTGCTCGGCATGACGGTCGAAGAAGCGTGCGAGTTCTTCAGGAACATCCCCGCCATCGCGCGCAAGCTTCAGACCATACACGATGTGGGCCTCGACTACATCCAACTCGGCCAACCTGCCACCACGTTATCGGGAGGCGAGGCGCAGCGGGTGAAGCTGGCCTCCGAGCTGTCCCGGCGCGATACCGGCCGGACGCTCTATCTCCTCGATGAGCCGACCACCGGGCTGCACTTCGCCGACATCCAGAAGCTCCTCGAAGTGCTCCATCGGCTGACCGCGGCCGGCAACACGGTGCTGGTGATCGAGCACAACCCCGAGGTCATCAAGTGTGCGGACTACCTCATTGACCTCGGGCCGGAAGGCGGGGACGAGGGTGGGTACATCGTCGCCGAAGGCACGCCTGAGGAAGTGGCCCAGGTCAAGGAATCCTACACCGGGCAGATGCTGCGGCACGTGCTCGCCCGCAAGATTGGCAGAGAACCCAGATCACGCCCGCCTGGGCGAGTCGCCGTGCCGGCTGGATAGGGTGAACGGGGCGGCGCGATGACACCCAGGCGAACGAAAGAAAGCGCCGCGCCGACGGCCTCCCTCCTGTTGGTCAACGGCCGCATTCTTACCATGGCCGGCGGAAGCGCGGGGGCGCTGGCCGTGCGTGGTGACCGGATCCTGGCCGTGGGCCGGGAGCGCGACCTGTTGGCCCTCCGGGGGCCGAAGACGGCGGTGGTGGACCTCCGGGGCCGGCTGGCCCTGCCCGGCTTCACCGATAGCCACGTCCACCTGCGTCCACTGGGCAGGACGCTCTCCCAGGTGAACCTCGTCTCCGCGCGGACCCTCGCGGCTGCGCTCCGGCGTGTCGCTGCTCGCACCCGGCGCACGCCAAAGGGCCACTGGGTCACCGGCGCAGGTTTCGACAAGAACCGGTGGGGAGAAGCCTTCCCTGACCGGCGTGACCTCGATCGCGTCGCTCCCGGTCACCCTGTGATCCTGCGCTCCCGCGACGGCCACTCGGTGTGGGTCAACTCGCTGGCCCTGCGGAAGTGCCGCATCAGCCGGGAGACCAAGTCTCCTCCTGGCGGCGTCATCGTCCGCGACGCGGCCGGTGAGCCGACTGGGATCCTCCAGGAACGCGCGATCGCGCTGATCCACGGCTGCCCGGAGTCGGACGCGGGCGGGCGCGGCGCGGGCGATCTGCGCGCCGCCTTTCGCTCTCTGTTGCGACACGGCATCACATCGGTGCATGCGATGGAGGAGAGCGAGACCTTTGGCGATCTCGAGCGCTTGAAGGAGACTGGCAGACTGCCGCTGCGCGTCACCATTTACCGCCCGGCCGCCGACCTCGACACGCTGATCGGGGCCGGGATCCGCAGCGGATTCGGCGATGAGTGGCTGCGCATTGGCGGAGTCAAGCTGCTGGTGGATGGCTCCCTGGGGAGCCAGACCGCCTGGCTCTTCGACCCCTATGAGGGCTCGCGCAAGGCCCGCGGGGTTCCGGTGCTCTATGGCAGGGACCTGCGCGACGTGGTGCATCGCGCCGCTGAGGCCGGCCTCGCCTGTGCCATACACGCCATCGGCGACCGCGCCAATGCTGAAGCTCTCGACGCACTCGAGCGCGTGCGCGCCATCCCCACACCCCTGCCTCATCGCATCGAGCACGCACAGCTCTTGCGCGCCTCCGACATCCCGCGCTTCGCAGCGTCGCGGATCGTCGCCTCCATGCAGCCCTGCCACATTCCCGGCGACATTGACGCGGCCGAGCGGTACTGGGGCAAGCGGAGCCGTTGGGCCTACCCGGTGCGCTCTCTCCTCCGAACCGGCGCCAGCGTGATCTTCGGCTCCGACGCACCGGTGGAGGCGGCGGACGTGATGTTCGGTCTATGCGCGGCCGTTCGCAGGCAGACCCGCGATGGCCGTCCGCCAGCCGGCTGGTACCGCCGCGAGGAAGGCGTGGGTCGTCTCGCCGCCCTGCGCGCCTACACGGTGGAGCCAGCGAGGGCGACCGCGGAGGCCGGGCTCAAAGGCAAGTTGCTCCCGGGCTACCTCGCCGACATCGTGGTGCTCTCCGAAGACGTCCTGCACATCCCCCTTCGCAATCTGATCAGGCCACGCGTCGCCCTCGTGCTCGTCGGGGGCCGGATACGGCTCCGACGGCGCAGTGACTAGCGGCACCCCAGCCGTCACTCGAGCCAGGGCAGGCGGGCGATCTGCTGGACGGTCTCCCCCAGTAGTGCTAGACTCTGCTGAGTCCGGTCGTCACTGCCAGTAGGCCGCGCCCGAGATCGGCTCTGCGCGCGGGATTGGGTGCCGCAGTGTATGGGCTAGAGCTGCTGCTGGGACTGCTCTTGATCGGGGCAGTGGTCGCATTGCCCGTCTACGTTCTACTTCGTCTTGCCTACCTGAGTCGGGCAGTACGAGAGCTCAAGACCGACCTCGACCACCTGCGCAGAGCGACCCCCAAACCAGCAGCGGAGCCGACGCCGGCCGCCCCGCCTCAGCCGGTCATGCCAGCCGCGCGCGCGACCCCGACGCCTCCTCCGGTCACGCCTCTGCCTACCGTGCCGCGCCCTCTGGCAGTTCCCCCTCCCCCTCGCGTTCCGCCGCCCCCGCCGATCCCCGCGGCGCCGGCCGGCGCTCGTCCGGACCTGGAGTCCGTCCTCGGTGCTAACTGGCTTTCGAAGCTTGGCATCGCCGCCATCATCCTGGCCGCGGCCTTCTTCTTGAAGTATGCTTTCGAGTCGGGATGGATCGGCCCAACAGCGCGCATCGCGATCGGCCTCATCGCCTCCGGCGCCCTGCTCGCGGCCGGCCAGATCCTGCTTGTGCGAGAGCGATACCGGGCCTACGCCCAGGTCCTCGCCTCCGGCGGCATCGTGATCTTCTTCCTCTCCATCTACGCGGCCTTCAACTTCTACCACCTCATCGGCTTCACCGAGGCCTTCGCCGCCCTGGCCATCGGCGCGGTTGCCGCCTCCGCACTCGCGCTTGCCAACAGCACTCAAGCGGTGGCCTTGATCTGCCTCTTGGGCGCGTTCCTCACCCCTGTCCTCATCCGCAGGGAAGCCATCGGGATCATGCCGTCAGGTGACCTGCTCCGCTTGTACGCCTACCTGGTCGCGCTCAACGTATGGAGCGCGGTGCTTGTCCGGGCCAGATCCTGGTCCGCGGTCAACTGGCTCAGCTTCGGCGCCACCTGGATCCTCTTCTTCAGCGCGGGGCCGCTTGGCGGGCCTAGCTATTTCAGGACAGAGCTCTTCGCGGCGATCTACCTCCTCTTCGCCTGCCACGGTGGTATCACCACCGCCCGCGTTGAAGTCCGCAGAGGGCCGGAGTGGGAGTTCTCGGGGGTCGCTCTGATCGTCCTCGGGGCAGTCGTATTCTGCATTGCCAGCATCGCGATCCTGAGTGGCATAGACTGCTTAGGCCTGCCCGCTTTCTCTCTCGCCGGCATAGCCATCGCTTGCCTGCTGGCCGGACTCGCGGTCGCCTACCCGCGCCTCGCCAACCTCGAAGGATTGGGCCCCGCGGTGTTCCGTTATCTCTCCGGCGCGGCGCTGGTCCTGCTAGTCGCGCTCTCGGTGGTGGGATCGCCACCCGTGCCCTCGGCCCGCGCCTCGGTCGCCTTCGGTTTCGGAATCTTGATCTACCTCGTCTTCATGACGGTGGCCCTGCATATGCGGCAGCGTCCAGGGGGCGATGCCCCGGCCGCTACTCTGCTGGCCGCCAATGCTCTCACGCACGTCGTGCTCAGTTTCCATGCCCTGGCGCCGATCAGGATCTGGGGCGTCAGCGCCGCCGCGCTCTGGCTGCCCATAGCCGCCTGGCTTAGCCTCGGTGTGTTCTGGCTTGCGGCTCGCCGGCGTCTGGCACAGCAGGACTTCCTGACCGTTGCCGCGCTTGTCGCCCTGGTCTTGCCCGCGTTTGGCTTGGGCGTGGTCACTGCCACTGAATACGGCCGTCCGTACATGACGGCGACACTGGTGCTCCTCGCTGAATTCTTGCTGCTCTCCATGACCTGGCTCGGGCTGCGCCGCGCCACCCGCCTGCCGGATGTGCGGGGAGATCTGTTCTCTGCCTTCGGTAACGCTGCGATCTTCTTCGCCTTGCTGGCCGGGGTCGCGCGGCTTCACGCCTATCAGGGCCTGGTGATGCTCTGCGGCTACGCGGTGGCCCTTGCGATCTACCACGCGGTGGTCGGCGCCCTGGTGCTCACCCGGGAGGACGATGACCCGCTCATCCGCCTGGCCTATCTGGGGCTGGCGCTGACGTTCGTCACCATCGCTCTTCCTCTCCAACTCAGAGCCAGCTATATCACCGTCGCCTGGGCCGCTGAAAGCGCGATCCTGGTGTGGACCGGCCTTTCTGTGCGGGAGGAGAGGGCCCGCTGGTACGGGCTGGTTCTGCTGTTCATCACTCTCGACAAGGCTCTGTTCATAGACCTGGCCAGAGCCCCCGCGCACTTCACGTTCCTGCTCAATACTCGCATGCTCGCCGGCGCAGCAGCGATCGCGGCCTGTTCAGTAAGCTCCTGGCTCATGTGGCGGGATCGGGAGCGCATCCAGAGGTGGGAGCGCGCTATCCCAGGTGCGCTGCTGCTGGCCGCCAACGTGTGCCTGCTCCTGTTCGTGAGCCTCGATCTCTGGGAACATCTGGGAAGGACACTGGGAAGCGACTACCGTGGCTACGCGCAGCAACTTGCGCTGTCCATCTTCTGGAGTGCCTACGGGTTCATCGCCATCACCATCGGCATCTGGCGGCGCGCCCGGCTCGTCCGCCTCTCCGCCATGGCCCTGCTGGGCGTCGCCATCCTCAAGGTCTTCCTCTTCGACCTCAGCTTCCTGTCCCTGCCCTATCGCATCCTGTCCTTCCTGGGCCTGGGCATCATCCTGATGCTCGTCAGCCTGCTCTACATTCGTTTCCGGGAGCGCCTGGCATGAGAAGGCCATACCAGTTGGTCTGCGCCCTCATCGCGCTTGCGGCTACGCCGGCGGGGATCGGCGTCCCTGTGCTGCCGGCGTACGGCGACCTGCCGCAGGGACGCTGGCGCATTGCGCGGCCCATCGTGCTGCCACAGATGCATACCCCGGGCCTGGTCTACCTTCCGCTTGACGACGATGCTCTCGCCGCCGTGGGGTCGCCCTCCGAGTACCGCATCGTCCGCGGTGGGCGAGACGAGGCGCCATATCGCATGGAGGTCGAGGACGGGCAGGTGAGGTCGCGGGAGCTCCCGGCCAGCATCGTCTCGCAGGGCGTCGCCAAGGACGCCAAGGGCGTCGGCACTCGTCTGGAGATCGTTCTGGACTTGGGCTCCCAGGCGGGCCTCGCCAACAAGGTCGCGCTCCGCCTCGCCGGAGACAACTTCCGCTGCCGCGTCTACATTGACGGGGCGAAGGCAGCGGATCAGGAAGGCCTGCGCCTTGGCCAGGACCTGGTCTACCGCCACGAAGGCCGGTTCGAGCAGACCCGCGTCAGCATCCCCCGCAGCGAATTCCGCTTTCTTCGCCTGACGCTCCGGCCCATTCAGGGCAAGCTCCCGGCCCTGGAAAGGGCGACGGTGCTGAGCGAGGTGAGGGTGCCTCCGCATTGGGTGCCTGTGTCCGCCAAGGTGAACCACAGGGAGGACACTGAGGCGCGCAGAACGGTCATTGACCTGGACTTCGGGAGACTCGTGCGCGACCTCGACTGCGTCAAGTTCGGGATCGCGGAACCAACCTTTGATCGCTCTGTGCAGTGGGAGGGCACCGGGCTGAGCGAGCCGGTCGTCTCCCCTGAGGATGAGGAGACAGGCACTGTCACCTCTGAGCGGAAGCCGGAGGTCTACGAGCCGATCGGCGGCGGCACCCTTCGGCGCGAGAAGGCAGATAAGCCCGCGCGCCTCCAGCTTCCCATACCGCGCGCCCGCAAGCTCCGCATCCTCATTGAGAACGGCGATGATCGGCCGCTGACCATCGGAGACGTCAGTGTCTTTCGCCTCCAGCGCGGCCTCATCTTCAGCGCGGACCCCGCGGCCAACTACGAGCTGTGGTACGGTCGCCCCGACGCGCCCGAGCCGGACTACGATGTCGCGCGCCTCCCGGTCACCATGCCCCCCGCTGAGCTGCCCGCGGCGCGGCTCGGCCCTGCCCGCTCCCTGCCCGTCACACCTCCGAGCCTTCCCTGGAGCGAGAAGCATCGGGCCGTGTTCTGGATCATCCTGGCGGCCGTTCTCATCCTCCTCGCCGCGCTCATCGTGCGCGCCATGCGCAACCTCCGCCCGGCGCCCCCCTAGGGACCCCGGAGCCGTGGGCCGTTTCGGGCGGGTCGGGGCGCTGCGTTGACACTCCCCACCCCGATGGGTAGTATCCACGTGGCAGGTCACGCGTGAACCTCCAGGAGAAAC
>Ga0315285_10003770_pt1 | contig 15780 bp, 13 predicted proteins | sample YL17G09_36_MG_FD_203698 | JGI IMG/M metagenome (GOLD analysis project Ga0315285, IMG submission 203698) | Sediment microbial communities from Yellowstone Lake, YNP, Wyoming, USA - YL17G09_36 | ecosystem: Environmental > Aquatic > Freshwater > Lake > Sediment | place: USA: Wyoming | collected...
TGGAAGTCGAATTTAAAAGGAGGGCGTCGATGCAACTCAAAGGACTCTCAAGTTTTTCAAGGCTAACGCTAATTGGGGGAATTTTTTTCACACTCCTGCTGCTGCTGGCGCCTACAGCAAAGGCGCAAAAACCAGGGTCCTACTACTGGGGCGATTCCGACATGGACGGAATCATCTCCGGCAATGACTACGCGACCGTGGTGTCCGTTTACATGGACAACACGCAAGACGACGCCGATCTGTACTTCGGGTACCCGCAGTCCAGGTATCGTCAAGACCTTGACGGCGACGGCTTGATCTCCGGCGCGGACATCAGCTTCCTGGAAAGCTGGTTTGTGGGAGACTGGAACACCTACGGCGCGCCCGCCACTCTGGAGTGGGCCGGCACCATTTTGGGTCTTACGGTCGGCAACGGTCAGGGCAATTCGGTGGAGGTCAGCGCGGTAAGCTATTCCTCCGCGGGCGCGGGCCACTGGCCCAGGACCGGGTTCGGGATCATCTTTGGCATCGACCCCGCCAGCCAGTGCGCATCGACCGTTCAAATCTACGGATTCGACCCTGCGGGCGGCGCCACGGTCTGGGCCTGGCGCAATCCGGCCGCTTATGACTATCAGCCGAGTCTGTTGAATCCTGAGCTTGGCATTGCCGCGGTCAAGGTCAGAGCCGTGGGCTGCGCTCTCGGCAGCATCATCCGCGTGACCGCCTACATCCCCGGGGACATGGAATACCTGATCCCCGGCCAGAGAAATCCGGTTAGACTTTCCGCCCCGGCAACGCTCGATATCGAGGTTAAGCGCTCCTGCCATAACGTGCTCTCGGTTGACGTGCTTCCCGGCTCGACCAACATCGAGGAAGGCGCGACCATAACCTTCCAGGCGATTTGCACGCTCGATGACGCGACCACGGTTGACTGCACCGAGTCCTACTGCGGCATGAGCACTGAGTGGTCAAGCACCGGGCACCTCGTGCAGAGCGCTCCTCCGCAGACCTTTGAGGGCCTGATGAGTTTCGGCGTGGGCGAGGTCTTCGCGGAGTATGGATCGGGCCCGATCATCCAGGGCGGCGCCACGATTTACGTCTGGGACATCTCGCCGCCCGAGACCACCATCGACGTCTATCCTCCGGACCCGGACAGTTCCACCACCGCCAGCTTCACTTTCAGTTGCAACGAGACCGGCTGCGCGTTTGACTGCCGGCTCGATTTGGAAGGCTGGAAAGAATGCACGTCGCCCATGGTTTACAGCAACCTTTCCGAGGCCATGCACGTGTTTAAAGTGCGGGCCATCGATGCCGCGGGCCACCTTGACCCCACGCCCGCGGTCTATGCCTGGACCATTGACACGCCCGTGCCCGACACCATTATCACCAGCGGCCCGCCCGATCCCTCGGGCTCCAGTTCCGCGACTTTTACATTGGCCTGCACCGAAGCGTCCTGCAATTATGAATGCCAACTTGACATGTCAAGTTGGTTTGCTTGCTCTCTAACCACCATACAAACCAATCTGAGCAACGGTCAACACATTTTCTACGCGCGTGCTTTATCCGGCATTTATACCGACCCCAGCCCGGCAACCTACACCTGGTACATAGACGCTCCGCCGGAAACCGCCATCGACAGCAGCCCCGAGGCTCAGAGCAACCAGAGCACGGCCCAATTTGAGTTCAGCTGCAATGACACAAGTTGTTCATTTGACTGCAGCCTGGACTGGCAGGCATGGGAGCCCTGCGTCTCGCCCAAGACCTACACCGGCCTGATCGACGGCGACCATACTTTCATGGTCCGGGCCCTGGGTATGAACGGACGCTATGACCCGACCCCGGCCAGCTTTGACTGGAACATTGACACCATTCCCCCGGATACCACCATCCTGGCCGCGCCCCCGATCGTCACCAATTCTCCTGACGCGGATTTTGAGTTCGCATGTGATGAGGTGGTGTGCAGTTTTGAATGCCGGCTGGACTCCGGCTCCTGGGACCCGTGCTCGTCCCCCCAGTCCTACCTCGGGCTTGGCGATGGCGGCCATTATTTTGAAGTCCGGGCCGCGGACGGCGCGGGAAATATCGACCCCACCCCCGCGGATTACATCTGGTTTATTGATAACACCCCGCCTTCCGCGCCGACCAACCTCCATGTGGTGGCCTCAGGATCCACCTGGGTGCAACTGGCATGGACCGAATCCTACGATAATTATTTCATGCAGGGCTATAATATTTATATTTCCGGTGCCCTGACTGGCACAACCTCCCAAACCACCTACACCGTGGGCGGCCTTACCCCCGGCAGTTCGTATTGTTTCACGGCGCGGGGCTTTGACATGGTGTTTAATGAGTCCGGGGACAGCAACGAGGTGTGCACGGTCCTGTCACAAAACGGCATCTTCCCGATCGCGGATTCCGAGTGGGGGGAATTTGCCATGGGCGCGGCATGGGGCGGGACCAACTTCATGACCGCGTTCATCAGAGATTTCGGCTGGAACAGCCAGAGCGTGATCGACCAGCGCATTTCGCTGACTGGCGAGAGGATCGGTTACCCGGAAGGCTTGATGGGCGGGGTCCAGACCCGCAGTCCTGCCGGAAAGATCGCCTTTGACGGCACCAGATATCTGATGGCTTGGCAGCACAATTCCTGCGGGCCGACTCCCTGTGACGGTTGCACAAGCCAGGTAATTTTTGGCCAGTTCGTTGATGCCGAGGGCTACCCCATACCCTTCAGCTTCGTCATCACTTCGGGCACCAACCTGGACGGCTTGGCGAGCGTTGCTTACGGCGGCGGGAAATTTCTCGTGGCCTATTACGGCTTGGACGGGGATCCTGTGCAGAGCGCCATTTTCTCCAGGTCCATTGACAGCGCCGGGAACGTGGGACCGGAAACACGCCTGAGCAGCGGCTATGCCGAGGAAGGCTTGTTGAACGCGGCCTTTGACGGGACCAATTTCCTGGTCGTCTGGCAAGGTCAAGACGGAGACATGGACCCCATGGATGACGTGGTTGGCCGGTTCGTAAGCCCGGGTGACACCCTGGGTTCGGAATTCAAGATCACCACCGACTCCTCGTATGGCAGCTTCCCCGCGAGCTTGACCTTTGACGGCGCCAACTACATGGTGGCCTATACCGACAACCTCGGCGGCAGTACCATTACTGAAGTTTACGGGCAAAAAGTGTCCCCGGCCGGAGGCCTCGTGGGTTCACGGATCAACGTATATTCCGGCCCGGGCATGCAGTACATGCCCATGGTCAAATTCGACGGGAGCCGTTACCTGTTCACCTGGACGGACATGAGGAATGACAGAGACCTCGACATGTCGTGCGACCCCGGCGAAGTCACCTGCGCGGACATCCAGGGCAGGTTCTTCAGCCAGGCCGGCGCGGCTCTGACCAACCCGTTCCCGATTATTCAGACCGACCAGTCTGAGATCGGAGGAGTGTCGGCCTTTGGTGGCGGGAAGTTCCTGGTGGTGGGAAGCACCTGGGCCGACCGAGACCCCCTGACTCAAAACATGATTTTCATCGATAGCTTCGGCAAGTTGATCTCTTTTGCCGGCGTGCCCAACTTTGATCCTCCGGCCCAGCCCACGGGTCTGAATGTGGCGGCCGGAGAAGACCTCGCGATTGACCTGTCATGGACGCCTTCGATGGATGACGTTGAGACCATCGGCTATGACATCATATCCGGCACCACCATTATTGCCCGGACCACCGAGACCAGCCTGACCTTTACCGGGCTGACGGTCAACAAGCAGTATTGCGCCCGGGTGCGCGCTTTTGACCTGGCAGGCAACACCTCCGCGCCCAGCACACAAGCTTGCGCCACCGCAAGGATGAAGCTTAAGGTCGACGGGCTGATGAACGCGGATAATAGCAATAACATAATGGCGGGACAGCCTTTGATGGTGGGAGTGCGGAACATTCCTCCGTCAGTGGTTTCCTATTCCATTGAATACCGCAACACCGGTTTCGGCGGATGGCTAGCCGCGACCGACTTGTTCACGCTCTTCCGCCATATGCTCGTCGGCGGCATTGTCCCGGCCGGGCTTATGACCGGAGACGGGGAAGTGAGGGTGACCATCAACTCCGAGATCAGCGATCCGTTCCCGGTACAGATCATTGGCGCCTGGACGCCCGGGCCTTACACCGTAACCGGAAGGGTGGTTGATTCGCTGGGAGCCGGAATTGACGGCGCTTGGGTTGGAGCACTCCAGAACATGGAAAACGAAGGCAATCCTTTTTATTTCAACGGCGCCATCACCAATCCCACGGGATATTTCAGCATGCTGGTTGAGGGCGGGACCTACGGGTTCTACGTGGGCAAGGATGCCGGAAGATATCTTGAGTCCGGGGCTGAGGCGGTTATTGACGGCAGCACGGTGCTGCCGGACATAACCCTTTACGAGGGCGTCATTTTCTCAGGCTACATGGTGGATGACGCGGATACCACCATCCGCCTGGGCGGCGGGAGGCTGGGGCTGGAGTCCATGTCCGACGCTTATGCCGAGGGCACCATCTTTACTGACGGCTCGTTCTCGCTGGTGGTGGAGCCGGGATATGATTACTGGTCCCGACCCGAGTTGCCGGCGGTCCTGCTCTACCCCCGCGTCGAGAATAACGTCGGCGTAATCAACTCCGATATGACCGGCGTGTTGCTCCCCCAGCACAAGGGCGTGCCGTTTGAACTCACGGCCGTGGATACCCGTTGCCAGCTGGTAGCCGACGTGGAGATAGATTTCTGGGGGGCCTTTGATTCCGAGGGCGTCACCGACCAGAACGGATACCTGATGATGCCGGTCTATGCCGGGACGGTTGAAATGCATGTCATGCCGATGGACGTTTCGGTCTGGCCGTACGTTGGCGGCCGGATCCAAGACCTCGGCATACCCGGCACGGGCAGGAACTTTGGAGTGCTGCCCATCTACGACGGGTACCGCTGCACCGCCGCGGTCCAGAATTCCCTGGGCCAGCCGCTTGCACCCTGGTTTGAAATTAACAATTGGATGTCGTCCCCGCCTCCTTACAGCAGCATCGGGACCCAGATGGACGTGGGTGAAAACGGACAGGTATCAGCCATTGCTTACGGCGGCGGCAACAACATCAACATCAACTTTGAAGACTACAACGACGAGCATGGGACCAGGTATATCAACATCAATGATAATCATGTTATCTCCGGGGACACCAACCTGGGAGTTTACGTGGCCCAGGAGGGGGTGTACTTTACCGGGGATGTTGTTGATATGAACGGAGACCCGGTTTCGGAGGTGAATGTTCAGTGTGATAGCATTTACGGCGCGATCTGGGATTGGCTGAATTGGCCCGAAAGCGCTTTCAATATACTCATTTATCCTAATACCGACTACAACTGCGAGGTCTTGGACAACTGGGGCGGTGGTTACTGGACCGACTTCCCGGCCAATCCCTACAACTGCTCCAGCGACTGCAGCGCCGGAACCATCTGGCTTATGTACCGGCCGTAGAGTCAACAGGCGCAAGCAAACGGGCGGGACCAAAAATCCCGCCCGTTTTTTCAGGCTTGGGTTTTGACATATTTCCGGCAAATTGCTAACGTTGAGGCATAATCTTGAGCATAGCGAGGTGAAAAAATGAAACCGAAGGTGCTTATCGTTGACGACGACCAGAACGCCATCAACCTTTACACGCGTGCGCTGGAAGCTGCGGGGTTCGAAGTGGCGGCCAACTCCCAGGCCATCGGCACCACCAACAAGGTCAAGGAGTTCAAGCCCGACGTGATCCTGATGGACGTGATGATGCCGGCGCTTTCCGGAACCCGGATGGTGGAGCTGCTGAAGCAAAACTCGCCCACCCAGGCGGCCATCATCCTGGTCTCGAACAAGAGCGAGGAAGAGTTGAAGAAGATCATGAAGGAGTGCGGGGCCAACGATTATTTCCCCAAGCTCAACGGTCCCGCGGCCCTGGTGGCCAAGGTCAAGAAGCACGTCAAAGTTGGAAAAGCGGAAAAGCCAAAAGGTTAAAAGGCAGATGAGGAAAATCGGGACAGTACTGGCATTATTGGGCTTGTCCTTCTGTCCCGGATTTTGCGGCAAGGCCTTGGCCGCGATGCCGGCGCCGGAAATATCCGCGCTCGAATCGCAGGCCGTGACCAAAGAGCAGGTCAAGGCCGAGTTCCTTCATGCCTGGAACGGATACAAACAATACGCCTGGGGACATGACGAGCTCAAGCCCCTGAGCAAAGGCTGGAGCGACTGGTATGGCGAGCCGCTCCTGATCACGCCGGTGGACGCCCTGGACACCATGCTGGTCATGGGCCTGGAAAAAGAGGCGGCCGAGGCCAAGCAATTGATCTTCAGCCAACTGAATTTTGACAAGGACATGGAGGTCCAGCATTTTGAAATTTCCATCCGGGTGCTGGGCGGACTCATCTCATCATACCAGCTCGACGGCGACAAGCGGCTGCTCAAACTCGCGACCGAGCTCGCGGACCGCATGTCCCCGGTCTGGAACTCCAAGACCGGAATGCCCTACCGCTACCTCAACCTCAAGACCGGCAAGGTCTCCGGCGCGTTAAGCGGGCCCGCGGAAATCGGGACCTACGTCCTGGAATACGGCACGCTCTCCAAACTAACCGGCAACCCCGCCTATTACGAAAAAGCCAAGAAAGCCATGACCGCGGTTTACGAGCGCCGTTCCCAAAAGACCGGGCTGATGGGAAGCGTGATCAACATCAATTCCGGCCGCTGGGTGGTGAAGGACTCCTCGGTGGGAGGAGGCATTGATTCCTACTACGAGTGTTGTCTCAAAGGGGCAATCCTGTTCCAGGACCCGGAACTCAAGGCCATGTGGGACACCCACGTCGCCGCGATCAACAAATACCTGGCCGACGAATCAACCGGCAACTTGTGGTACGGCCACGCGGGCATGAATTCGGGCAAGCGCTCGCTCAGCATTTTCGGCGCCCTGGACGCTTTCTTTCCCGCAATGCTCGCGCTCGGAGGCGACCTTGAGGCCGCGGCCCGGCTGGAAAATTCCTGCTACAAGATGTGGAGCCTCCACGGCATCGAGCCGGAAATGACCAACTACAAGTCCATGAAGGTCATTGCCCCAAACTACCCGCTCCGGCCAGAAATCATCGAGTCCGCCTACTATCTGTACCATTTCACCGGCGACGAAAAATACCGCAGGATGGCGAATAACTTCTTCAATTCCACGGTCAAGTATTGCCGGACCGACGCCGGATACGCAACCCTCTCCGACGTCCGGTCCAAGAAACAGGCCGACTCCCAGCCCTCTTACTTCCTCGCCGAAAACATGAAATACTTCTACCTCATCTCCGACCCCGAAGCCCTTGACTTCAACAAGGTCATCTTCACCACCGAGGCGCATCCGATGTTCAAAACGAGCCGCTAGGCTCGTTTTCTTCTGTGCGAGCGACTTTAGTCGCGAATCAATGCCGTATTTATGGCCACAGCTTTAGCAACTCGGGCATAAGATATAAGGATTCGCGACCAACCCCGCTCGCAAAGAAGAGCGGAGCAGGTTTGACTTTTGGAGGATTGATTTTACAATCTGTTCTACAACTTACGCAGTATTCCGCGGCGGTGTAACAAAGGAGCGAGGATGATTGAGATACGTTTTCACGGCCGGGGGGGCCAGGGCGCGGTGACCACCGGGGAGCTTTTGGCCAAGGCCGCGGTATCCGAGGGGAAATGGGCTCAGGCTTTTCCGGCTTTCGGGCCGGAGAGACGGGGCGCTCCGGTGCTGGCTTTTTGCCGGGTTTCGGATGAGCGCATCCGTCACCGGTTCCAGATTAAGGAGCCGGATATTGCGGTGGTGCTGGACCCGAGTCTTCTGGAAGTCCTGGACCCGACCAAGGGGCTCAAACCCGAGGGCGTGCTGGTGGTGAACACCACCCTGAGCGCCAAGGAGTTGAAGAAGCAGCACAAGTTTTCCTGCAAGGTGGCCACGGTGGACGCTTCCAAGATCGCGCACGAAATTTTGCGGCTGAACATAACCAACACGGCCATGCTTGGCGGGTTGATCAAGGTTTCCGGTCTGGTCCGGATGGAGAGCCTGGACGCGCCTTTCAAGGACCGGTTCGGGAAGATCGCGGAGAACAACCTTCGGGCGTGCCACCGGGCTTATGAGGAGATCAAACTGGAGGAATAGATGGTAAAACCAGCGGACCAATGGAAGTGGCAGGAGTTGGAGCCGGGGTTTGTGGTCCTGGCGCCGGGTTCGGCCGCGGACTACAAGACCGGGGACTGGAAGTCGGAGCACCCGGTCTGGAACGAGAGCATCTGCATCAAGTGCGGGTTGTGCCACATCTATTGCCCGGACATCGCGGTGTTCCAGAAATCAACCGGGTATTTCGCGGGTGATTATGATTACTGCAAGGGCTGCGGCATTTGCAGCCAGGAATGCCCGACCGGGGCGATCAGCATGGTGGAGGGAAAGGAATGAGCGAGACAGCCAAAGGCAAGGTTGGGATTGAGGTCAGCCTGGCGGTCAGCGAGGCGGTCAAGCAGTGCGACACGGACGTGATCTCGGCTTATCCCATCACTCCCCAGACCCACATCGTTGAGCACCTGGCGGAGCTGGTGGCCAACGGAGAACTGGACGCGGAGTTCATCCCGGTGGAAAGCGAGCATTCCGCGATGAGCGTTTGCGCCGGCAGTTCCGCCGCGGGAGCGCGCACCTTCACCGCCACCGCGTCTCAGGGGCTCGCGCTCATGGCCGAGATCGTCTATTGCGTGAGCGCCATGCGCCTGCCCATGGTGATGGTGGTTGCCAACCGCTCGCTCAACTCGCCGCTCTCAATCTGGAACGACCACGGCGACGTGATGATGGTGCGCGACTCCGGCTGGGTCCAGATTTTCGTGGAGAACGGCCAGGAGGCCTACGACCACGTTTTCTGGTGCTTCCGCGTGGGCGAGGATGCGAAGGTGCTGCACCCGGTGATGCTCAACATGGACGGGTTCATCGTCACGCACGTGGTTGAGCCGATTGAGTTCTGGAGCGAGGACATGGTCCGGAAATTCCTGCCTCCGTTCAAGCCCGTGCACCGTCTGGACCCGGAGAAGCCGGCCACCTTCGGGGCGTTCGGCCCCCCGGAAATATTCACCGAGGCCAAGATGGCCCAGGAGCACGCGCTCATGGCCTCCATGCCCGTGATCGAAAAGGCCTGGGACGAACTCTTTGAGCTCTGCGGCCGGCGCTACCAGCCGGTGGAGAGCTACCGCTTCGAAGACGCCAAGATTTTGTTTGTGACCATGGGCAGCATCGGCGAGACCGCGCGGGTGGCGATTGACGAGATGCGCGAGACCGGGGAGCAGATCGGACTGGTCTCGCTTCGGCTCTGGCGGCCGTTCCCGTTTGCGCGTTTCAAGGACGCGGTAAGGAACGCGGAGGTTCTGGTGGTGATCGACCGGGCGATCGTGTTCGGGGGGGTTGGCGGTCCGGTGGCCGCGGAGCTCCGGAGCGCGCTCTATTCGGAGAAGAAGCGGCCCAAGGTGGTCAACTTTATCGCGGGCCTGGCCGGAAGGGACGTGCAGCCGGACGATTTCTGGCAGATGCTGGAGCGGGCCAAGAACAGGGTTGCCGAGGGCCGGGAGGACGAATTCGAGATTTACGGGGTGCGAGGATGAGAAGGATACAGCATTTCGCGCCGCTGTTGGCGGACAAGAACGAGTATTTTGTTCACGGCCACCGGGCCTGCCAGGGATGCGCCGAGGCGCTCGCGGTCAGGCTGGTGCACAAGGCCCTGGGAAGGAACACCGTGGTCGCAATGGCAACCGGGTGCATGGAAATCGTGTCCTCCCCGCTGCCAACCACCGCATGGCAACTGCCCTGGATACACGTCGCGTTTGAAAACGCGGCCGCGGTCGCCAGCGGGGTTGAAGCCGGGCTCAAGGTCCTGATGCGCAAGGGCAAGCTCCCGCAGAAGAAGATCAACGTGCTGGGCTGCGCCGGGGACGGCGGCACCGCGGACATCGGGCTCCAGGCGCTCTCCGGGGCCATGGAGCGCGGGCACGACATGGTCTACGTCTGCTACGACAACGAGGCCTATATGAACACCGGCATCCAGCGCAGTTCGCTCACCCCGTTCGGAGCGTCAACCACCACCAGTCCCGCGGGAAAAGTGAAGCTCGGCCAGGAGACCTGGAAGAAGAACATGCCCGAGATAATGGTCGCGCACAACATCCCGTACGTGGCAACCGCCTGCAGTTCGTTCCCCACCGACCTCATCGATAAGGTCAAGGCCGCGGCCGCGGTCAAGGGCCCGGCTTACGTCCATATCCTTTCCGTGTGCCCAACCGGGTGGAGGATTCCGCCCAGGACCGCAATCAGATACGGGAGGCTCGCCTGCGAGAGCGGAATTTTTCCGCTTTATGAAGTGGTGGAGGGGAAATATCATCTGACTTTTGACTACGAGCCGCTAATGCCGGTCAAGGAATATTTCAAGGGCCAGGGCCGGTTCCGGCACCTGACCGAGCAGGCCATTGAGCGCATCCAGGCCAAGGTGACCGCGGATTATGAGAAGCTCAAGGCCAAATGCGTGAACGTTAAGAAATAATTCTGCACCACGGAGACACAGAGGACACAGAGAATAAAGAAATTTCTTAAGAGGTGAAAAGGCAAATGAAAGGCAAGGAAGAGCAAGAAGTGAAGGAATTAAAGAAGTCGCACTGGAAACTCTACGTGCTGGGGCCGCTGGTCGCGGGAGCGGGCTACGTGGTCTGGCGCTTCGGGCTGAGCAAGGGTCAGAAGGAAAGCATTGGCCGCTCCGCGCTCTCGGCCCTGATCGCGGTGTTCACCACCGTGGTCAATTTCCTGGCGATCAAGCTGTCCAAGGAAAAGAATCCGGCGCAGCAGCACAATTAGATTTTCCGGAAGGGTGAGTTATGGAGAAAGCGATCAAGGTCAAAGAGGACGTGGACATGGCGTTTGTGGATGAGGTGATCAAGCGCTGGTATTCGGACCAGGCTTATCTCATCCCCATAATGCAGGACATCCAGACCAAGTACAGTTATCTGCCCCGGGCCGCGCTGCTGGAGTTGCAGGAAAAATTAAACCTGCCGCTGGTGCGCGTTTCCGAGGTTGCCACTTTTTACCGGGCCATGAGCTTGAAGCCCAAGGGCCGGCACCAGATCCACGTGTGCCTGGGCACCGCCTGCCATTTGAAGGGCGGGCCGAGGATCGTGGACGAGTTCAAGCGCAACCTGGGCGTGGAGGTTGACCAGACCACCAAGGACAACGAGTTCACGCTCCAGACCGTCAACTGCGTGGGGGCGTGCGCGCTGGCGCCGGTGGTGATCATTGACGGCAACACCATGGGCCGGCAGGAGCCGGTCAAGGTGAGACAACTCATCGCCAAGGTGCGGAAAGCAGCCGGGATCGAACCCGCGCCGGCCAAGGCCGAACCCTCGCAAGCAGAGCCGGCAAAGGCCAAGGGAAAAAAGCCGGCCAGGGTTGCGAAGAAGGCGGCGAAGGTTGCGAAGAAAGTTTCGGTGAAGCCGAAGAAGAGGAAGAGATAAGGTCGACGGATCCCGCGAATACGCGGGATGTCCGTCGCACGAATCAAACGGAGGAACGGATTTGGATTTCAAGGCCATACAGGAAAGGTCGAGGAAGGAATACCAGGACCGGCTGAACTCGCCGACGCCGGTGATCTACGTGGGTGCGGCCACTTGCGGCCTGGCCGCGGGCGCGGGGGAATTGCTCAAGATGCTTCCGTCGGAGTTGGAGGCGCTGAAGGTTAAGGCGGAAGTGGTGCCGGTGGGCTGCATCGGCCCGTGCTGCTTTGAACCGCTGGTTGACGTTCAGAAGCCGGGCAAGCCGCGGGTGAGCTTCATGCAGGTGAATCCGCGGAAGCTCAAGACCATTCTGGAGGACTACCTGGTCAAGGACGTAATGCATCCGGAGTTGGCGCTTGGCATCGTGGGCGAAGGGCAACTGGACGGCGTCCCTCCTCTCACCGAGCACCAGATGTTTAAAGGCCAGATGCGGATCGCGCTCCGCAACTGCGGGTACATGGACCCGCACCGGATCGAGGATTACATCGCGCGCGGGGGATACATTGCGCTGGAAAAAGCGCTCAAGATGAAGCCGGAAGAGATCGTGGACTGGGTCAAGAAGTCGGGCCTGCGCGGCCGGGGCGGCGGCGGGTTCGGCACCGGCCGGAAATGGGAATCGGTGCGCAAGGCTGAGGGAGACATCCGCTACGTCCTCTGCAACGGGGACGAGGGCGACCCGGGGGCGTTCATGGACCGGAGCACCATGGAAAGCGACCCGCACGCCATCATCGAAGGCATGATCATCGCGGCCTACGCCATTGCCTGGGGCAAGAGCCGGGCCGAGGGCTACATGTACGTCCGGAACGAGTATCCTCTGGCGGTGAAAAACCTGGTTCTGGCCCTGGAACAGGCGCGCAAAATGGGTTTCCTCGGAAAAAATATCATGGGCTCGGGTTTTGACTTTGAGATCAGGATCAACCGGGGCGGGGGGGCGTTTGTGTGCGGGGAGTCCTCGGCGCTGATGCGTTCGCTGGAGGGCAAGTCGGGCGAACCGCGTCAGAAATACGTGCACGCCTCGGACAAGGGCCTGTGGGACAAGCCGACCAACCTGAACAACGTTGAGACCTACGCCTGCGTGCCCGAGATCGTGAACAAAGGCTGGGAATGGTTCTCATCCATCGGCACCAAGGGATCGAAAGGCACCAAGGTGTTCTCGCTGGTGGGCAAGGTCAGCCATTCCGGACTGGTGGAAGTGCCCATGGGGATCACGCTCCGCGAAATGGTTTACACCATCGGCGGGGGCATAAAGGGCGGAAAAAAATTCAAGGCGGTCCAGACCGGAGGGCCCAGCGGAGGGGTCATCCCGGAAAGCATGATCGACCTCCAGGTCGACTTCGACGAGCTGACCCGGGTCGGGTCCATGATGGGCTCGGGCGGCATGATCGTGATGGACGAGGGCGATTGCATGGTGGACGTGGCGCTCTATTACACCCGGTTCCTTGAAGGAGAAGCCTGCGGGAAATGCGTTCCCTGCCGGGAAGGCGTGCGCAGGATGCGGCAAATCCTGTCCCGGATCACCGAGGGCAAGGGCAAAATGGAAGACCTGGCGCTGCTGGAGGAACTGGGCAGGGGCATCCAGATCGGGAGCTTGTGCGGTCTGGGCCAGAGCGCGCCCGCGCCCATGCTCAGCACGCTTAAATACTTCCGCAAGGAATACGAGCAGCACATCCTGGAGAAAAAATGTTACGCCGGGGTGTGCGCGTCGCTGATCAGCTTCATGATCGACCCGGAGAAGTGCGACGGCTGCCATTTGTGCGAGGTCTATTGCCCGACCGCGGCGGCCAGGGGCGAGAAGAAAAAAGTCCACAAGATCAACCCGGAGTTGTGCATCAAGTGCGGCATCTGCTACGACGTGTGCACGCGCGAAGCCGTGGTCAAGAAGTGAGGTCGATATGGACAAGATAAAAATCGAAATCGATGGCCGGAAGCTGGAGGCGGAAAAAGGGGAATACCTGCTCGGGGTGTGCCAAAGGAACGGGATTGAGCTCCCGACTTTGTGCCAGAACGACCAGGTCACGCCCGAGGGCCGCTGCCGGATGTGCATGACCGAAATCCGCTGGGAGCCGGCTGGCCGGGGCCGGCTGGTGGTGAGCTGCCTTTATCCCGTTGACCAGGGGCTGATCGTGGACACCAGGTCGGAAAACGTCATGCTCGTGCGCAAGACCGTGCTCGAGCTGCTGCTGGCCCGGAACCCGGAGGCCAAGGCGGTGCGGGAAATGGCCGAGGAATACGGCATCACCAAGTCGCGCTATCCCGAGGACAGCGAATACGGCAAGTGCATCCTGTGCGGGTTGTGCGTCCGGACCTGCCGGGAGGTGGTGGGGGTGGAGGCCCTGGGCTACATGCACCGCGGGCCCCAGAAAGAGGTGGGGCCGGCCTTTGCCGAGCCCTCTCCGGTCTGCATCGGGTGCGGCGCCTGCGCGTTCGTATGCCCCACCGGGCACATCGTGATGACCGAGCAGGGAGACGAGCGCAAAATCTGGGGCAAGGCCTTCAAGATGGAAAAATGCGGCAAGTGCGGAAGATACTACGCTCCCAAGTTCGAATTGGAGTGGATGAGCAAGGTCACGGGCGTGCCTTATGAAAAGCTGGCCGTCTGCCCGGACTGCAGGTGAACGCTTGCATTGCTTCCCCGATTTTGATATGTTAGTCTATTAGCAATCGGCATTGAGAAAAGGAGAGCAAGTATGGGTGCTCCCGGCTTTGTGATGTATGAAGAAGAGTTCAAGTTGATCTCGGCCGTGCTCGAGAAGCTGGTCAAGGACTCCAATTCCCGCATGGTGTTCCTGGTCGACAAAAACGGGCAGCTGATCGCCGCGGCAGGAGAGACCGAGAACCTGGACACAACCTCGCTCGCGTCGCTCACCGCCGGAAACATCGCGGCGACCGGAGGACTGGCCAAGCTTCTGGGCGAAAGGGAGTTCTCCATCCTGTTCCACGAAGGCGAGCGCGATAACCTCCACATCAACCTGATCGGGCAAAGGGTCATACTGGTGGTGATCTTTGACGACCGCTCAACCCTGGGACTGGTCAGGCTCCGGGTCAAAAAGTCCAGCGAAGAACTGTCGTCCATTTTCGACCGGCTGATGAAAAAGGCGGAGGCCGAGGCGACCGCGGGACAAGCAAGCCCGTTCTCCGAAATCACCGACGAGGACATCGAGAATCTGTTCCGCGAATAAAGCAGGGCGGGGAAGTAATATATGTCGTTTATAAATTATTCCTCAAGAGAAATCAACTGCAAGATAGTTTATTACGGCCCGGGGCTGGGCGGAAAAACAACCAACCTGCAATACATCTTCGAAAAGACCAACCCCCAGGCCCGCGGAAAAATGATCTCGCTCGCGACCGAAACCGAACGCACGCTCTTTTTTGACTTCCTGCCCTTAAGCCTCGGCGCCATCCGCGGGTTCCGGGTCAGGTTCCACCTCTACACCGTGCCCGGACAGGTGTTCTACGACGCGAGCCGCAAGTTGATCCTCAAAGGGGTGGACGGCGTGGTGTTCGTGGCCGACGCCCAGGAGGAGCGACTGGAGGCCAACATCGAGAGCGTGGACAACCTGAAGGCCAACTTGCAGGAACACGGATATGATATCGACAAGATCCCGCTGATCGTCCAGTACAACAAGATGGACCTGGCCAACGCCATGAAGGTGGAAGAACTGCGCGCCCAGCTCAACCCCAAGAACTATCCCGATTTCAAGGCCTGCGCCAAGAGCGGGGAGGGCGTGTTCGACACCCTCAAGGCCGTGGCCAAGCTCGTGCTCCAGGAACTCAAGTCCGGGAAATAAGATCTCAAATCTCAGATCTTAAATTTCAGATCAAAAGGAGCCCGTTCTGCATTCCGTGCATTACGGTCTTTTGTTCTGAGATTTGAGATTTTAAATCAGTAGTGTCCGGGGAAAAATTGCGAGATTTTCCACGGAGGCTCGGCGCAGGCCCATTTGACGGCTCCGGGGCGAGTTGCAATTGCCTGCTCCCATCAACTGGACAATGACCCACGCGTCTTAACCTGCGGTTGAAATTCGATTTCGATAGCCCGGCCATTCATGGCCGGGAACCGCGAACGCCTAACCCCTTTGCTGCGGCCCGCGCCCGGGCGCGGGCCGCAGCAGGAACGGGCGTGCCCCGGTGCCCCGGCGCTGAAGCGCCGGGCTATCGAAAACCTGGCCTACCGGCTCAAATTATTTATTTGATGACCATAAGCGCCGGGCTATCGAATCCGGCAATGAGCAAAAGA